>OGZW01002563.1_pt1 | contig 14075 bp, 12 predicted proteins | sample 1577001 | NCBI WGS metagenome assembly OGZW01 (sample SAMEA3541519, study PRJEB24748) | human gut metagenome | biome: human gut; feature: human-associated habitat; material: faeces | place: China | collected 2012 | reverse complement strand
GAGCACCGAAAATAATGCCTCTTTTTCCTTTCAACAAATTGTAACTCATACCTATAATATTAAAGTTTGCGAGGTTTCAGCAAGCAAGTCAACAAGGTATTACTTCTATGTACCTTTCCCCGTCGACTTGTATCTTATCACCTCGTTTACTGTTTTTGAGGCCGCAAAGATAGTGCAAATTGAACGCATAGCAAAATAAGCTTGCTTATTTTTGCTATGCTGAAATGCCGCCTATCTTATTTAAAGATATGAACTTTCTGCATAAAAACCCCGAAAGTGTACAAAGAAAAGGCCAAAACCACAAAAAATCCACCTAAACCAACAAATTGTGCACATGGTTTCAGCTAAAGCCCGATACATTTGCAAACGGTAATTAAGAGGTTTTTTCATAATATTTATTTAAGGTTAGAATTAGGTTAACTTATTATTTCTTTCGCAAACCACTCGGGAGAGCCGTTTGCGGGAGGATAATAAAAATGAAAAGTTGGAAGTTGAAGAAACCTGTTAATCCGCAATGAATAACTTATAAAGAATAACTTATAACTAAAATATAGTATCACAGATGAACACATTTGTCAAAAAACTATTGGTGCTAACAGCGCTATCCTTTCCGTTATTACCTGTACAGAATACGGTAAACGCCCAAAACGGAAATTATATAGATGAAAGTATCTATGAGAATTTACCTTTCGATATGCCGAAAGTGGAACAACCCGCTTTTCCGGATTATACAGTCAACATTATAGACTTTGGAGCGAAAGGAGATGGTATCGTATTGAATACCAAGGCCATCAACGATGCTATCAAAGCGGTAAATGCAAAAGGCGGTGGTAAGGTAGTCATCCCCGGAGGTTTATGGCTGACCGGTCCTATCGAACTGTTGAGCAATGTCAATCTGTATACGGAAATGAATGCTCTGATACTATTTACTGATGATTTTGAAGCCTATCCTATTATTGAAACTTCTTTCGAAGGATTAAATACACGTCGTTGTCAATCTCCTATTTCCGCCTGGAATGCAGAAAACATAGCCATTACAGGAAATGGTGTATTCGATGGTTCTGGTGATAGCTGGCGCCCGGTAAAGAAGGGTAAACTAACTTCCAGTCAATGGAATAGCTTGGTTAATTCGGGTGGAGTAGTCGATGAAGCAGGTAGTATCTGGTACCCTACTGCAGGTGCACTGAAAGGCGCTATGGCTACCAAGGACTTCAATAATCCCGAAGGCATTGAAACGGATGAAGAATGGAATGAGATTCGTCCATGGTTGCGTCCGGTATTATTGAATATAGTTAAGAGCAAAAGGGTATTATTGGAAGGTGTTACTTTCAAAAACTCCCCCAGCTGGTGTCTGCATCCACTATCCTGCGAACATATCACAATCCATAATGTGAAGGTCTTCAATCCCTGGTATTCCCAGAACGGAGATGCATTGGACTTGGAATCATGCAAGAATGCATTGATTATCAACAATATCTTTGATGCCGGTGACGATGCTATTTGTATCAAGTCAGGAAAAGACGAAGACGGTCGTAAACGTGGCGAGCCTTGCCAGAACGTGATTGTTAAAAACAATACCGTATTACATGGTCATGGCGGTTTCGTCGTAGGAAGTGAAATGTCCGGTGGTGTAAAGAATGTCTATGTAACTGACTGTACATTTCTCGGCACAGACGTAGGTTTGCGCTTCAAGAGTACTCGTGGACGCGGCGGTGTAGTGGAAGGCATTTACATCCACAATATCAATATGATTGACATTCCTCACGAAGCATTGCTGTTCGATCTTTTCTATGGTGGTAAAGGTGCGGGCGAAGAATCAGAAGAAGAACTGGAAGGAAGAATGAAATCATCTATTCCAGCTGTAACAGAAGAGACTCCCGCTTTCCGTGATATTCACATTACGAATGTTACCTGTAAAGGTGCTGGACGTGCCATGTTCTTCAATGGTCTGCCTGAAATGCCTATCCGCAATGTATATGTGAAAGACATTGTAGTTACAGATGCCAAACAAGGTATCGTCATCAGTCAGGCAGAAAACGTATCTATTGAAAATGTAAAGATAGAAACTAAAGGTACACCCTTGCAGGTACAGAAAGCCAAAGGCCTGAAAGTAAACGGAAAGACATACAATCACTCTGCGGCTAAAGCTCTGAATATAAATTTATAAATAGACATGCTTTTCAGATATAAACTAATTTCGCCAACGGATAAATAGTAATGCAATCACCATTTCCTTGCCCTTGGTATATAGAGGAATTATACAAAACCAATCATTCCCCCAAAGCCAGCAGTATTTATATCAAAATAAAAAAGGAATTACGCGAGGTTTGCACTAATTTTGTAGCAAATTAGTTATATACTTAAAAACCATGAAGAAGAAAATCTTTACAGCATTGCTATTATTGTGTACTCTCTCGGTAGCTGCAGAGGCACAAGAGACAAAAAAGAGTTTTACAGTGGAAGTAAGCAACACCTGGAACAAGGCAAAAGCAGACGAACCGGTAGTAATCAAACTGAGTGAAATCAATCCTCAATTTCGTGTACGCTCGGCTGTTGTCATGAACGGTAATGAAGAAATCCCCTCGCAACTGGATGACCTGAACGGCGACCGCCGTCCGGATGAACTGGCATTCCTCGTCGCCCTGCCTGCCAAAGGTAAAAAGACGCTGACCATTACCTTGTCTTCCGCCAAAAGCGACAAGACTTATCCGGCCCGCGTATATGCAGAAATGCTGGTCAGCGACAAAAGAGGGAAGCATGTGCCTGTGCAGTCGGTAACCATTCCAGGCACCAGCAACATTTACAACCAGATGCACCACCACGGTCCGGCTTTCGAATCCGAACTGGTGGCATACCGTCTGTATTTCGACCACAAACAGACTGTTGACATCTATGGTAAATTCAACAAAGGTTTTGAAATCAAAGAATCACAATTCTACCCAACCGACGAACAACTGGCACGCGGCTTTGGTGATGATGTTCTCATGGTAGGAGGCAGTTGTGGTGTAGGTGCACTAAAAGGTTGGGACGGCAAAAAAGCTACCCATATCACCCCCGTTGCCACACTCACTGAGCGTATCATCGCCTATGGTCCGGTGCGCACGATCTCCGAAATCGAAGTAGCCGACTGGCAGTATCAGGGGTCGGAACTGAATATGACGAACCGTTATACCCTTTACGGCGGACACCGCGATGTATTTGTAGAAACATTCTTCGAAGAACCATTGAAGGACGAAGTCTTCTGTACAGGTGTGATAGATATCAAAGGCTCCGTATCTTACTCCGACCACAAAGGTCTGATAGGTTGCTGGGGAACTGACTGGCCAGTGAATGACACCGTAAAGTATGCCAAAGAAACCGTAGGCCTGGCCACATACATCCCTCAGAAATATGTAAAAGATGAAGTGAAAGATAAAGTTAATTATCTGTACACCATCGGTGCCAAAGGCAACAAATACTTCACCCACAATATCACATTCACTTCCATGAAAGAAACCTTCGGTTATAAAACTCCCGAAGCATGGTTCGCCTATATCCGCGAATGGAAAGAAGAACTGGAACATCCGGCAGTGGTGAAGGTGATAAACAACTAATAACTAAAAACGTATCATGAAAGCAAGAAAGACCCTAATGAGTCTCTGTCTGTTGCTCGCCTTGCCATTGGCGGCACAGCAAAAGAACTATGTTTCCGAAGTATGGGTAGCCGACCAAGGAAACGGTAAGTACAAGAACCCGGTACTCTATGCAGACTATTCCGACCCGGATGCCTGCCGTGTAGGAGATGATTTCTACATGACATCTTCCAGTTTCAACTGTCTACCCGGACTTCAGATACTTCACTCCAAAGATTTGGTGAACTGGAGTATCATTGGTGCTGCCGTACCCTATGCACTGCCACCTATTGAAACTCCCGAACGTCCCGAACACGGTAACCGCGTATGGGCGCCTGCTATCCGTCATCACAACGGGGAGTTTTACATCTTCTGGGGAGACCCCGATCAGGGTGCTTTCATGGTGAAAGCCAAAGACCCGAAAGGTCCGTGGACCGAGCCTGTGCTGGTAAAGCCGGGAAAAGGTATCATCGACACTTGCCCATTCTGGGACGAGGACGGTAAAGTATACATGGTACACGCTTATGCAGGCAGCCGTGCCGAATTGAAAAGCGTGATAACCATCTGCGAACTGAATGCCGAAGCAACTAAAGCCATTACCCCGTCGCGCATTGTATTCGACGGTCATGAAGCACACCAGACTTGCGAAGGTCCAAAGTTCTACAAACGTAACGGATATTATTATATCTTCCATCCGGCAGGCGGCGTACCCACAGGCTGGCAGGTAGTACTGCGTTCCAAGAACGTATACGGCCCGTACGAATGGAAAACAGTGCTGGCACAAGGTGATAGCCCTGTCAACGGTCCTCACCAAGGTGCATGGGTAGATACTCCGACCGGAGAAGACTGGTTCCTGCACTTCCAGGATGTAGGTGCTTATGGCCGCTTGGTACATCTGCAACCGATGAAATGGGTAAATGACTGGCCTGTAATCGGCATTGATAAAGACGGTGACGGTTGTGGTGAACCTGTAATGACTTACAAGAAACCGAATGTAGGCAAGACATATCCTATCTGTACTCCGCAGGAAAGTGACGAATTTGATGGATACACTTTATCACCACAGTGGCAATGGCATGCCAATGTCAATGAGAAATGGGCATATTATGCCGGTGATCAAAGCATGGTCCGTCTTTATTCTTACCCCGTTGTAAAGGAATACAAGAACCTGTTTGATGTAGCCAATCTGCTATTACAAAAGGCTCCTGCACCTAATTTCACCGCTACTATGAAGCTGACCTTCAAACCGGTAGAGAAATATAAAGGTGAACGTACCGGGCTGGTAGTAATGGGCATGGATTATGCCGGATTGATCCTTGAGAATACGGATAAAGGTCTGGTACTCTCGCAAGTATCCTGCCTGAAGGCTGACAAGGGTACACCGGAAGAAGTAAACGGTACAGTAGACCTGACTGATAACACAATTTACCTGAAAGTAAAATTCACCAGCGACGGCAAAAAGATTTCCAAGAGCGAAGGTGGACACGACTTGTTGGTAATGTGTGACTTCAGTTACAGCCTCGACGGTAAGAAATATCAGTCACTTGGCAAACCCTTCCAGGCAAGAGAAGGCAAATGGATCGGTGTTAAGGTAGGTACATTCTGTACACGTCCGGCAATTACGACCAATGATGGCGGCTGGTCGGATGTAGACTGGTTCCGTATCACAAAGAAATAATAATCGGCTCTTTAGCTAATCAATCTATTCCTCCTTATTGAAACTCTGTTTTCAGTAAGGAGGAATTTTCATTTCCACTCTGTTTTACATTCACCGCAATCTATACCACAATACTTATACAGCTAATTATCAGAGACTTGCATTTACATTCTATTTACCACATAATGTAACGGCTTTTACCGCAGGATGTAACGGCTTTTACTCCGGGATGTAACGCTCTTTACCTCGGGATGTAACGACCTTTACCTCAATATGTAAATGGAGTTACCGTGTGGGGTTAACAAAGTTATACTGTAAGGTAACCTAAGTTCCCCTGCAGGGTTACCGTCTTTTGATCTGTATCAACAGGTTGTTTGAACGAAATGTCGTATCTTTGTGTTCATTAAAGAAAAAGAAGTATGAAGAAATTAGTAATATTCGATTTAGACGGAACCCTACTAAACACCATCGCCGATTTGGCACAAAGTACAAACCATGCATTAACAGCATTAGGATACCCCACCCACAAAGAAGAAGAGTACAACTTTATGGTTGGCAACGGCATCAATAAGCTGTTTGAACGCGCTTTGCCCGAAGGTGAGAAAACGGAAGAGAATGTTTTGCGTGTACGGAAAGAGTTTGTCCCTTATTACGACCAGCATAATGCCGACAAGAGCCGTCCCTACCCCGGCATTACGGAACTTTTGGACGAACTGCAAGTCAAAGGTTTGCAAGTGGCCGTTGCTTCAAACAAGTATCAGGCGGCTACCGAAAAACTTATTGCCCACTATTTCCCAAATATCCGCTTTACCGCTGTATTCGGCCAACGTGAAGGTGTCAATGTGAAACCTGACCCTACTGTGGTATATGATATCCTGAAGATAGCACAGATTTCCAAAAAAGATGTTCTCTACGTAGGAGATTCCGGTGTGGATATGCAGACTGCCATTCATGCGGGAGCAGCCACACAAAGTTTTTACATGAATAAAGACGGAAAAGGGGTTGACAGAGCGGAAAAATGTGCATAATATAATACCGTTAATTCCATAAGGTCGTCCGGTAGGTAAGGCTACCACAAGGATACGGACTGCTGCCGCGGAGTAGTGGAGACACTATGAGAGGGTTTGAACAGGTTGCATCGAAAGCAAGGTGCCATCTAATGCAGTTTCACCGCCTCGTGATGCTAAAGCTTGAACGGTAAGGAAGCGCCGCGCCAGCGGCAGGTGTTTCCCAATTGTCGCTCCCATAGCCGCGTCGCCGGACGCAGGATATGGGAGATTTTTTATGCACCTTTGAGAAAGGAGGAAGACGGTATGGTCGGATTTGAAGAAATGCGCGAGGAACTGTTGGACGGGATCAAGGAGCTTCTCAAGCGAAAACAGTACACCGCCCTGCGAGAGCTGCTCTGCGACCTGGAGCCGGCGGATATCGCCTCGCTTTTCGAGGACCTGGACGAGGACAGCATCCCGCTTTTGTTCCGTCTTCTTCCCAAGGAGCCGGCGGCGGAGGTGTTCGTCGAGCTCGACCCCGACGCGCAGGAAATGCTCATCCGCGGCTTTTCGAACACCGAGCTCAAGGAAGTCCTTGACGAGCTGTACCTCGATGACGCAGTCGATATCGTGGAGGAAATGCCCGCCAACGTCGTCAAGCGCATCCTGAAGCACGCGGACCCCGACACGCGCAAGAGCATCAACGAGATCCTCAAGTACCCCGACGACAGCGCGGGCGCGCTGATGACGACGGAATTTGTCGACTTAAAGCGCGATATGACGGTCGAGGACGCCTTGAAGCGCATCCGCCGCACCGGTACGGACAAGGAGACGATCAACGTCTGCTACGTCGTCGACCCGGCGCGCAAGCTGCTCGGCATCGTCTCGCTGCGCACCATCCTGCTCGCCGACGAGGATGATATCATCGAGGAGATCATGGAGACGCACGTCATCTCCGTCACGACGCTTGAGGATAAGGAGGACGTCGCGCAGACTTTCTCAAAATATAACTTCATCGCCCTTCCGGTCGTCGACAAGGAAGACCGCCTCGTCGGTATCATCACGGTCGACGACGCCATCGACGTCATGGAGGAAGAGACGACCGAGGATATCGAAAAGATGGCGGCCATGCTGCCGACAGATAAGCCGTACCTCAAAACGAGCGTCTTTGAAACCTTCAAGTCCCGCATCCCCTGGCTGCTGCTGCTGATGGTCTCGGCAACCTTCACCGGGCAGATCATCGCGCGCTTTGAAGATGCGCTCAGCGCGTTCGCCATTCTGACGGCTTATATCCCCATGCTGATGGACACGGGCGGAAACTGCGGCTCGCAGGCAAGCGTCACGGTCATTCGCGGTATCTCGCTCGACGAGATCGAGTTTTCCGACCTTTTCCGCGTCATCTGGAAGGAGATCCGCGTGGCGGTCATCTGCGGCGCGACGCTCGCGGCGGCAAACTTTGCAAAGCTGATGCTCGTCGACAAGCTGCTCTTCGGCAACCCCATCACCGTCTCCGTCGCGCTCGTCATCTGCCTGACGCTCGTGGTCACGGTGTTCGCCGCCAAGGTCGTCGGCTGCACGCTGCCGCTGCTCGCCAAGAAGATCGGCTTCGACCCCGCGGTCATGGCCTCGCCCTTCATCACGACGGTCGTGGACGCGATCTCGCTGATGATCTACTTCAACTTCGCCTCCCTGCTGCTGGGAATTTGAAAAAATCGGAAAAAGGCGTTCCCATCGCGTCACTTGTGTGTTATGATGCTTAGTGTATGGCATTGTACGATATTCAAAGAGGCGGCTGTGCCATGCGCAGCCGTCTCTTCTTTTTTCAGGAGGACATTCCATGGAAAATAAACTCAGAGAATATGCGAAATTGCTCATTGAAGTAGGCCTGAACGTTCAAAAGGGCCAGACCGTCGTAATCCGCTGCCCGGTCGAGTGCGCGTTTTTTGCGCGTCTGTGCGCCTCCGCCGCCTACGACATCGGCTGCCGCGAGGTCGTGATGCGCTGGACGGACGACTACATGAACCGCGAGCGCTTCCTGCGCGCGGACGATTCCGTGTTCGACACGTTCCCCGTCTGGCAGGCAGAAATGCTCAACGGCTATGCTGACGAGGGCGCAGCATTTCTCAATATCTCCGCCTGTGATCCCGAGGCGCTGCTCGGTGTAGACCCCGACCGTCTGACGCGCGCAAGCCGCAGCGAGACGGCCATCCAACCCTATGTAAACGCTGTGATGTCTAACGGATGCCCCTGGTGCGTCGCGTCCGTTCCCATCCCGAGCTGGGCGAAGAAGGTCTTCCCCGATCTTCCCGAGCAGGAAGCGATGGACAAGCTCTGGGACGCGATCTTCACCTCTGTCCGCATCAGCGGCAAGGGCGACACGGTCGCGCGCTGGCGCGAGCACACGGCGCTGCTGAGAAACCGCGTCGATAAGCTCAACGAGCTGCGCTTCGAGTCACTCTACTACGAAAACTCCCTCGGCACGCGCCTCAACATCCGCCTGCCCGAAAAACACGTCTGGTCCGGCGGCAGCAACCTCTGCCGCGCGGGCTACCCTTTCGTCGCCAACATGCCGACCGAGGAGGTCTTCACCGCCCCGCTTAAGACCGGCATCGACGGTGTGGTCTATTCCGCCATGCCGCTCGTCCACAACGGCAACATCATCGAAAATTTCCACTTTGTCATCAAGGACGGCAAGATCGTCGACGTGCAAGCCGAGAAGGGCGAGGACATCCTGCGCGCCGCCATCGCCGAGGACGAGGGCGCGTCGTATTTCGGCGAGGTCGCGCTCGTGCCCTACAACAGCCCCATCTCCAACCAGAATATTCTCTTCTACAACACGCTCTTTGACGAAAATGCCGCCTGCCATCTTGCCTTCGGCGAGGCGTATCCCGAGTGTGTGGAAGGTGGAGAAGCCATGAGCACGGAAGAGCGCAAGGCCTCGGGACTGAACAGTTCCAACACGCACGTCGACTTCATGATCGGAACGAGTGACCTTTCCATCATCGGCACAACGAAGGACGGGCGCGAGGTACCGGTGTTTGTAAACGGCAACTTTGCCCTGTAAAATAAGATATTTCGGGCTGCGCAAGCCGCGCCCGCTTGATAAGGAGAACATACCATGGCTATGAATTTTGACCGCATTGAAAGCAACGACAAGGTGCTCATCATGGAAGGCGCGCAGGTGCTCGGCGACGTTGTCGCGGGCGAAGGCACGGCGTTCTGGTACAACAGCGTCTGCCGCGGCGAGATGCAGAGCGTGCGCATCGGCAAGCGCTGCAACATTCAGGATCTTGCCCTCATCCACAACAAGGTCACGATCGGCGATGATGTGTCCGTCGGCCACAGCGCCATCGTCCACGGCGCGACGATCGGAGATCGCGTCATCGTCGGCATGGGCGCGACGATCCTCGACGGCGCTGTCATCGGCAGCGACTGCATCATCGGCGCGGGCGCGCTCGTCACAGGCAAGATGAACGCCCCGGACGGCTCGCTCATCGTCGGCTCGCCTGCCAAGGTCGTGCGCGAGCTGACGGAGAAGGAAAAGGAGAGCATTCTGGCCAACGCCAGGCTGTATCTTGAAAAAAGCCAGGAATACCGCGCCCACGCCGTCAAGCAGGCGTAAGGCAAACCATTCAGGAGGAATACCCGCATGAAAATCTTAGTCATCAACGGCGCAAATATGAATATGCTCGGCCGCCGCGAGCCCGATATCTACGGCAAGGAGGACTATGCCGCCCTCTGCGCCCGCATCTACGAGCACGCGCAGAGCCGCGGCGTGGCTGTGGAGTGCTTCCAGTCCAACCACGAGGGCGCGATCATCGACGCCATTCAGGAGGCCGACACGACCTTTGACGGCATCGTCATCAACCCCGGCGCCTACACGCACTACAGCTATGCCATCCATGACGCGCTCAAGGCCGTGCGCATCCCCGCCGTCGAGGTCCATATGTCCGACATTCAGAAGCGCGAGGAGTTCCGCCATCTGTCCGTCACCGCGCCCGCCTGCATCGCGCAGATCCGCGGCCACGGCTTCGAGAGCTACACCATGGCGATCGATATGCTGGCAAAGCTCACCCCAGAGGAAAAAAAGTAAAAGCAGCTCCCCTGCGCGAAAGCGCGCTGCAGGGCGCTGCCATATAAAAGGCGAGCAGGTCTCTCCGCTTGGGGATGCCCGCTCGCCTTTTTCACTTTTCTGCTTGGAACAGCGCAGGGCGATGAGTGAACCGCTCATTGCCCTGCGTCATTTATGGATTTCTGCCGCGCCGTTACTCGATGCCCGCCAGCGTCTGGGCCTCGGCCACGTACTGGTCGATGAGACCCTGCTCCTGCATTTCGGCGATCTTTTCGTTCAGGTAGGCAACGAAGTCCTCGTTGCCCTTCTGCACGCCGATGCACTGGCCCTCGCTGTCGCTCTCGATGCCGATATCCTTGACAAGGATGTCATCGTTCGCCGCGGCGAATGCAAGAGCTGCGGTGTAGTCGATGTACACAACATCGAGCTTGCCGCTCTTGAGCTCCATGATGAGATCCTGCGCCTTGACGAGGCCGATGACGTTCTCCTCGCCCGCAAGCTCATTGGCAATGGGCACCTGAATGGCGCCGTTCTGCACGCCGACCTTGTGACCGGCGAGGTCCTCGGGCTTGTTGTACAGGGAATCGTCGTCCTTACGGATGAGGATGGCCTGCTGCTGCTTGAAATACGGGTCGGAGAAGTCGACGGACTTCTGACGCTCCTCGGTCGAGGCCATACCAGCGATGACAATGTCGAAATCGCCCTTGGCGAGGTTGATGCACAGGTTGTCGAACGACATATCCACGACCTTCAGCTCCACGCCGAGGTCATCGGCGATGTACTGCGCGATCGAAACATCGAAGCCGACGATGGTGTCCTTGCCGTCCACCTCCGTGTGGAATTCGTTCGGGGGATAGTCGGCGACAAGGCCGTCGGCCTTGAGGAAGACATCCTCTATCACCTCGTTGGAGTGCATGGAGACGAGGCCGCAGCCGGGCGTCAGCCAGGAGGCATCCATGAAGGGCTTGGGTGCGGTCGTCTCGCCGACGATGAGCTGGGACTTGAGCGCCGCAGCCTTGCTGTCGCTCGTCGGGATGATCTCGACGCCGAGGCTGTCGCCGTACTCCTTTGCGATGCCCTCGGCCTTGGCAAGGTCAATGTCGCAGAGGTACATGGTCTTGATCTGGGGCAGCGCCTCGTGCACGGCGGAGATCATCGTGCGGCCGATAACGCCCGCGCCGACGAGACACGCGGTGTCCGCATTGGAGGGCGCGGCGTACTTGGCCATCAGGCCGCCGACGGCGGAGGTGCGCATCGCGGTGATGAGCGTGCCGTCCAGAATGCAGAACGGCAGCACCGTCTCAGGGTCGCTCAGGATGGAAATGTCGATGCCGTAGGGGATACCGAGGGTGTGGGCGTTCTTTTTGGATTCCGCCGCCCACTTGATACCGCCGATGTTGACGTCGCCGCCGATGTAGCAGGGCATGGCGTTGAAGAACGACTGCCAGTTTTCCTTGTCGGGAATGCTGGTGTTGGTCTTGGGCGGGTTTTTGATGAGGCCCTGACCGAGCATCGCGTAGGTCTTTTCCGTAACGGCCAGGATCTGTTTCATATCGAGAAGGCCGGCCTTGATGACATCTTCCTGCTTGAGGAACAGAATTTCGGGATTGATCGTGTGAAGCATTTTGGTTTCCTCCAATAATATCGTAAATTTTATAATTTGTTAGGGTTCAAATGACGTTGATGGCTTTTGACAAAAATTCCTGTGTGCGCGGATTTTGGGGGTGCTCGAAGATCTCCTCGGGCGTGCCCTGCTCGGCGATCTGTCCGCCGTCCATGAAGAGCACGCGCGTGCCGACCTTTCGGGCAAAGCCCATCTCGTGCGTGACGACGACCATCGTGATGCCGTCGTGGGCGAGGTCGGAGATGACCTGCAGCACCTCGCCGACCATCTCGGGGTCGAGCGCAGAGGTCGGCTCGTCGAAGAGCAGCACATCGGGCTCCATCGCAAGCGCCCGCACGATGGCGATACGCTGCTTCTGCCCGCCGGAGAGTTGGGAGGGATAGGCGTTCGCCTTATTCTCGAGCCCCACGCGCTTCAAGAGCTTGAGGGCTTTTTCCCTGCTCTCCTCTTCCGGCAGCTTTTTGACCTTTGTGAGCGAGATCGTGATATTTTCCAGCACCGTGAGGTTATTGAACAGGTTGAACTGCTGGAACACCATGCCGACCTTCTGTCGGTGCCGGTTCACGTCGAAGCCCTTGGCGGTGATATCCTCGCCCTCGAAGTAGATCTTTCCGGCGGTGGGCTGCTCCAGGAGGTTCAAGCATCGGATAAAGGTGGACTTGCCGCCGCCCGAGGAACCGATGATGACGACCACGTCGCCCTTGCAGATGGTCTCGTTCAGCCCGTCGAAGACGGTCAGCGCGCCGAATTTTTTCTGCAGATCCCTGATCTCGAACAATACGTTACCGTTCACTCTTTTTCAGCCTCCTCTCAAAGATGTTCAGGCCCTTGCCGAGGATGATATTCAGCGCCAGATAGATGATGGCGGAGATGTAGTAGCAAGGAAGCGGGTTATAGGTAGCGGTGACCACGATGCCGTTGTTGTACATCAAATCGCCGATGCCGAGATACTGGATGATCGAGGTCTCCTTGACCATGGTGACGAATTCGTTGCCGATGGCGGGGAGAATATTTTTGACCGCCTGCGGCATCACCACGTAGCGCATGGCCTGCGCATTCGTCATGCCGCACGAGCGCGCGCCTTCCATCTGGCCCTTGTCCACCGCCTGAATGCCCGCGCGGATGATCTCGGCGACGTAGGCGGAGGAGTTGATCGAAAGAGCGATGATGCACGGCAGCGCCCGCTCCAGATCGACGCCGAAGAGACTGCCGGAGGGATAGTTGATAAAGTCGAGCTGGTAATAGACGATGTAGAGCTGCACGAGCAACGGCGTGCCGCGGATCACCGTAATATAAATGGCGGCGAATTCTTCAAGCGGCCTGCGCTTGGAAAGGCGCATAAAGGCGATGAGGCAGCCGAGGATGGAGCCGCAGAGCACGGTGAGCAGCGAGATGAGGATGGTCGTTTGCGTCCCTCGCAGGAAGTATTGATAATAATTCGTTGCAATTTCCCAAATGGTCATTTCTGTTTGCCTCCTTCGTAGGACCAGGTACGCATCGTAGTGCATATTTATTCTCGTAAAAAGTCAATAACAGAATTTAGATTCATTCTATAATCGTAAGATGGCATAATCAGCAAGTCAGGCAGCTCATTTGCTTTGTTGCATTTATACAATCCTTCACGGCGCGCACCACGCGCGCCACGGCGAAGTCCTCGTCGGTGATGACGGCGTCGGGAAGCTTGCGCGACACCAGCAGGCCCTCGTCGGTGTAGTTGCGGTCGGCGAAGAACTCCTGCGCGGTGCGGATGCCCTCCGCCTGGCCCGCACGGATGAGCTCGCTGTTTGCCAGGCCCACCAGCACCAGGTCCAGGTTGGCGTCGTGCACGGCGGCGGCCACGGCACGGGCAAGCTCCGGGTCCACGGCGGCGCGGTTGTACAGCTGGCCGTGCGGCTTCACGTGGTGCATGCGCGCGCCGGTGGCGTGGCAGAAGGCCTGCAGCGCGCCGATCTGGTACAGGATGTAGTCGTAGGCCTCGTCGGGCGACATGGCGATGTCGCGGCGACCGAAGCCCTGCAGGTCGGGGTAGCCCGGATGCGCGCCCACGGCAACGCCCGCCTCGGCGGCGAGCCCGGAAGACAAGGCCGGTTACGCTTTGCTGCTGGCTGAGGCTGCGGATAAA
>OGZW01002559.1_pt1 | contig 14083 bp, 14 predicted proteins | sample 1577001 | NCBI WGS metagenome assembly OGZW01 (sample SAMEA3541519, study PRJEB24748) | human gut metagenome | biome: human gut; feature: human-associated habitat; material: faeces | place: China | collected 2012 | reverse complement strand
CCAAGGCCGAGTTGGAGGCGCAGCTGCGCCAGGGGCTGGAGCCTTACGAGTTGGCAGAGTATTTCAATGTGACGGAAGAGTTCATCCATAAGGCGTTGGAATTCTACTTTGAATGTGGAATGTCATAATTCACGGCGTGCCGTGATTATAGATGTAATAATTTAATAGGAGGAAAAAAGAAATGGGTCTGTTTACATCAGCAGAGGAAAAAGAGAGAAAAAAGCAAGAGGCCGCCAAGGCCAAGCGTGACGAATTCATCACCAAATACCACCTGGAGGAGTATGCCGACGATATTCCGGAACACGAACTCAACCGGATTATAGAGACTTTTAAGGGAAATGCGGCCATTACTGTTGGCAGCGTGCTGTCCAATGACTATAGCCCGGTGCTGTTGAATATCAACTCCATGCAGGAAGCGATATTCAATCAGAACTGGATCATCATTAAGTTGCTTGCGAATATCAACCGCAACCTGGAGGACAAAGCGTGAAAAAATCATACAAGATTTTACTGTATGCGCTGCCGCCGTTGGTTATAGCAACACTGCTTGCCTGTGCAGCTTTTCCGCCGTTCCTGCTTGTGTCTGTTGCATTGTTGGTGATTTATTACATCATTCTTACCAAGGTACTAAAACTGATCCCCGCAGATGAGCAGGAAAACGCCCAGCATGAGCAACAGGGTACATACTATATGCCGCCTACGGTGCAGCAGCCCGCTGCACCACAGCCAGTACAACAGGCAGTTGTTCCACCTGTTCCTCCGATCGCAGAGCCACCCGCCGCACAACAGCCGGAAGCGGACACAGAAAAGTCCGTTGCCAAACAGCCCGCTGCTGTTCCGCCTGAGCCGGTGGCAAAAGCGGAGTCTATACCGCCCGCTGCCCAAAAAGAGGTGGAGCCTGTGGCGCAGTGGGTTAACCCCAGGTATGCTGACGAGGCAGAACACACGGAACCCGAACTGAAAAATATACCGAACATATCCGTGCATATTGATACGGAGCCTGTTACAGTTACACTGCCGGTCGTCGAGATGACCGACCCGGAGCCTGACTCGGCAGACGATGACGACGAGCCGGAAGAAAAAGGTTTTTATCGGCGCGGCTCCCGGCTGCGAAAGTTTCCGGAGGAGTTTGTAGTCATTGACTTTGAGACCACCGGCTTTTCTCCTATTCAAAATGAGATCATAGAGGTCGGCATGTTAAAGGTGTGCGGCACTGATGTGGTGGACAGCTATCAGCAACTTGTTCGGCCAAAAAAACCGGTATCCGGTCGGATTACAAAGCTTACCGGGATCACCAACGAAATGCTGGAGAAAGCGCCCGGTGCTGCCGATATAATGCCTGATGTGCTGGACTTCGTCGGCGATCTGCCCCTTGTGGGTCACAATGTGTCCTTTGATGTTGGCTTCCTTGTGCGCAACGCTAATCTATACTGCGATGGGGACACGGCTTTTCCCTCATTCGACACAATGCAATGCGCCAAGCGGGAGTTACCGTTCCTGCCCGATTATAAGCTGGGTACGGTTGCCAACTACTTTGATTGCCAGGACGAGACTGCCCACAGAGCGCTGGCCGACTGCCACTCAACACTGGGCTGCTTTATTAGCCTTATGAACTATAATGAATAAATAAAAAAAGCTCCCCCCTGTTGGCGCAGGGGAGAGCCGATAAGCAGGAGATGTGCGTGCACATAACCCACCCAACACTGGTTATTGTAGCACAGCCCTGCTGAAAAATCAAGCAGGGCATTTTTGCGCCCTTTTTTAGGGCTGCCCGCTGCTATATGCAAAGGAGAAGTGTTCGCAATGCCAAGAAAAAGAGGAAACGGTGACGGAACCATCTATAAGATGGAAAGCAAAGGCCTATGGGCTGCCCAGCTGACTATAGGCGTGGACGCCAACGGCAAGCCGAAAAGAAAGACCATATACGGTAAGCGGCAGGCAGATGTGCGGGCAAAGCTGGACACTCTAAAGAATGAACTTGCCACCGGCTCTGTAATTGAGCCGGACAAGATCACCGTTGCCCAGTATATCTTATCACTTGTCGAGACAGACCGGGCGCTAAACCAGATAGGGGACAACACCTACCTGCGCAAACTGGCCAGTTATAAGCGGATCGCCGCCAGCTCCATAGGCGACCGCCCGCTGCAATCTGTGCGGCCACCACAGGTGACCCAATACCTAATAGAGATCACCAGCTGTTCCAATTCAGTGATCGCCAAGGACTATGCTCTGCTGGCCCGCTGCTTCCGCACAGCCCTTGACAATGACCTGATCCGTAAGGATCCTATGCGCGGAATGAAAAAGCCAAAGAGCAACAAGGCCACCCGCAAGGTGCGTGCGTTGACCGTAGAGGAACAGACCAGGTTTGTGCAGGTCATGAACGACAAAGAGCGCGGCTGCCGATATTGTGATCAGATGATGTTGATGTTATGCACCGGCATGCGCATGGGCGAGATCAACGCCTTAGATGTGCACGATGTCAACCTAACTTTCCGCACCGTGAATGTGCGACGCACGGTGACCAAGGACCAGACGGACCACGCCGTCATAGGCACCAAGACCAAGACTTACGCCGGGCAGCGGCTTTTGAGCCTTACAGACGCCCCATACCGTATTCTGTCCGAATATATGGAACAGTGGCAGCCCAACCGCTTGGATCTGCTGTTCTACGACTTCAAAGGGCACAAGGTACTGACCACCAGCCAAGTGAATTTGCAATTTCAACGAATTTTGAAAAAATATAATATACTGGATCCTGCTGTGCCCGGTGTGGTGACCCTCCACAGCCTACGGCATACATACGCCACCCGCTGCATTGAGAGTGGTATGCCGGTTAAGGTGCTCCAGAAGCGCCTTGGTCACGCCAATATTGAGACAACGCTAAACACCTACTGCGATGTGTTCTCCGATTACGAGAATAAGTACACCGAGGCGGCAGACGCCTATATGCAACAGCTTACCCCAAATGCTACACAGATATAAATAAGAAAAGATAAGTGCCCCTTGTAGGCACTTATCTTTTTATGTATAAACGATAAAATAAAAAAATATTTCAGAAAATGTCAAAAAATACTTGACATACTGCAAGCAGTATGGTATAATTAAGTCAATGAAAGGGGGTGAGAATATGAAGCCAAACAAAAAGCCTACCGCATTTGAGATTGTACAGCTTGTTATTGAGGCGGCCACTGCAATCGCAGCCCTAATAACGGCAATCAAATGGTGGTAGGCACCAAAGAGGGGCGAAAGCCCCTCCCCCTTGCGGGGATCGGCATATTCATTATATCGTAAAGAAAGGAGTTTTTCAAGTGGAAAAGAATAGTTTTTGGATGACCATTTTGTGCGTGCTTTTGGTGGTGTCTGTCAGTGCCGGAATGAGTATTCCGCTGCGGGTGGCCATTGGCGGCTGTGCGCTTGTGATCTTGTGCAATGTGATCCGTAAAGTATGGAGGCTGTGTCATGAGTGAAGCGAAAAGGAAGACCAAAACATCCACCCAGGTGAAAGCAAGATATAACCAAAAGGTGTATGATACTATTTCCGTGCGTGTCCCCAAGGAAATGGCTGCCGCTTTTCGTGAGAAATGCGCTGCTGATGGCATTGCACAGGCACAGATTATCAAGCAGGCGATTGAGCAGTTCTTGCAGCAGTAACGGCGTTGCAGTACTATTGCAGTACAGATTTGCAAAAAGCCCGCTGCTAAGCCAAATTTTACGCCTATAATCTTGTCACCTCGACCAAAAAGGAAGCAGGACATTCTTTAGAATGTCCTGCTTCCTTTTTTGTTTATTTACAAGATTTGAACTTGCGACACGAGGCTCCAAATGCGTAGCATTTGGCAGAAACAGTCCGGGGGACTGTTTCGCAGCGAGTGCCTTATATCTCTGTGCTCGATTACTCCTTTCTGCCGGTGGAGCAGCACGTTTTCTCCGGCGTTGCAGTACTTGGTACTGCGAGGTATAAAAAAGCCGGGCAGTTTTGATCTGCTCGGTCAGGCCTGTGGGTTAGGTAGATTGAATTTGTGTCCGGTGCCTTGAAAAAATGCAAAACACCGGACGACGCGATCAACATCTTAGAGGTTTTGCGCTTCTAAGATAAAAAAGTAGATGGCGGGCGGCCACCTGCCATGGGTGTGGGCTGCCCGGGTAGGTGGCTGCCCGAGCCGCAGAAAGGAAAATAACACAAGGAAGTAAAAAATGAAAATAGGAGTACAAAATGTATAATGATAAGCATATATGCAAGACGGCCACCCGCCTTACAAGCCTACTGTACCACGCTTTGCAGTAAAGTGCAATGAAAATCTGTTCAGGGATGTTTCACTGTACCAAAAATAACCCTGTGAGCAGTGAAAGTGAAGTTTTTTGTTGACTGCCGATGCCAGCGGCGGCATAATCGAGAGGAGAGAAGAGCCGTGCAAAATCAAAAGAAATCGAAAAGGAGAAAGATCATGAACAACAAAACACAGAGAAAAGCAGACCTTGGCACCAGCGCCTGTCGGCAGTTGGTGCTGCGCACGCCGGAGCAGGTTATGCTGCTGGAGTTCGCCGCAGACGGACCGTACACAGCCCGGGTGGCGGTGGACGATGAAAAATTGCCCTTTGAACAGCCGGTGCTGACCGGTAGCCGTTGGTTGCGCATCTATGATGATAACGAACTGACTTTTCTGGCTCAGGCCGATCAGATCCGGGTTTATACAGATGGGGACAGCAGCTGCCTGGTACAGCTTGACGGTCACGCCAATGTGGAGAAAACAGTAACGATGCGGCAGGCGGTTCTGGAATTGCAGGAGTTTGTGAACCAAATGGAGGCGCAGAAATGAGAAGCGTTTCAGCATTTTTGACTTGTTTATCCGGCGGTTTGCAGGTGGCGGCTTTTGCTTTTGCACCGGAAAAGCTGCGCCGGCCGCTGTCCTTGGCTGCTGTGGCTGCGTCCACTGCCAGCTTGGTTCTGACCGTAAAGAACATCAAGACTCGGGTGCGTCAGTGACCGACAATCCCTGCATAAATGGCGTGTTGCCAAAACAGAAAAAAGCCAATCGGGCGTCTTGCTCGGTTGGCTTTTTGCTTGCTTATTTTTCCGCTTTCATCAGATCCTTGACTACTTCGCCGGCTAGGATCAGGCCCACTACGGAGGGCACAAAGGCCACGCTGCCGGGCGTGCTGCGGCGGCCGGGGTGATCCGGATCCCCCTGTCCGGCGCCGGCGGTGGGTATAGGCGGTTCTTCGGAGTAGACCACCTTTAGGTGGTGAATGCCCCGTTTTTTCAACTCCCGGCGCATGACCCGGGCCAGCGGATCCATTTTCGTTTTAGCTAGGTCCGCCACCTGAAAGCCGGTGGGGTCCAGCTTGTTCCCGGCGCCCATGGCGCAGATGATGGGCACGCCGGCGGCGTGGCAATGGGTCACCAGCGCCAGCTTGGCGCTCATGGTGTCTACTGCGTCCACCACATAATCGTATTGGTTAAAGGGAAAATCCGCCGCCGTTTCCGGCAAAAAGAAGCAGTTGTGCTTGGTGATCTTGGCCGTCGGATTGATGTCTAAGATTCGAGCCTCCATAGCGTCCGTTTTGTACTGCCCCACGGTTTTGGTGGTGGCGATGATCTGGCGGTTGATGTTGGACACGGCCACTGTGTCGCTGTCGATCAGATCCAGGTGCCCCACGCCGGTACGGGCCAAAGCCTCGCACACATAGCCGCCTACGCCGCCAATGCCGAATACCGCTACCCGCGAGGCGGCCAGCCGCTCCAGAGCGCTGCTGCCCAAGAGTAATTCTGTTCTGGAAAATGCCTGTTCCATAGCGAATACCTACCTTTTTAATAGATTTATTATACGGCAAGGGTTCGGCGCTGTCAACCGGCTGGAAAAATAGACAAAATCTTAATATGTTCTATACCGACAAAGTACATTAAAAAGTTCGACAAAACTTTAACAAAAAATATTGCACACGGCGTGCAAGCACGGCCTTTTTTAGTTGCGCCGGGGCAGGGCGGTATGCTATAATGAAGGTATAAAATAGAGGGGGTTCTATATATGAAACGGATTTTTTGTGCACTGCTGGCCGGTGCACTGACCTTGGGTGCCGCCTTGCCGGTGCAGGCAGCGGATGTGGCAGTGCTGCGTGTGGCGGCAGACGCCAAGCAAACCGCCATCTCGGATCATTTGTACGGTGCGTTTATTGAGGACATCAGCTACGCCTGCGACGGGGGCTTGGTGTCCAATTTGGTGAATAACGACAGCTTTGAGTACGCCTCTGCGCCTACCACCGGCTGGGTGGCAGACGGGTTGGAACTGAACACCGAGGGCGACCTGCCCCTAAATAAGAACAATCCCACCTACGCCAAGGTGACGGTGGACGGCAAGGGCAGCCTGACGAACCTGGGCTTTACGGAGATTTATAAATACAAGACGGATAAATATGATAAAAAGAAAGCCAACACGGCGGATATGGGCTTTGTGGCGGACCAGGTGTATGATTTCAGCTGCTATGTGCGCTCCGGCGGCTTTACCGGCACCGCTCAGGTGTATTTGGATTGCGGCGACGGCAAGCAGACGGCGGTGCAGCTGGACTTGAGCAAAACCGGCGGCGCCTGGAACAAGCTGACCGTACCGCTGACCGCCAGTGCCAGCAAGGATGGCGCCCTGGTATTTCAGCTGGAGGGTGAAGGGACTTTGTACCTGGATTTCGTCACCCTGGTGCCCCAGGGCAGCTACGGTTACGGCAGCGACAGCTGGAAATATACCACCCTGCGCAGCGACCTGTTTGCAGCGCTGCAAAATCTGCACCCGCGGTTTATCCGCTTTCCCGGCGGGTGCCTGGCAGAGGGCGGCAGCTTGGATCAGCTGTACAATTGGAAAGATACCATTGGCCCCTTGGAGGAGCGCAAGCAAAGTGAGAACCTGTGGAAGGACGACAACGGCCGGGACTATAACAACACCAACGCCATGGGTTACCACGAGTATTTCCAGCTGTGCGCGGATATGAACGCGTTGGCGCTGCCCATTGTGAATGTGGGGCTCAGCTGCCAGCCGCGGGCGGCCTATGATGACCACGCGGCAGCGTATGCCAAGCTGGGCATGACCGACGCGCAGTGGGAGGCGTATTTGACGGAAAAGGTGGGCCTGGACGAAAAGGATACCGACGCCCGCACGGAATATACGGACAAAATCAAAAAGCTGAACATCAACAGCGCCGCCGACTGGGAGGCGTATTTGGACACCATCGCTCTGCGCCCGGGCACGGATGCGTGGGACAATTATGTGCAGGATGTACTGGATTTGATTGAGTACGCCAACGGCGACGCCACCACCAGCTACTGGGGCGCACTGCGGGCGGCCAACGGCCACGCCAAGCCCTTTAATCTGCAGTATATCGGTCTGGGAAATGAGAACTGGGGCGCCGTGTATGAACGCAACTTCAAGGCGCTTTACAAGGCGGTAAAAGAGAAATACCCGCAGATCACTGTGATCTCCTCTGCCGGTACTTACCTGGAGGGGGACGCTTACGACGGCAATATGGCGTGGATTGACCGGGAATTTAAGGACACGGTGGTGGACGAGCATTATTATACCTATGACGGCTACCTGTTTGACCACAACGATCGGTACGACAGCTTTGACCGCTCCGGTGCCCATGTGTTTGTGGGCGAGTACACCGCCACCTCTGCCGGGATCGGCACCATAGAGACCAAGAGCAACATTTGGGAAGCGGTGGAAGAAGCCAGCTACCTGACCGGCTTGGAACGCAACGGCGATGTGGTGGATATGGCATCCTATGCCCCCACCTTTGCCAAAGTCAATGCCCAAAGCTGGAATGTGAATCTCATTTGGTTTGACAGCCGCCAAACGGTGCTCACCCCCTCCTATTATGTGCAAATGCTCTTTGCCAACAATGTGGGTACGCAGTATGTGCACGCCACTTTTGACGGCGGCAGTACCGTACAGGACGGGGTGTACCAGTCCGTTACCTGCGACCCGGAGAACCAGGTGCTGTATATTAAGCTGGTGAATACCTCCGGCAAGGATCGGACGGTGAATGTGCAGCTGGACGGCTACAAACCGAATGCGGTTTCCGTCCAAAGCCTGCAAGGCAAATTTAAGTCCGCCTGCAATGAACTGGACAGCAATACCACTGCGCCCACCCAAACGGAGCTGACCCCCGGCACGGACCTCCAGGTGGAGCTGAGCAAGTACCAGGTGAGCGTGGTGCAGGTGGCCTATGGCAAAAACAGCGGTGCGGATTTGTATAAATTGCCGGAAAAGGCGACCCCCACTTTATCGGACGGCGGTAAGTTGTATCTGCCTCCGGCTACTAAGGGCATTGCTTTTGGCGCGGTTTTCGGCACTGCCGCTGTGTTTGCGGCCGTGGTGCTGCTGATACACTATAAGAAGAAAAAGCAGGGAAAATAATAAGTAATAGCGGTAAAAAGACAAAAAAATAAGGCGCCCGTGTAAACTTCCTCAAAAAACGGCAAAAAAATAAGGCTCCCTTGTAAAGGGAGCTGGCAAGCCGTTAGGCTTGACTGAGGGATTTTTGAACCACATGGTCCAAATATGTGCAAACGCCGTCAAAATTGGACAGAACCTCATTGTTTGGTATGCGGATTACAGTAAGTCCGCAGTTTTCTAAATATTTTGTTCTTGCTGCGTCTTGGGCGGCTTTATCGGCTTCATAGTGCTGGGAGCCGTCCAATTCTATGACTAATTTTGCCTTTGCGCAATAAAAATCCACAATATATTTGCCGATGATTTTTTGGCGAACAAAGCGCACTTCTTGTTTTCGTAAATAATCGTACCAAAGGCGGCGCTCTTCTTTTGTCATATTCTTGCGCAAGTCTTTGGCGTTCGGCACAAGGGCTTTATTATGATTATATCTCAATAAAAATCCCTCCGAGTTTGCCGGAGGCAAACCCACCACCTAACCGGTGCCCGTCCCCTCTGTCGCTGTGCGACATCTCCCCGCATTGCGGGGAGTCACCCTTTACAAGGGAGGCTTTTTTATGATACCTCTTATATATCAGATATGAAAAAACGGGAAGCGGCTTTTGCTGGTGTCGCGGCCTTTCAGGTACACGGCTTCCACCGAGGCGGTAGGGTCCTTGAGAATGTTTTTGTCCAAGACGGCAAAGTCGGCACTTTCGCCCACAGCCAGTACGGCGCAGCCGGCGTCCTTGCAGTCCACCGGGATCAGGTCGTTTACTGCCGGCAGTACCGCCTTGCCCCCCAGGTCTACCACCTTGGCGTCTCGGTAACACAGGGGCGTATTGTAGCCGATATAGGCAATCTTGCCCTTGTCCTCTACCAGCACACTGTAAGTGAGATTCTCCTCATTCAGGGAGATAAAATCTGCGTTTGTATATACAACCATGGTCTGCTCCTTACTGCGCCAGCGCGTCTGCCAGTGCGGCCAGCGCGGTGCGGTCTGCGTCCTTTAAGGCGGCGCGCACGGTGACGGTGCCCGACAGCAGGGTGATGGCTTTCATCTCCTCCAACTGGGCGGTCATGGTGCGGGCGGCGCTGGGCGCCCAGCTGCCGTTTTCAATCAAGGCCACGGTGCGGTTTTGGTAACTCTTGCTCTTTAAGTGGTGCAAGAAGTCTGCCATTACCGGGAACACCCCGCCGTCATAGCTGGGGGCGGCGCATACCATTTGGCTGTACTGAAATGCTTTTGCTACTGCCTGTGCCAAATCCGTGCGGCTTAAGTCCGCGATTTCCACCGTTACGCCACGACTTTTCAGTTCCTCCGCCAGTAGCAGAGCAGCCGTCTTCGTGTTGCCGTAAATGGAGGCATAGGCAATGAACACACCCCGGGTTTCCGGCTGATAGCTGCTCCAAGTGTTATACAGGTGCAGATAGGGGGTCAGGTCCCCTTGCAGTACCGGGCCGTGCAGCGGGCAAATGGTGGCAATATCCAGGGCGGCGGCTTTCTTCAGCAGGGTTTGCACCGGCGCACCGTATTTGCCAACGATATTGATAAAGTAGCGGCGGGCTTCCTCCGGCCAAGGCTCGTCCGTGCCTACGGCGCCGAATTTGCCAAAGGCGTCTGCGCTAAAGAGCACCTTTTCCGTTTGTTCGTAGCTGACCATCACCTCCGGCCAGTGCACCATGGGTGCCATCACAAAGGTCAAGGTGTGGTGACCCAGCTCCAGCGTGTCGCCCTCTTTCACCGACAGGGTCTTGGTGCCTGCCGGCAGGTCAAAAAACTGGGGCAGCATAGCCAGCGCCTTGGCGCTGAGCACCAAGGTGGCTTCGGGATATTTCTCTATGGTCATTTGCAGACTGCCGGCGTGGTCCGGCTCTAAGTGGTGCACCACAATGTAGTCCGGGGTGCGCCCGTCCAGAACAGCGTCCACCTTTGCGGCCCAGTCGTCATATTTGCGTTTGTCCACCGTGTCCAGCAGGGCAATCTTGTCGTCCAGCAGCAGATAGCTGTTGTAGGATACGCCGTGGGGCACCGGGTACTGGCTTTCAAACAAATCAATGTCTGTATCGTTGACGCCAACATAGCGAATTGCGTCAGAAATGGTCAATGTAGATCACCTTTCTTCCTCACATTGCCTTTAGCATAGCATAAATGATCGGGAAATACAATGCCGGGGCGCAAAAAAAGCCGCACTGCTCAGAGTGAAGCGGTGCGGCTGTCTTGCAAAAAAGATTTACATCAGGGAGAGATACAACTGTTTGATCTCCTCTACGCTGGTGTCTCTGGGATTGCCGGGACGGCAGGCGTCGTCATAAGCGCTCTGTGCCAGGAAGTCCACATCCTCCGGCTTTACAATGTCTTTCAGGTCGGCGGGGATACCTACATCCTGGGACAGCTGCTTGACAGCGTCCACGGCAGCGGCACGAGCCTGGTCCAAAGTCATATCGTCCACGCCCTTAACGCCCATGGCTTTGGCAATATCCCGGTATTTCTCGCCGGTAGCAGGTGCGTTGTAGGCCATCACGGTGGGCAGGATAATGGCGTTGGCTACGCCGTGGGGGGTGTCATACACAGCGCCCAGCGGGTGCGCCATGGAGTGCACAATGCCCAGGCCCACATTGGAAAAGCCCATACCGGCAATGTACTGGCCCAGTGCCATGCCCTCGCGGCCCTCCGGGGTGTTGGCTACGGCACCGCGCAGGTTCTTGCTGATGATCTCAATGGCTTTCAGGTGGAACATATCGCTCATTTCCCAGGCGGCCTTGGTAATGTAGCCCTCAATGGCGTGGGTCAGTGCGTCCATACCGGTGGCGGCGGTCAGCCCCTTGGGCATGGATGCCATCATCTCCGGGTCCACAACGGCCACTACGGGAATGTCGTGCACATCTACGCACACCATTTTGCGGTTCTTCTCCGTGTCGGTGATCACATAGTTGATGGTGACCTCGGCGGCTGTACCGGCAGTGGTGGGAACGGCGATGATCGGCACGGCCTTCTTGGTGGTGGGCGCCACGCCCTCCAGGGAGATTACATCGCTGAATTCCGGGTTCTCAATGATAATACCAATGGCTTTGGCGGTGTCCATAGAGGAGCCGCCGCCAATGGCGATGATGCAGTCTGCGCCGCTGGCCTTAAAGGCGGCCACGCCGGTCTGCACATTCTCCACCGTGGGGTTGGCCTTGATTTTGCTGTAGATCTCGTAGTCAATGCCGGCATTCTCCAGCACATCGGTCACTTTCTTCGTTACATTAAATTTAATCAGGTCCGGGTCGGAGCACACAAAGCACTTTTTGAACCCGCGGCCTTTCACTTCACCGGCGATCTCCCGGATCGCACCGGGGCCGTGATAACTGGTCTCATTCAATACAAATCTGTTTGCCATAACAAATTACCTCTTTTCATTGAAATTTCGGCGGCTTTTTTTCGCCGCTTGCAAGTTCAGTATAGCGAATTGATAATTTTTTGTCAATCTGACAGCGGTGGAATTCATAAATAATTTACACAGTGTGCAGAATTGCGCAACAGCGTGCAAAAATTTTGGAAAATACAGCAAATTATGTTAAAATAGTATCAGAGAAAGGCGAGCGCCGCCGCAAGGTATGTTCTGCAAAAAACAGAAAAAACCCCTTGACAAAAGGTCGTTTTCCGTTTATAATTCAAATTGTAATGAGTACAAGCTGGTAATGATTACAACAACTGGTCATAATTTCCAAAAACTTTAGCCGGAATGGGCAAAATACTTATACAATTTGGGTTGAAATTCAAGACGATTTGTTGTATATTATTAGCGATTTGCGGACAGGTGCGTCAAATTGCGTCTGTTTTCGCATTTTCAACTATGCCAAACATTAGTTTTATATTCAGCAAACAAATACTGTAGGAGGTAATACGATGGTCAATTTTGAACAATGGAATGGCTTTGACGGTTCCCTCTGGAAAGAGGAAGTCAATGTAAGAGACTTCATCCAGAAGAACTACAAGCCCTATGATGGGGATGAGAGTTTCCTGGCAGGACCCACGGACGCTACCAACAAGCTGTGGGGCGTGTTGCAGGGTCTGCAAAAAGAAGAGCGCGCCAAGGGCGGCGTTTTGGATATGGACACGGAGATCGTGTCCGGCATTACTGCCCATGAGCCGGGCTACATCAGTGAGGATCTGAAGGATCTGGAGGCTGTGGTTGGTTTGCAGACCGACAAGCCCCTGAAGCGTGCCTTTATGCCCTATGGCGGTATCAAGATGGCGGAGCAGGCTTGCACCACTTACGGCTATGAGCCGGATCCGGAGCTGCACAAGATCTTCACCGAGTATTGCAAGACGCATAACCAGGGTGTGTTTGACGCATATACGCCTGAGATGAAGAAGGCTCGCCACAACAAGATCATTACCGGCCTGCCGGATACTTACGGCCGTGGCCGTATCGTTGGCGATTATCGCCGTGTGGCTCTGTACGGTATCGACTTCCTGATCGAGCAGAAGAAGGAAGACTTTGCCAACTGCGGCAGCGGTTCTATGACTGACGACATCATCCGTCAGAGAGAAGAGCTGGCTATGCAGATCAAGGCTCTGAGCGAGATGAAAGTCATGGCCGAGAAGTATGGCTTTGATATTTCTCAGCCCGCAAAGAATGCAAAAGAGGCTGTGCAGTGGCTGTACTTCGGCTACCTGGCTGCCATCAAGACCCAGAACGGTGCTGCAATGAGCGTTGGTCGTGTGTCCACTTTCCTGGATATCTACATTGAGAGAGATCTGGAAGCCGGCACTTTGACCGAGAGCGAGGCACAGGAATTGATCGACCACTTGGTTATGAAGTTCCGTATGGTGAAGTTCGCTCGTATTCCCTCTTACAACCAGCTGTTTTCCGGCGACCCGGTATGGGCTACCCTGGAAGTTGGCGGTATCGGCGTAGACGGCCGTTCCATGGTTACCAAGAACGACTACCGTTTCCTGCACACTTTGGAGGATATGGGTCCCTCTCCGGAGCCGAACCTGACTGTTCTGTATTCCTCCGCTCTGCCTGAGAACTTTAAGAAGTACGCGGCAGACATTTCTATCCGCACCAGCTCCATCCAGTATGAGAACGACGATGTGATGAAGCCGGTATGGGGCGACGATTACAGCATCTGCTGCTGCGTATCCGCTACCCAGACCGGTAAAGAGATGCAGTTCTTCGGCGCAAGAGCCAACCTGGCTAAGTGCCTGCTGTACGCCATCAACGGCGGTGTTGATGTAAAGACCGGCCAGCAGGTTGGTCCCGAGTACAAGCCGATCACTTCCGAGTACCTGGACTATGATGAGGTCATTGAGAAGTATGACCGCATGATGGACTGGCTGGCTGATCTGTATGTGAATGTGCTGAACCTGATCCAGTACATGCATGATAAGTATTACTACGAAGCTGCCGAGATGGCTCTGATCGATACCGATGTACGCAGAACCTTTGCCACCGGTATTGCCGGCTTCTCCCACGTGGTAGACTCCCTGAGCGCCATCAAGTACGCTAAGGTTAAGACCATCCGCAACGAGGACGGCATTGTGGTTGACTACGAGACCACCGGCGACTTCCCCCGCTACGGCAACGATGACGACCGTGCAGACGAGATCGCTGTATGGCTGCTGAAGACCTTCCTGGCTAAGATCAAGAAGCACCACACCTATCGTGACTCTGAGC
>OGZW01002530.1_pt1 | contig 14223 bp, 17 predicted proteins | sample 1577001 | NCBI WGS metagenome assembly OGZW01 (sample SAMEA3541519, study PRJEB24748) | human gut metagenome | biome: human gut; feature: human-associated habitat; material: faeces | place: China | collected 2012 | reverse complement strand
GTGAGATTGCAGCTAACAATCGTCTGATTAAAGCTCTTTTTTATAAAAATTTGAAAGGGGAAAAATCCTATGAATGATAAAGAACGAAACACCCCTTGCAATTTGCAATATAAAGGAGTGTCAATCAATGGCAGCGAAGAAAATGAGCTGCCGTTATGTATGGAAAACAAAGTGCGAGTACCTATCCATCTTAAACTGACATTAACAATAAAAGAAGCTGCGGAGTACAGCAATATCGGTATAAATAAAATAGACACCCTGTTAAAGCAACCTAATTGCCCGTTTGTACTTTTTGTAGGAACACGGAAGTTAGTAAAGCGACGTGAATTTGAAGAATATATCCGACGAGAGTTAATTATATAGAACTTCTACCAACAACCGCTACAAAAAATTCCTGTTGAGATTGAAAAAGCAGAGTCCTTATGCTATAATATATAGTTGCGTTGGACTCTTTTTTTGAGATAAGAAAGGAGTCCGATAAATGGGCAAAAATCTAAAAGGTAAAGAGTGCGGCAAAGGCATTTACCAAAGAAAGGACGGTTTATACTCCGCAAGATACTACGCAAAAAACGGCAAACGCAAAGAGAAATACTTTGAAACATTGCCGGAAGCGAAAAACTGGCTTGCTGACGCAAGATATGAAGAACGGCATAATCTTATTGTCACTTCTCCCGATATGACAGTAGATAAGTGGTTTGAATACTGGATTGAAAATATTGTTTGCGACCTTGCACCGAACACAAAACGGAATTATCAAGAACGCTACAAATGGAATATTCAGCCAGTAATCGGGGCTATGTGTATAGCTGATGTAAAGCCCATGCACTGTAAAGCTGTTCTTAACCGAATGGAAACCACCTATGCAGGCTCAACCATTCGGCAGGCTTATATCACAATGGGAACCATGTTAAAATCAGCAGTTATGAATGACATTATCGCCAAACACCCTATGAACGGTGTACGCTATACGAAACCTGTTCGGGCGGCAGACGATATTAAATACTTGACTGTTGATGAACAAGAGAAATTTCTTGAAGCAGCGGCGCGGTCACATAATTACCGACAATATGCGTTGCTCTTGGAAACAGGATTGAGAACGGCAGAATTGATTGGTTTAACATGGGACTCTATTGATTGGAAAAAGCGCACGTTGACTGTCAGCAAGAGTTTAGAGTATCGGCACAGTCAAGGGTATTGGCGAGCAGGACCACCTAAGACACAGAAAAGTTATCGCACCATTCCGCTTACTGACAAAGCATATTCTATTCTTAAAAGCTGTTATGATGAAAAGGACAGCCGGAAAAAGTCTGAAACGCTATCGCAGATTTTAGAGTATATCGACAGCAGGACAGGCGAAAAGAAATGTCTTATTATGCACGATTTAGTGTTTGTCAACTGGCGTACTGGTGAACCTGCAAAAAACAGTTCTTATGACACACACTTATACAAATTGTGTGATGAAGCGGGTATCAAACGCTTTTGTATGCACGCCTTACGACATACTTATGCTACACGCGCGATTGAGCGCGGCGTACAGCCTAAAGTGCTGCAACAGCTATTAGGACACGCAAGCATTAAAACAACTATGGACAGATATGTTCATGTTACGGACGAGTCACTGGTAAATGCCATACGCCAATTTCAACAGGCTACGCCGCCAGTTACAAAAAAAGGGCGTAAAAAGGGCGTACAAGAAATCTAAAGAAAGGCGAAAACCCCGATAAATCAAGGGTTTTCGGACAGGTAAAAGATAAAATGAAATTAGGTATCGTCGGCCTGCCGAACGTCGGCAAGTCCACTCTGTTCAATGCCATCACCTCCACCAAGAACGCAGAAGCCGCAAACTATCCCTTCTGCACCATCGAGCCGAACAGCGGCATCGTAGCCGTGCCGGACAAGCGTCTGGACAAGCTGGCCGAGATCTGGCAGACCAATAAAAAGACCCCTGCCATCGTGGAGTTCGTGGATATCGCGGGCCTTGTGAAGGGTGCCAGTCAGGGTGCAGGCCTTGGCAACAAGTTCCTGGGCCACATCCGCGAGTGCGACGCCATTGTGCATGTAGTGCGCTGCTTTGACGATGACAACATCATCCATGTGGTGGAGGATGTTTCCAAGGCTGAGGCCGTGGACCCCATTGCCGACATCGATGCCATCGACTACGAGCTGATCCTGTCCGACCTTGAGGTGGTGCAGAACCGCGCAGGCCGCATGGCAAAGGCCGCCAAGAGCGGCAACAACAAGGGTGCTGCCGCCGAAGCCGCATGGCTGCAGCAGCTGGCCGACCACCTGAGCGCCGGCAAGCCTGCCCGCAGCTTCGATTTCGACGAAGGCGATGCCGAGCAGCAAGCTGTTCTGCATGAAATGGGCCTGCTGAGCGCAAAGCCGGTGCTGTACGCCTGCAACGTGGGCGAGGACGACCTGATGGAGGGCATCGAAAACAACAAGTATGTCCCGCTGGTGGCCGCACGCGCCAAGGAAGAGGGCGCACGCTACATTCCCATCTGCGCCAAGACCGAGGAGGATATCGCCGACTATTCCCCCGAGGAAAAGAAGGCTTTTCTGGCTGAAATGGGTATTGAAGCCAGTGGTCTGGACAACCTCATCACTGCCAGCTACGATCTGCTGGGCCTGATCTCCTTCCTGACCGACGGCAAGAAGGAGTGCCGCGCATGGACCATCCGCAAGGGCACCAAGGCACCGCAGGCTGCCGGCAAGATCCACAGCGATTTCGAGCGCGGCTTCATCCGTGCCAGCGTCATTGGCTACAGCGATCTGGAAGCCAACAACTTCGATTATGCCGCCGTCAAGGCCAAGGGTCTGCAGCGCACCGAGGGCAAGGAATACGTTGTCAACGATGGCGATGTGATCGAGTTCCTGTTCAACGTGTAATATAATCTTCTTTGAATCGTCATTTTATACGTAAAGGAGGGCTTAATCATGTCCTTGGCACAGACTAAAATAGAAAAATATACAGAAAAACTCACCGAGCAGGAAATGAGAATTCTTCAATATGGCGAAAATCCCTTTGGATATGTGTATGTTCAGGGTGAACTTACACCAAACTCCGATATTAACTCTGCTCTTAAAACTGCTGGCGGAAAGCCTAAGGAGTGTAATCTTTTTGATTATACTCGCCGTGGTTCTGGTCGTGCCAAGCCGGAGTATGTTATAACATTAAAGCACGACCTTCAGACAATTATTGTTGTCGAATGCAAAAACAGCTCTCGAAAGCATCGTAGTCCAGAGCTCAATCGCCCCAAAGATTATGCGTTGGACGGCGCTCTTTACTATGCAAAATATTTAAAATCCTGCTTCAATGTTATTGCTATCGGTATTTCTGGAGCCCAAAAGTCTTCTGTTTTGGTCGATGCTTGCTATTGGCCTAAAGAGCAGGCTTCTTATATTGATCTTCCCAAGTCTAAAAACATCATTCTTGAACCCGAAAACTATTTAAAGCTCGTCCACGGTGAAAAAGTTCAAAAAGAATACAGTCTCTCTGAAGTCAAAGCGACTGCTGTAAATATTCATGATTCCCTTCGTGTCAATAAAATGACTGAGAAGCAAAAGCCTCTTTTAATTGCTGGCATCCTTATTGCGTTGCAAGATGATTCATTTAGCAATGACTATGACCGAATTTCAAATTTTGATACACTTTTGGATAGTTGTTGCTCCGCAATAAAGCGCGTCCTTAATGATGGTAAAATTGATCGTGATAAAATTGAAGAAATTCAAAATAAGTTTCGAGAAATTCGGTCTGTTATTAAATTACGTGCAACGCCTTTGTCTGATGACAACTCTCTGCGCTGGTATATCAATCAGCTTGAAATGAAAATCAAACCTATGATGGACTATGTTGGAAACACCATTGATGCTCTTGGCATTTTCTATCATGAATTTATAAGTTATTCTTCTGGCGACGGAAACTCTCTTGGCATCGTTCTTACGCCGCAACATTTGACGGAATTTATGGTCGATTTGATTGATGTCGATAAGAACTCCCATGTTGTCGATATCTGCTGTGGAAGCGGTGCATTTCTAGTCACAGCCATGGGACATATGTTCAAGCAGGCCTCCACCCCAGAAGAAATTGAATATATTCGAAAAAACAATCTTTATGGTATAGAACAGGATTCCGATATTCATACACTTGCACTTGCAAATATGATCATGCGAAAGGATGGAAAATCGCATATCATCCACGGTGACTGTTTTGACCCTTTCACATTAAATCAACTGAAAGGAATTCATGATACCGCCGGAAATCCGGTCATCTTTAATAAAGGGCTTTTAAATCCACCCTATTCTCAAAAAGATCATAGTGAACTTGAATTTCTGGAACAAGAGCTTAGTCTCATCACACAAGGCGGCGAGGTCGCTATTGTATGCCCTATGAGTTGTGCGATTGGTACCAAATTCAAATCAATCCGCCGAAGACTTATGGAACATCATACCTTGAAAGCAGTCTTTTCCATGCCTGATGATATTTTCTACGGTCAGGGTGCCGGAACCTGCGTATGTGTAATGGTTTGGGAAGCCGGGAAGCCTCATAATCCTTTGCTCTCTACTTTTTTTGGATATTACAAAAACGATGGTTTTGTAAAACGCAAAAAACTTGGTCGAGTCGATGCATACAACCGTTGGGAATCGATTAAAGCACAGTGGCTGCATCTTTATCGTGAAAAAGAAGTCATTGATGGTGTAACCGCCAAAGCCTGTGTCGATGCCGAGATGGAATGGCTTTGTGAAGCCTATATGAAGACGGACTACTCCCAACTGACGCAAGAAGATTTCCAAGCAACCTTGAACGATTATCTTGCTTATCTAGTTAAGGAAGGAAAAGTTTATGAACCTTGAGCCATTCTCTTGGAAAGAATTCCGATTGGGTGATTTGTTTTTTACTCAATATGGTGTAAATCTTGAACTTGTAAACTGCACGCCTTCTACGTCGCCTAACAGCATCAATTTTGTTGCTCGCACATCTGAAAACAACGGTGTTGTCGCACGTGTTGAACCAATAGACGGTATTGTCCCCCAGCCAGCTGGGACTATAACTTGCGCCGCAGGTGGAAGTGTCTTATCCACATTTGTTCAAACACGCGACTTTTATAGTGGTCGAGATTTATATCTCTTACTCCCCAAGACTCCTATTTCTATTTATGCCAAACTTTTCTGCTGTACTATCATCTCAAAAAACAAATACCGCTATAATTATGGACGTCAGGCAAATAAAACACTTAACGATTTAATTTTAAAACTTCCTGCAAAAGACTGGCAACCAGATTGGGACTATATGGACCTGTATATTCGTTCTCTTCATCATAAACCAATTCATACCTTTATTCCATGTGTCATACAAACCCTCAATCCTTTCTCTTGGGAAGAATTTATGTTAGGCGATCTTTTTTCAATTGAAAAAGGGAAACGTCTTACAAAAGAGAATATGTTTAATGGCCCTGACAATTATCTTGGCGCTATCAGCAGCAACAATGGCGTCCGACAAAAAATAACCGCAGATTTTTTATGGGTTCCCAACTGTATCACTGTTAACTATAATGGCAGTGTTGGTGAAGCATTTTATCAATCCGAACCATTTTGGGCTTCTGACGATATCAATATACTTTATCCAAAGAACTGGACCCTCAATAAGTATATTGGTCTTTTCATTGCGACCGTTATAAAATTGGAACGGCCAAAGTACAATTATGGGCGAAAATGGACAAAATCTATTATGGAAACTTCTATTATTAAGTTGCCATCAAAAAATCATTCTCCCGATTTTGATTGTATGGAACGTTATATCAAATCTTTGCCTTATAGTGACCGAATCTGACTGTCAGAAGTGGAGTGTAAAATCTTATGATCTTTGGTATTATGGGCGCAATGCCCGATGAAGTCGATCAGCTGTGTGCAAAGCTGGAAAACGTCACCGTGGAGCCCTACGGCGGCGTGGATTACCACAAGGGCACGCTGGCCGGCAAACAGGTGGTGGTGTGCTGTGCCGGCATGGGCAAGGCCAATGCCGCCGCCACCACGCAGGTGCTCATCACAAAATTCGGCGCGGAGAAGATCATCTTTTCCGGCATCGCAGGCAATATGACCTCGAAGATCGGCATTGGCGATGTGGTCATCGGCAAGACCGTGCTGTACCACGACGCACAGCTGGACATGATCTGCCAGAACCCGCCGTTCCTCAAGGAATACACCGGCGACCCGGAGCTGATCGCTGCCGCCGAAAAAGCCTGCGCCGAAGCGGGTGTGAAGGCTTTGGTGGGCAAGATCGCCACCGGCGACCTGTTTGTGGGCGACAGTGAAACCAAGGCTGCCATTGAAGCCAAATGCGCCCCCGACTGCGTGGAGATGGAAGGTGCCGCTGTGAGCCAGATCGCCGCCAAGAACGGTGTGCCCTGCGTCATCCTGCGCGCTATGAGCGACAACGCTGACGAGGACGGCCACGAGGTGCTGGTGGTGAAAAAGTTCAGCATTGCGGAATATGTAGCCACCGCCACCAAGATCGTGGCAGCGATGGTGGAAGCACTGTAAAAAAGAACCCTCTCAGTCAATGCTTCGCATTGCCAGCTCCCCCGAAAGGGGAGCTTTTGACATTCCGGAAACGTTTTCCGTTTTGCCAATGGCTCGCCCTTCGGGAGAGCTGGCGAACAAAGTGAGCCTGAGAGGGTTTTCTTTTATAAGAACTGTTCCAGCTTTACCCGGCTATCCTCCTGAAACTCCTGCAGTCTTTGGGCAAGGCGCTTTGCGCCGGGCGCGGCATTGGGGTAATCCTTCTGGGCCTTTACGCAGTCCACCACCCCCATGCCGCTGCCCTGTGTGAGCATCTCGGCCAGATTGCGGGTGGACTTGTCCGTGAGGGTCTTCATACTGATGCCCATTTTCGTGTTCAGCTTTGCCATGGCGCTCTGCCCCTGCGCGGTGCCGCCGCAGGCCTCGATGGCGGTGTGCGCTTCCTGATTGAGCTGGTGGTACACATTGCGCTGGCGCAGCAGCTCGGCCTTGAACTGCACATCGTCGGTCATCGGCACGATCTGTTCCAAGGTGTTCTTGCCCATCTCGGTATTCTGCACCACGGCTTCCAGCAGGTTCAGGTTGTCGTTTTTCTGGTTTTCCATACAAAAAATCCCCCTTCTGGCCTTAGTCTGCGCCAAAAGGGAGATTTTATACGCTGGTTTTATTCTGCACGCATCTGATCGCCGCCGGCGTTCTGTGCCTCCCGCAGGCGTGCGTCGCACAGCTCATACAATGCCTGCCAGTTCTTTGCAGAGACATCCTCCAGCCCGGCTGCGCCGCAGCTCAGGGTAAAGGGCACCCGGCGCATCATGCCGGTGGTGGTGATGCATTCCCGGGGCATCTGCCGATACAGGTTCTGCATTTCCTCTGCCAGCTGCTTGCCGTCGGCATCCAGACAGCCCACCGCAAAGATGCTGCCGGTCAGGCGGCAGACCACGCGGGCCGCAGGGGTATCAAAGCTCTTTTTCCACTGGTTGCCCACAAAGCAGTGCAGCTGGTCCATCACAGGCTGGCCGTAGGTATCCCGCAGCTTCTGGCCGTTGTCGATGCTCACCAGCGCCACAGCCGCCTTGCGGCCCTGCGCTGCACACTGTTCCAGCTTTTGGGCAAACACCGTTTCCAGATAGCGGCGGTTGTACACGCCGGTAAGGAAATCGTGGCTCATATCCTCGCGGCACAGCTCCCGCTCCCGGGGTGTCATGCGCTCTTCCGGCAGCACATTGCCTGCCAGCGGTGCGCACATTTCCAGCTCCCAGCATTTGCCGTCCGCTTCCACTCTGCGGTGCAGCACACAGTCCACACGGCCATTGCGCAGCTCGTAGTCCACCCGCAGGCCATCGTCCTGCCAGCCGTCACAAAGCGGTGCTTCGGTCAGGGTCACTGCCTCAAATACGGCCTGCGCTGAGCGCGCAAGTTCCCGTAGATCCTGCTCGGTACATTCTTTCTTCATGTAATTTTCCCCATCATCTGCGCACGCGGCGCTCCCGTATCCCGCGTGCAGTCACCTGTTCCCCATACGTTCAGGAACCATCTGCCGCATTATGCATCCCGCGCCCGCCCTGTTTCCGGAAATGCCGGGAACGCATCAGGCAAAGAAAAATGGCATAATGCCGCTTTAGCAACATTATACCATTCAGCTTCCGATTTTACCAGCAAAACGCACAATTTTCTGCCGGAGTTTTTACATTTTCGTCAAATTGCTAAGCTCCCGCCGCTCTTCGCCTTCTGTTTATACGCGGCAGTACACACTGCACTCGTCGTGGATGGTCTTGGCCAGTGCCTTGGCGGCAAAGCCGTCAGCGGCGCGCCATGCCCAGTTTCCGCCCAGCTTGCCGGGGGTATTCAGGTGTGCTTCCGCACCCAGACCCAGCCAGTCGTACATGGGGATGATGGCCCGGTCAGCCACCGACCCCAGCGCTGCGCGCAGCAGAGCGATGCGGACATCATCGGTCCGGATGGCCGCCAGCTCCTTTGCGGTGGGCTTTACGCCGGTCAGGTGCAGGTAAGCGGCAGCGGCAGCCTTTTCCTTTTCGGAAGCGCCGTTCTCCCACCAGTCGGTCAGGGTGGTGTTATCGTGGGTGCCGGGATACACTACGCTGTTCTTGACGTGGTTGTGGGGCAGATACTCGTTGTCCCCGCCGCTGAAGGCGAACTGCAGCACCTTCATGCCCGGGAAGGTGCTGTCGGCCAGCAGCTTTCGCACGCTGGGGAACAGTTCGCCCAGATCCTCGGCAATGATGGGCAGCTTGCCAAGGGCAGCTTCCAGCGCATCGAACAGCTCCATGCCGGGGCCGTTCTCCCACTTGCCGGTGCGGGCGGTGGTGCTGTCCGCCGGGATGGCCCAATAGGTATCGAAGCCGCGGAAGTGGTCGATGCGCAGCAGGTCGTAGATGCCCAGTGCGTGGCGCACCCGGCGCACCCACCACGCGTAGCCAGTCTTTTTGTGGTAGGCCCAGTTGTACAGCGGGTTGCCCCACAGCTGACCGTCGGCAGAGAAGTAATCCGGCGGGCAGCCCGCCACACGGGCAAAGCCGCCGTCGGCATCCAGCTCAAACAGCGCGCCGCCCACCCATGCATCCACCGAGTCGGCAGAGACATAGATGGGGATGTCGCCCAAAATCTGCACGTCCTTTTTGTTGGCGTAGGCCTTCACCGCCTGCCACTGGGCCGCAAACTTGTACTGCACGAACTTCCAGAACCCGATCTCTTCCTCGTTTTCGGCGGCAAAGGCAGCAAGGGCCTTCTTGTCGCGCAGGCGGTAGAGCTTGTCCCACTCCACCCAGTTCTTCATGCCGTTGGCCACTTTCAGGGCCATGTACAGGGCGTAGTCGTCCAGCCATTCCTCATTGGCGAGGGTAAAGGCATAATAATCATCCGGGAAGTAATAGCTGCAGCCGTGCAGCCCAGCGCACTGCTTGCGCCATGCGGCGTAGGCGGTGCGCAGGACTTTAAAGCGGCTCACATACAAAGTGCCGTAGTCCACCTCTTTGGGGTCTGTGCCCCATTTTTCGGCCTTGAGCTGGGCGGCGGTGAGCAGGCCTTCTTCCTTCAAAGCGTCGAGGTCGATAAAATAGGGGTTGCCCGCAAAGGCCGAGCAGCTCTGATAGGGGCTGTCACCGTAGCCGGTGGGACTGAGCGGCAGGATCTGCCAGATCTTCTGGCCCGCTTGTGCCAGAAAATCCACAAACTTGAATGCTTCCTTGCCAAAGCAGCCAATACCGTAAGGGCCGGGCAGGCTGGACACCGGCATCAGGATTCCACTTTCACGCATGCTATTACCTTCCTCATTTTTAACATTTTATGGGAATATCGTTGTTTCTTATCATAACATATCCGCAGACTATTTTCCACAGGCAAAAAACGTGGTATACTTATTTTTAAACTGGGTGTGTATCCCTTTTTCGATTTTAAATAGCCTCCGCTTTCGCTCTGGCTATGTTCAGCGGAATCCAGATTTTTTATTTCGCGTTTGTCGCGGCCTGCGGAACTTGTCGGGGCAAGGCCCCGCCATCTGCTGACGCAGACCGCTCGCCGCTTAAAAGCCCCACCGGGGCTTTCATTGCTGCGCAAACGCGGGCCGCTCCAAACGCATTTTCACCAGAAGGGCCGAAACCGGCAGATGCAGTAAAAACTCTTTTGTTGTTGGCCTTTACGGCCCCTTGCGTGAAAAAGCAGAATTGGAACGATGACCTCTGCAAACTGGAAAAGACATAATATACTGATAACGCTTGACTATAATGAAGAAATGAATCTACGAAATCATATATTTCCGGATACGGAACTCGGAGTACGAAATCGGGTAATTCTGTTGATGTTGCTCGATCTCGGCTTGCGATGTTCCGAGATTTCTGCCATCCAATTAAATGACATACACTGGAGTACAGGTACAATTGTTATCCGAAACTCAAAAAATAAAGGATATCGTGAACTCCCTATGTCAAGAGAGTTAGGGGAAGCACTTGAATCGTATATACTGAAATACAGAGCACAGTATTCTTATTCTGCTCTGATCCTCAATACAAAACCATGTTTAAATCATTCGCCTGTCACTGTCGGAAGTATAAGAAGCGTTATCAGACATTTGTATAAGAGTTGTTCTGTCTCGGGGTGGTGGAAAGGTACTCATGCTATTCGGAGGACGGCAGCATCTCATATATATAACAGCGGTGCAGGGATAAAGCTAACTGCCGACATTCTGGGACATGATTCTGTAGATTCTTCTATGCACTATGTTAAGGTGGGTCTTGAATCATTAAGAATATTATGCCGTGAATGGCCTGAAAAGGAGGCGGCAAAATGAATTCGAATAAAATCAGTCGGCAGGTAGAGGAGTATCTGAATTACAAACACAGTCTCGGATTTAAACTTGTACATGAAGAATATGTACTCAGAAATTTTGTGGCTCAAACACTTGCTGTTGGATATACAGGAAGTCTGACTTGTGACATTGTTCTTGACTGGATTGTTTCCGGTTTAAAAAGCGATAAGACAATGGGACGAAAACTTGAGGTGATCAGACCGTTTTCCAAGTATATTTCGGCTTTAGATCCCGAAGTAGAGGTAATTCCGAGCAAGCTCTTTCAAAATGTTCATGCCAGACCCAAACCATATATTTACACGGAATCTGAAGCTATCACTCTTATGGATGCCTGTGATTCTCTTTATTCTCCGGATGGAATCAGAATCCGTTCGGTAAAATGTATTTTAGGGTTATTATGGTCTACCGGGATGCGTCCGTCTGAACCAGTCAATCTTAAACTTTGTGATATAGACTTTGAAAAGCAGATCATCGTAGTTAGGAAAACGAAATTTGCTAAAGAAAGACTACTTCCAGTAACATCTTTCTTTATTCAGAAAATCATAATTTACAAGGATTGGATTGAACGTGTTATCGGAAAAATGGATCCTGATGAGCAATTATTCAGGACTACCGCCGGAAAACCGATGACAGAGCGGTCTCTTGCATATGCGTTTAAAACTGTCAGGAACACCATCTATGCTGTGCCAAAGGGATATCCGAATGTGCGGCTCTACGATTTTCGTCATACCTTTGCCTGCAACACCATTCTGAAATGGTTGGAAACAGGACAAGATGCAAATGCATTACTGTATACTCTATCTACCTTTCTGGGACACTCAAAGATACAGGACACATACTGGTATCTGTCAGCAACTCAGGACTTATTAAATCATGCTTGCTCAAGATATGAAGAAAAGTTTGGAGGTGTTGACATTGACTGAGTCTACATTCCAGAGCTTGTTACAAAATTTTTTCTGAAACGTTTGATGCAGCAGAGAAATGTATCCCAAAATACAATTTCATCATATAGGGATACATTCAGATTATTCTTTGAATTTCTGAGATCAAAATATCGGATAGATCCATCAGATATTTCCATAGAGCAGATGAATTTAGAATATATTGAAGGCTTTTGTAACTACCTAACTGAAGAACGTTCATGCAGATCTTCAACTGTCAATAATCGCTTGTCAGCAATAAAGGCCTTTCTTAAATACGTAATTGAACAACAGCCGGAATTCAGTAATACAGTAAAAAGAACTCTATCATTGCCGTTTCAAAAGCAAGAGAAAAAGGTCATGTGTTTCGTAACCCGGGAAGAGTTTGACGTGTATCTCAGTCAATGTGACACAAGTACTCCTATCGGAGCGAGAGATAAGTTGATGCTGCTTCTGCTCTATAATACCGGAGTACGTGTTTCGGAGCTTCTTGCAATAAAGTATTCAGACATCAGGGATCTGAGTACGCCCGGAAATTCAAGTATCAAGATATATGGCAAAGGCCGAAAAGAACGTGTTGTTCCGATATGGAGATCTACTGCGAAATATATTTGAAAATATGCTGATTACTTTTATATATCAGGTAATGATAAGCTGTTTATCAATAAAAATGGAGCACCTATGACCAGATCCGGAGTTTATGGCAGGATTGAAAAACTAACAAAGCTTTCTTCAGCTATTATTCCGTCGCTTAAAAAGTTAAGGTTCAAAAATCTTTTGACTATTACGAATCCCAACGCCATGAATATGTTACAGGTTATGAGGGATATTATAATGATGAAAAAGTAAGCTGGATAAACGGCCGTGGCGAGGAAAAAATAGAAATATCAGGGCGGCTTTTAGGAGGGTGTCTTGATGTTATAGCTTTCCTTATTGGTACTAAATATGACGGAACACAACAATTTGTGGAAAAATATAAAAAAGATGGTATAATATGGGCGTTGGAAAGCTTTAATATGGAGGATGTTGTTTTAGTAACCCATTTGTGGCAGATGAAGGAAAGAGGTTATTTTAAACATGCAAAGGGCTTTGTTTTTGGAAGACCTTTAATGTATAATTCGTGGATTGAACAGCCATATAAGGAAGCTATAATGTCCATACTTGGAGATTTAGATGTGCCGGTTATTTTTGATGCAGATATTGGTCATAAGGGACCACAGTTTTCAATAATAGAAGGTGCGTTGGCAAAAGTAAGTAGTACAGGCGGAAAAGGAGTTTTACAATATGCTTGAACTTAGAGATATTAAATTTAGTGTTAAAGAAGATGATGGAAAACAAAAAGATATAATTAATGGAATCAGCCTTAAAATTGATGAAAGTAAGTTTGTTGCCATAACAGGTCCTAACGGAAGTGGTAAATCCACACTGGCTAAGCTTATTGTAGGAATAATTAAGCCTACATCAGGTAAAATCATATACAATGGAACGGATATAACAGATATGTCCATTTCAGACAGGGCAAAATTAGGAATAAGCTTTGCTTTTCAGCAGCCTGTAAGATTTAAGGGAATAAAGGTAATTGACCTTCTTAGAATGGCCTCAGGAAAGCAGTTGTCCATAAGCGAAGCCTGTGAGTATCTGTCAGAGGTAGGTCTTTGTGCAAGGGATTATATAAACAGAGAGGTAGATGCAAGTCTTTCCGGTGGTGAATTAAAAAGAATAGAAATTGCCACAATTATTGCAAGAGGAACGGAATTATCTGTTTTTGATGAGCCGGAGGCAGGAATTGACTTATGGAGCTTTAACAGCCTTATTAAAGTATTTGAAAAGATGCAGCATAAGAACACTAACTCTATTCTTATAATATCCCATCAGGAGAGAATATTAGATATTGCAGATGAAATAATTCTTCTAGTGGATGGAAAGATAAAGGCACATGGAGATAAAGAGGAAATCATGCCTCTTGTTTTAGGAAATAATAACAATGTCTGTGAAAAATTACAGGCGTAAGGAGTAATGTGCCGTATCCCGGAAGGCACACAGTCTGGCAGCAAGATCCGTCTGAAAGGAAAAGGTATCCAGGCAATGGGAAAAGCTGGAGTCTACGGTGATCTGTACGTAACCGTCCAGGTTCAGGTACCGAGAAATTTAAACGAGGAATCCAAGCGGAGTCTTCGTGAATTAGATACCAGCACCAGAATGGCTGGTACAAGAGGAAGCCGAACAGCGTAAAATTGCCTGCTATTAAATAACTATTTATTAAATAAGCGAAAGGTACAATATAGCTTACATGTATAAAATTTGGTTTGCTAAATCTAAGCTGAATGCATGTAAGCAGTTTGTTTCTATGTCTTGATCATAATCCGAAATCGGACTAAATCTATTAAAAAAGGTCCGATTTCGGATTTTTTGTGCTGCTTTACAGATCGGGAAAGCAAAAAGGTCTCGTTGATGCTACAGGAA
>OGZW01002527.1_pt1 | contig 14237 bp, 14 predicted proteins | sample 1577001 | NCBI WGS metagenome assembly OGZW01 (sample SAMEA3541519, study PRJEB24748) | human gut metagenome | biome: human gut; feature: human-associated habitat; material: faeces | place: China | collected 2012 | reverse complement strand
TGGCAAAGAAGGCCGAGCCCGGCCAGTTCATCATCCTGCGCGTCGACGAGAACGGTGAGCGCATCCCCATCACCATCCATGACTACGACCGCGAAAAGGGCACCGTGACGATCATCGTGCAGACGATCGGCGCCACGACCGAAAAGCTCAGCCACAAGGCTGAGGGCGAGTACATTCAGGACTTTGTCGGTCCCCTGGGCCGTCCGACCGAGACCGAAGGCAAGAAGAAGGTCTGCGTGGTCGGCGGCGGCGTGGGCTGCGCCATCGCCTATCCCGTTCTGAAGAAGTTCCATGACTGCGGCGCAGAGGTGCACGCGGTCGTCGGCTTCAAGAATAAGGACCTCGTCATCCTCGAGGACAAGTTCAAGGCCGCCTCCAGCGTCCTGAAGCTCATGACCGACGACGGCTCCTACGGCGAGAAGGGTCTCGTTACGGATGCGCTCAAGCAGCTCATCGAAGAAGGCAACCAGTATGACGAGATCTTCGCCATCGGCCCCGCCATCATGATGAAGTTCGTCTCCAAGACGACCGAGCCCTATGGCATCCCCACCACCGTTTCCATGAGCCCCATCATGGTCGACGGCACCGGTATGTGCGGCGGCTGCCGCCTGACCGTCGGCGGCGAGACGAAGTTCGCCTGTGTCGACGGCCCCGATTTCGACGGCCACAAGGTCGACTGGGACGAGAGTCTCAAGCGCGGTAAGATGTATTTCGACTGGGAGCGCCATAAGCACGAAGAAGTCTGCAACCTGTTCAAGAAGGAGGTCCAGTAAGATGCCTAACATGAGTCTGAAAAAGAACGAGATGCCCTCTCAGGACCCCAACGTCCGCAACAAAAACTTTCTTGAGGTCGCCCTCGGCTACACCGAGGAGCAGGCGCTCGACGAAGCGGCCCGCTGCTTAAACTGCAAGAACCATCCCTGCGTTTCCGGCTGCCCGGTGCAGGTCAAGATCCCCGAATTCATCAAGAAGATCACCGAGAAGGACTACGAGGGCGCCTATCAGGTCATCCACGAGACCTCGTCTCTGCCTGCCGTCTGCGGCCGTGTGTGCCCGCAGGAGACGCAGTGCGAATCGAAGTGCATCCGCGGCATCAAGGGCGAGCCTGTCGGCATCGGCCGCCTCGAGCGCTTTGTTGCCGACTGGCACAACGCAAACGTCCAGGAGGCCCCCGCAAAGCCCGTTTCCAACGGCCACAAGGTCGCGGTCATCGGCTCCGGCCCCAGCGGTCTCACCTGCGCGGGCGACCTTGCCAAGAAGGGCTACGACGTCACCGTTTTTGAAGCGCTCCACCTCGCCGGCGGCGTGCTGGTGTACGGTATCCCCGAGTTCCGTCTTCCCAAGGCCATCGTGCAGAAGGAAGTCGACGGCCTGAAGGCGCTGGGCGTCAAGGTCGAAACGAACATGGTCATCGGCCGCGTCGTTTCCATCGATGAGCTGATGAGCGAGTATGGCTTCGAGGCTGTGTTCATCGGCTCCGGCGCAGGCCTGCCGATGTTCATGCACATCCCCGGTGAAAACCTCTGCGGCGTTTACTCTGCCAACGAGTTCCTGACCCGCATCAACCTGATGAAGGCCTACCGCGAGGGCTCCGACACGCCCATCATGCCGCTTGAGGGCAAGAAGGTCGCCGTCGTCGGCGGCGGCAACGTCGCGATGGACGCCGCCCGCTGCTCCAAGCGTCTCGGCGCGGACGTGTACGTCGTCTACCGCCGCGGCATGGAAGAGCTGCCCGCCCGTCACGAAGAGGTCGAGCACGCCATCGAAGAGGGCATCGTCTTCAAGACGCTCAACAACCCTGTCAAGATCAACGGCGATGACAAGGGCTATGTCTCCTCCATGACCTGCGTGGAGATGGAGCTGGGCGAGCCCGACGCCTCCGGCCGCCGCCGCCCGATCGAGAAGGCGGGCAGCGAGTTCGATCTGCCGGTCGACTGCGTCATCATGTCCCTCGGCACCACGCCGAATCCGCTCATCAAGAACACCACGCCGGGTCTTGAGGTCAACCGCAAGGGCGGCATCGTCGTTAATGAGGCCGGTCTCACCTCTCACCAGAACGTCTACGCCGGCGGCGATGCCGTCACGGGCGCCGCCACCGTCATCCTCGCCATGGGCGCCGGCAAGCTCGGCGCAAAGAGCATCGACGAGGCCCTGAGCAATCAGTGATCGAAAAACTCAAAAAACGCGCAGAAGCGATCTTCTGCGCGTTTCCCCATTTACCATCCGCAAAGAAGGGAGAACATTTTATGAATCTTTGGCATGATATTGCACCGGCGCGCGTGCGCCCCGAGGACTTTTTCGCGGTCATCGAGATCGAGAAGGGCTCGAAAAACAAGTATGAAATGGACAAGGAGACCGGCGCGCTGCGCCTCGACCGCATCCTCTACACCTCGACCCACTATCCCGCGAACTACGGCTTCATCCCCCGCACCTGGGCAGATGACGGCGACCCGCTGGACGTGCTGGTGCTCTGCTCGGAGTGCATCCGCCCGCTGAGCCTTGTGGAGTGCTACCCCATCGGCGTTATTTCGATGGAGGACAGCGGCAGCCTTGACGAAAAGATCATCGCCATTCCCTTCCAGGACCCGACCTATAACACCTATCAGGACATTTCGGAGCTGCCGAACCACGTGGCAAGCGAGATCCGTCACTTCTTCCGCGTGTACAAGAGTCTCGAGGGCAAGGAGACCGTCGTCAGCGACGTCCTCGGCCGCGACGAAGCCATCAAAATCATCGTCAAGTGCCAGAACGCTTATATTGAAAAATATTGCCGGTGAAGCACCACAAAAAAAGACCTCGATCAAAAATCGAGGTCTTTTTTATATGCTCATAAAGGAGAGAGGAAAAGTCCGCCGCAGCGACAGCGGTACAGCAAATCGGATGAAACAGCACGAAAAAGGTCAGGTCTTTTGTGAAAGAAGCGCCAGAAGCCGCTCCCGCTTGGTGCGGGCGTCGCCTTCAATATGCAGCTTGAAATAGATCTGGTTGATATACTGCTTGACGCTGCCCTCGGAAAGGAACAGCTTTCCCGCAAGCTCGCGGTTGGAAAGCCGCCGGGCCATCAAACACACGATCTCATACTCCCGCTCGGTCAGGGCAGCAAAATTTTCAGGGCGGCCCGCCCTGCTTCTGCGCCGTTCCGCGTCTTCCCCCAGCTCGACGATCCTCGGAATAAGGCCGCACGGGATCTCCTGCGCAAGCAAGGGCTTCAGATAGCGATAATTTTCCACAAAGGGCATGACAAAGCCATCCGGCTCCCCGTCGGCAAGCGCCTGCGTCAACAGGCTGCGCGCCTGCTCGTGCTTGCCCAGCATCTCATAGGCCGCCGCTGTCTGGATGCTGATATGCAGCGCTACCAGCGCGTAGTGCATGGCGCCGCACACGGCCAACTGCCCTTCGCTGCGGCCGATCACCGTGGCATAAGCGCCCTGCGCCAGATAGACCTGATTTTCGATCAGGTCCATCATCGGCTTGCCGGGAGCAAGGAAGTGGATCGCAGAAAGCTGATGATCGGCAAAAACGGGCGGGATCCGGTCCGTCTCATCCAGCAGGGCGTGAATATAAGCGTCGGCGGCGTTCCAGATGTTCAGCCATGCGGCGTTGTGGTGGCGCAGCAGAGACGCCCGGCGTTCCTCAGGGGTGCAATGCCGGCGGATATCCCGGTGCAGGGAGAGCCGCCGCGCCAGAAAATCGCAGCACAGCGCCATGTTCTCCTGACCATTGCCCTCGATCTGCGCATAGGCGCTTTCGAGGCCAATGTACGCGTCTGTGAAGCGGCTCTGCATAAAGTCCGCCTCCGCCCGCATGATCTTCTCCGCGCCCTGCCCATGGCCCTCGGTGATCTGATAATAGTGGGGCATACACTCGTCCATTTCGGTCAGCTCGCTTTGCAGCTCCCCCGCTCCCCGGTAGAACATCATCAGGACCGAGGGGGAGCCGAAGGTCCAGCCGCCGCTTTTTCGGATACTGATGGCAGGACGGGACATCTGGGCGCTGGCGCTGCGGTGCAGGCGGCTCATCGCGCCGATGTCGTTATAGCAGAGGAAGCTCATGATCAGGTCACACTCGCCCAGCAGGTTGCCCCGCTCCGCAGAAGAGAGCTCCGGGTGCTCCCGGATGGCAGTCAGCAAAAGCTCCTTCAGCTCCAGCATTTTGGGGACATTCCGCCAGTTGAACATACTGCGCATCAGGACAAGAAGCGCCAGCGGATGCGCCTTCAGGTCGGAAATGGGACACACTGCCATGGCGTTCAGTACCGTCTGCGGGTTCAGGGATGCGAGCAGGATGCCCGCGTCCTTTTACAACGCGCAGAGCGGCATCGTAATTTCCGCTCTTCCAATAGGCGGACATGGATTGAATGTACTGCCGGTGCTCCTCATACCACGCGCCCAGACGCTCGCGGCAACACACCTGCGCCGCCTGGGGCAGTGTCAAAAAGGTTTGCTCGGCGCATTCCTTCATCATGTGGTGAAAGCGATAGGTCACGCCATCCGGCAGGCAGGTGACAAAGGCGTTCTGAGCGGTCAGCGCGGCGAGCAGCTTATCCGCGTCGGCATCCCCGGTGACAAAGCGGGCCATCTCCACGGTAAACTCATCGGCCAGACCCATGACCGCCAGAAACTCCCGCTGTTTTTCCGGCAGCGGATCGATCATGGCGGCGGTGAAGGTGGCGTAGATGTCGGAATTGCGGTCTGGCAGTGTGCCGCGCTCGGAAAGCGTCCGCAAATTCAGATACACGGCGGAAAACCAGCCCTCGCTGGAATAAAGCAGCGAGTCCACCTGGGCATCGGAAAGGTCGGTGCCGCAGCGGTGGGCATAAATGGCCAGCTCCGTGTGATTCAGCCGCAGTTGTTCCGTGCCGATCCGGTAGACCCGATTTCCCAGCCGAAGGAGCTCCGCGGCGGGGAGAAAACGGTCACGGCTTGCAACGATCAGATGCGTGTTGCCGGGCAGACGCCCCGCCAGCGTGCAGAGAAAACGGGAAACACGGTCATCCGTCAGCAGGTGGAAGTCATCGATAAACAGATATTGCTATAACAACTGCAAGAAAAGCACGATCACCAACTATGAGAAGAAAATTCGCCTGCACTTGAAGCCTGCGATTGGCCACTACCGTCTGGCAGCGCTCTCCCCAGAGATTCTGCAAAATCTGCTCAACGAAAAATTCAATCAAGGTTATAGCCGTAATACGCTCGCCAGCTTGAACGGAATTTTAACGGGGAGCTTGTCCTATGCTGTGCAGCCGCTGAAGTATATCCCGTACAGCCCTGCGGAATATATTAAAGTCCCTTCTCACCGCGCAATACCTGCTGTCAAAACCAGAAGCGCACCGCACACCTATATCACACCCGAACAAATGTCTCTGATATTTCAGTGCTTTCCAGAGGGAAGCAGTTCCTATCTGCCGCTCTTGATCGGATACAAGTGCGGTCCGCGTATTGCAGAGGCATTTGCTTTAGAATGGGAAGATATCGACTTTGAACGAAAGCAGTTATTTATCCGTCAGCAAATTCAGTGGCAGGACAAGGACACCGTTACCGGTCAGTCCGGCTACTGGTATTTCACCGCGCCCAAATATGACAGCGTCCGCACGATTGAACTTTCGCAGGATGTTATCTCTGCACTGCAGCGCGAAAAGCAGCGTCAGTTTGACAGTCAGGCGCTTTGTGAGGACCTTTACGTTCACCAGTTTTGTGATGAGGACGGCAGGCTAAACACGGAGGGGCGCGGACGGGAAATCCATCTTGTGATGGTCCGTCCCGGCGGCATCTATATCAACAGCCGCAATATGCAGCATGTCAGTCATATCGCCCGCACAGAGCTTGGGTTTGACAAGTTTGATTACCACAGTCTTCGTCACACCCACGCCACCATGCTTGCCGAAAAGGGTGCTTCGCCCAAATATGTGCAATACCGCCTCGGTCACAAGAACATTCAGGTCACAATGCAGATCTATCAGCATCTCACAAATAAGATGTCCACCGAAAATGCACAGCTATTGGAGCTGTTTTAGGTATTCTGAAAAAATAATTGGGATTTTTCCTTTCATCTGCATTGTTTCTCTGCCGTTCGGCAGATACTGCTATTGACATTCCTTTTTCATTTGTAGTACAATCGCAACACAAGGAGTTGATTTTTATGGCAATGGATGCAACGTTTCAAATCCGTATGAACAGCGAACTGAAATCCGAGGTAGAGAGTCTCTATCGCAGTCTCGGTACCTCCTTTGCAGAGGCCGTCCGCATCTTTGCGCAGCAAAGTCTTCGTGAAGGCGGTATGCCCTTTACCCCGTCCTTAAAAACCTGGGATGAACTGAGTCAGGATGAGATCAACGCCAAACTCCACAAGAGTGCAGCGGATATTGCCTCTGGCCGTACCCTTTCTCAGGATGCGCTTGACGCAAAAATCGCAGGACTATAAGCAAACATGGATACAATATCGTATACACAAATGCTGCCGCCAACGATATCGCTGAAAAGTTTCAATACATCACCAGCGTCCTTCACGACCGTACCATTGCCGAACGCTGGTACGCTCGCTTGAAGGATGCGATCTGGCACGATCTTTCTTTTATGCCGGAGAAGTATCCGCTTTACAACGAAGAGCCATGGCACAGCAAAGGTGTCCGCCTGTTCATCACACGGCAGGATGTTGTGGTTTACTCCACAGATAAAACTGCACAAACCGTCTACATCTGGAATGTCTTCACAGCAGGCCGCGATTTGAGTTCTCATATAGAAGACGCACTCGAAAAGTGACATCGCCCACTGCATCATTTTAGTGCCGACTTTGAGCAGAGGTTGGCAAAATGTTGACAAAAATGCAAAAGCACCCGTTTCCTCATGGAAGCGGGTGCTTTGTGTTTTGTGAAATTGTTGCTTTTTATTAGCTTTCGGTAAGTTTTTCTTACTTCAGGCTCTCGGCCACGGCGACGGCCACGGCGACAGTCGCGCCGACCATCGGGTTATTGCCCATGCCGAGGAAGCCCATCATCTCCACGTGCGCGGGCACAGAGGAGGAGCCGGCGAACTGAGCGTCGGAATGCATACGGCCCATGGTATCGGTCATGCCGTAGGAAGCAGGACCGGCAGCCATGTTGTCCGGATGCAGGGTACGGCCCGTGCCACCGCCGGAAGCGACGGAGAAGTACTTCTTGCCCTGCTCGATGCACTCTTTCTTATAGGTGCCGGCAACGGGGTGCTGGAAGCGGGTCGGGTTGGTGGAGTTACCGGTGATGGAAACGTCCACGCCCTCGGAATGCATGATGGCCACGCCCTCGCGGACGTCGTCAGCGCCGTAGCAGCGGACGTCGGCGCGCTCGGTCTCGCTGTAGCGGATCTCGCGCACGATGTTCAGCTTGCCGGTGAAATAGTCGAACTGGGTCTGCACATAGGTGAAACCGTTGATGCGGGAGATGATCTGAGCGGCATCCTTGCCGAGGCCGTTCAGGATAACGCGCAGGGGCTCCTTGCGGGCCTTGTTAGCGTTGCGGACGATGCCGATCGCACCCTCAGCGGCGGCGAAGGACTCATGACCGGCGAGGAAGGCAAAGCACTTCGACTCGTCGGAGAGCAGCATCGCGCCGAGGTTGCCGTGGCCAAGGCCGACCTTGCGGTCTTCGGCGACGGAGCCGTCGATGCAGAAGGACTGCAGGCCCACGCCGATCATCTTGGCTGCCTCGGCAGCGGACTTCACGCCGGACTTGATGGCGATGGCCGCGCCGACGGTGTATGCCCAGCAAGCGTTTTCAAAGCAGATGGGCTGGATGCCCTTGACGATCTCGTACGGGTCAAAGCCCTTGGCCTTGCAGATCTCGCGGCACTCTTCGACGGAAGAGATACCGTACTGAGCGAGGACGCCGTTGATCTTGTCGATTCTTCTCTCGTAGTTTTCAAATAAAGCCATTGTTTCGTCCTCCCTTCCTTATTCCTGACGCGGGTCGATGTACTTGGCAGCGTTGTCCCACTGACCATAGTGACCCTTGGCCTTTTCGAGCGCTTCGTTGGCGTCGATGCCCTTTTTGACGAAGTCCATCATCTTGCCGAGGTTGATGAACTCGTAGCCGACGATCTCGTTTTCCTTGTTGAGCGCGACGCGGGAGCAGTAGCCCTCGGCCATCTCAAGGTAACGGGGGCCCTTCTCGGCGGTGGCGAACATCGTGCCGACCTGGGAGCGAAGGCCCTTGCCGAGGTCCTCAAGGGACGCGCCGACAGCAAGGCCGTCCTCAGAGAAGGCGGACTGGGTGCGGCCGTAGACGATCTGCAGGAACAGCTCGCGCATGGCGGTGTTGATGGCGTCGCAAACAAGGTCGGTGTTCAGCGCTTCGAGAATGGTCTTGCCGATCAGGATCTCGGAAGCCATGGCAGCAGAATGGGTCATGCCCGAGCAGCCGATGGTCTCGATCAGAGCCTCCTGAATGACGCCCTCCTTGACGTTGAGCGTCAGCTTGCAGGCGCCCTGCTGGGGCGCGCACCAGCCGATGCCGTGGGTGAAGCCGGAAATATCGGCGATCTGCTTGGCCTGGACCCACTTGCCCTCTTCGGGGATCGGGGCCGGACCGTGATATGCGCCCTTCGCAACGGGGCACATATGCTGCACTTCGGTCGTATAAATCATAACGATCTTCCTTTCTTATCCTCTGTCTCCACAAATGCGGATATCATACGTATGTTCACTATAGCAAACCGCGCTGTTTTTTGCAAGGTGAAAAAACGGAAATCCGGCCAAAATTCGCGTCCGTTTCATGGTTTTTCCGCCGTGGCAGGCGCGCCTTTTACAGCAAATGCCGCACAGGACGTGAAACCACGCTCAACACCCCGTACAGCGCGCGCTTCGCCCACGGCAGCGCTGTTTCTTCAAACCGCGCACCGTATTCCGTGCCGCCGTCATGCAGGGCAAGGCGGCTTTGCGCGAGGTACGTTTCGCTTTCCTGCCGCAGCGCGGCGTTGACCGCTTCGCTCTCGATCACGAGCATCAGCTCCGTGTCGAGATACGCGCTGCGCATATCGGCGTTGAACGAGCCGACGACGCTCAAATCGTCTCCGATCAGAATGGTCTTTGTGTGCAGCGACTGGCCGCAGATGACCTCATACACGTCGAGCCCGCGCGACAAAATATTTTGCTTCTCGCGCAGGTAATCCGAGCAGCCACTCGGGTTTGCGCCGTTTTCGACGGCATTCGTCAGAACGCGCACCTGCCGCGACGCCGCGAGCTGCTCCAGATCGTCGTACATCTTGTGATTGCAGATGATGTACGGCGTTTGCAGCAGGACGTCATCGCCCTGCGCCATCAGGCGGACAAGCGCGTCCCACAGCTCAGGCGCTTTCGCCTCCGCGCGCGGCGAGCCGCTGAACAGGCTCACGCGTGCGACCGCCGTGGTCTCCGCCTCCCAGTCGACGGCGGCAAAAGCCTCGGGGTAGGCGCTGCGCAGAAACGCATCGCGCTCGCGCAGCGCGTCGGTCTGCGAAGACGCCTTGCCCGTGATCGTCCTGTTCTCCGGCTGTGACCAGACACTTTCAAAATACGACAGAAGCTGCGACACCGATGTCCCCTCTCCCCCGTCCGACACGACGAGCACGTCGCGGTCGATGTTCTGCTCTTCCTGATACGAGCCGAGGAACAGATCATTCGTGTTCCGCCCGCCAAGGATGTACTTCTCGCCATCGGCGATGAGGTATTTGTCGTGCAGCCGGTAGTTGAGCTTCCACGGCCGCAGCAGGTCGATGGGATCGTAGAATCTCACCTCGACGTTCTCCTCCGCCGCAAGTGCGCGGAGAACGCCGCTGTTTTGCAAATGCAGAAAGCCGTTCAGTCCGTCCACGATGACACGCACCCGCACGCCGCGCTGCGCCGCGCCGTAGAGCGCGGCCATGATATCCTGCCCGCTGCCGTCCGCGCGCAGGTCGAAGGTCGAAAAAACGATCTCCTCCTTTGCGTTTTCGATAAGCCGCAGGCGGTAAAGCAGCGCATCCTCCGCGCTTTCGATGCTCTTCACGCGCTCCGGCGCCGCCTCCGTGCGCAGCCGCTCCTCGTATTGGCTCCACAGCTCGCCCGTCGCTTCCTTCTGCGGCAGCGGGACGAGGATCGCCGTCAGCACCGCGTACAGAAGGTACGCGCCCAGCGCGATCCCCAACCATTTGCCGATATGTTTTCGCTTCATGTTTCACCTGCTCATCATAAAACCTGTTTTATCAGTTTATCATAAGGGATGCGCACTGTCCAGCATCCCGCCGGCCGCAGTTTTTCCCAGCTTTGTGCACAGCTTCCTTCTCCTGTTCAGAAGGTCTTTTGTCCCAAACGGCAGAATTTTGTAACGCCTCTTGCAATTCCGCATATTCCGACTTATACTGTGGGTAAATCAAAAATACCCAACGGGGGTATTGTGTTTTTCCGAAGGAGGAATCAAATTGAAAAAGGAAACCTACGACGTGACCGGCATGAGCTGCGCCGCCTGCTCCAGCCGCGTGGAAAAGGCCGTCGCCAAGCAGCCGGGCGCGCAGCAGGTCGCAGTCAACCTGCTGAAAAACAGCATGGTCGTCGAATATGACGAATCCCGGCTTTCGTCCGCGCAGATCATCGCCGCAGTCGAAAAAGCGGGCTACGGCGCGTCTCTGCACGCAAAGCCCGGCAGCGCGCCTGCCGCGCAGACGGCGGAAGCGGGCGGCGCCACTGCCGCACAGAAGGCTTACCAAAGCATGAAAAAGCGCCTCGCGCTCTCGCTGCTCTTCACGATCCCGCTTTTCTATCTTTCGATGGGCCACATGATGGGTTGGCCGCTGCCCGCGTGCTTTTTCGGCATGGAGAACGCGATGACGTTCGCGTTCACGCAGTTTTTGCTGCTCATCCCCATCGTCTATATCAACCGCCAGTACTATATCGTCGGCTTCAGGACGCTCTGGCAGCGCTCGCCGAACATGGACTCGCTGATCGCGCTCGGCTCCGGCGCCGCCATCGTATACGGCATCTATGCTATCTATAAGATCGGCATCGGCTTCGGCCAGATGGATATGGACACGGTGCACACCTATATGATGGAGCTGTACTTTGAGTCCGCGGGCACGATCTTAACGCTCATCACCATGGGCAAGACCATGGAGGCCCGCGCCAAGGGCAAGACGTCCGACGCGATCACAAAGCTCATGGACCTCGCCCCCAAGACCGCGACGGTCGAGCGCGACGGCGCGGAGAGCGTCATCCCCGTCGAGCAGGTCCAGCTCGGCGACACCCTCGTCGTCAAGGCCGGCGAAAGCGTCCCCGTCGACGGCGTGGTGCTCGAGGGCACCTCCTCGGTTGACGAATCCGCGCTGACGGGCGAGAGCATCCCCGTGGAAAAGCAGGCGGGCGATGCCGTCATCGGCGCGACCATCAACAAGTCCGGCTACTTCAAGATGCGCGCGACGAAGGTCGGCGACGACACCGCCCTTTCCCAGATCGTGCGCCTCGTGGACGAGGCCACAAGCTCCAAGGCTCCCATCGCCAAGCTCGCCGACAAGGTGAGCGGCGTGTTCGTCCCCGTGGTCATCACCATCGCCGTCATTGCGACAGCCGTCTGGCTGCTGACGGGCCACAGCGTGGAATTTGCGCTGTCCATCGGCATTTCGGTCCTCGTGATCAGCTGCCCCTGCGCGCTGGGTCTCGCCACCCCGACGGCCATCATGGTCGGCACGGGCCGCGGCGCGGCCAACGGCATTCTCATCAAATCCGCCGAGGCGCTGGAGACGACGCACAGCGTCAACACGGTCGTGCTCGACAAGACCGGCACCATCACGCAGGGCAAGCCCGTCGTGACTGACGTTGTCGACGGCACGATGGGTAAGCAGGAACTGCTCACCGTCGCCGCGTCGCTTGAAAAACTCTCCGAGCATCCGCTCTCCGAGGCTATCGTGGCCAAGGCGGAAAAGGAGCAGCTCGTGCTCTTCCCGGTCACGGATTTCGCCCAGATACCCGGACAGGGTATCTCCGGCAGCATCCGCGGCAAGAAATGTCTCGCCGGCAACCGCCGCATGATGGAAGCAAACCGCATCGAAAACAGTGAGCTGCTCGCACAAGGCGAGGCGTTGGCCGAGGATGGCAAAACGCCGCTCTACTTTGCCTCAGAGGGCAGGCTCATCGGCCTCATCGCCGTGGCTGACGTCGTCAAGCCCACGAGCGCGCAGGCCATCGCCGAGCTTTCCGGCATGGGCATTGAAGTCGTGATGCTCACAGGCGACAACGAGCGCACCGCCGAGGCCATCCGCCGTCAGGTCGGCGTCGACCGCGTGGTGGCCGAGGTGCTGCCGCAGGATAAAGAGCGCGAGATCCGCCGCCTGCAGGAGGGCGGGAAAAAGGTCGCCATGGTCGGCGACGGCATCAACGACGCACCGGCCCTTGCGCGCGCGGACGTCGGCATTGCCATCGGTGCGGGCACAGACGTTGCCATCGAGTCGGCGGATATCGTGCTGATGCGCAGCGACCTTCTGGATGTCTCCACCGCCGTGCAGCTCAGCCGCGCGGTCATCCGCAACATCAAGCAGAACCTCTTCTGGGCGTTCTTCTATAACGCCATCGGCATCCCCATCGCGGCGGGTATCTTCTACCCCGCCTTCCAGCTCAAGATGAACCCGATGCTCGGCGCGCTTGCAATGAGCTTCAGCTCGGTGTTCGTGGTGAGCAACGCGCTGCGTCTGCGCTGGTTCAAGGCCAAGCACACGGCGGCAGCACCGAAAACGGTTTCTTCTCCGTCGGATCGCGGAGTGGAGATAGCAAGCAAGGAAATTATGGCAAGTAATGAAAAAGGAGAAACAAACATGGAAAAAGTCATCAGCATTGAAGGCATGGCCTGTATGCACTGCGTCAAGCACGTGCAGGAGGCGCTCGCCGCCGTTCCCGGCGTGCAGGAGGTAAAAGTCGACCTCGAGGGCAAGTCCGCGACTGTCAGCGTGGACGGCAGCGTGACGGACGAGGCGCTCAAATCCGCGGTCGACGGCGCGGGCTACGAGGCCCTCTCCGTCCGCTGAGGGCCATGAGAGCCGATCACGATTCCGTGCGCCGCAAGCTCAAGATTGCGCGCGGCCAGCTCGACGGCATTTTGCAGATGATCGACGATGACCGCTACTGCGTGGACATTTCCAATCAGATTCTCGCTAATGTCAGGACTGTTGCTGTGTAACCTTTTGTTGTAGAACCAGCATCTTCATAACCGCATTCTACATAAATATTCGCATCAGCATGTGACACGATTTCTGTATCATATTCTCCTGTCATAGAGATCGTTGGAATTCCCGTTTCTCTTACTTTATCTAATGCCTGAATCACAGCTGTGCTTGTTCCTTGTTGTGAAATGCCAATCACAAGGGAATTTTTAGGAAATACGGTAATTTCTTCACTTAATTCAACTGGGAATACAGGCGTTACCCGTATTCCCAGTTTCTTTTTTGCAAATGTAGCTGCTGCCAGTGTTGCATTATATGAGGAACCTGATCCTGAAAGAAATATCTCATCGATCTTATGTTTTTTCACCAATTCTATACTATCCTTTAAAATTTCTTCTTTTTTTCGAAAAATTTCAAGTAGAATATCTGGTGTCTGGAGAATATATTGATAAGCATCTCCATGATAAATCATTGTAGCCCTCCAGTTAATCCGACTATTTATTCGTAATGTCTTCCGTAACCAAATGCACCTTCCAATCCACAGATTTCAGATGCAAATTTTGCTGCGTCTGCCAGTGCATTTTTGATTGCTTCTGATTTTTCCTCACCCTTTTTGATACGATCTGTGTAACCAACAAGGAAAGACGTAATCAGAGAATCACCTGCTCCCATTGTATCAACTACTTTTTCAATCGGAACTGCCGGCTGTCTGTAAAATGTTTTTCCATCATAAAGAACACAACCTTCTGCTCCTCTAGAAGCAGTTGCGAGTTCTGCTCCGCCATCAATCATCATCTGAAGATGTGCTTTTAATTCCTCTTCATTTCCGTCAAAAGAACAGAATGCATAATTTACATCCGGAAGTACTTTTTTGTAATACTCTTCTGTTGAATCATCTGAAAAGTCAAATGCAACTTTTACACCTGTCGCCTTAATCTTACCAAGCTCTGATTCTGTAAAACAATAATTACCTGAATGTACTACATCAAACTGCTTAATATAATCAAGATCAAAACGATCCAGGATATATGGTGTCTTTCCACGGATTCCTCCATCGTTCCAGTCAACAAATACTCTGTCTCCGTCTTTCAATGTAACTTTAGACCA
>OGZW01002524.1_pt1 | contig 14241 bp, 13 predicted proteins | sample 1577001 | NCBI WGS metagenome assembly OGZW01 (sample SAMEA3541519, study PRJEB24748) | human gut metagenome | biome: human gut; feature: human-associated habitat; material: faeces | place: China | collected 2012 | reverse complement strand
TCCTAAACAGAATTTTAGTGACGCCAGTAATCTGCGTCCTGGTGATATTAGATATAGAGACTTGAATGGGGATGGTGAGATTACCGCTGTAGATGAGACTTCTATTGGTGGTACTTCTGTTCCTGAAATCGTTTATGGATTTGGAGCGACAGTAAGGTACAAATCAATTGATTTGGGCATTTTCTTCCAAGGAACTGGTAACACAGACAGAATACTTGGAGGTGAAACCTGGTTGCCAGGTTCTTCTTTGGGAGCAGGTAATATCTATTCAAATATCGATGATCGCTGGACTCCCGAAAATCCTAATCAGAATGTATTCTGGCCACGTATGGGAGACAAGGCGGTAGCTAATAATGAACGGCCCTCTACTTGGTGGTTGCGTGATATGAGTTTCTTGCGATTGAAGAATTTAGAGTTAGGCTATACTCTTCCTCCTGTTTGGACGAATAAAATTGGGGTTAGAAACTGCCGTCTGTTCTTGAGAGGCACCAATTTGCTTACTTTTTCCAAATTCAAACTTTGGGATCCTGAGCTGGAAACAAACGATGGATTGAGATATCCGCAAATGAAATCTATATCAATCGGATTAAGCATCAATTTCAACAATTAAAAAGATACAAGACATGAAAAAATATAAATCAATAGTAGTGTCAGCTTTTTTATCACTTTTTATGGTGATGGCGACTGGCTGTAATGATTTTCTTGATAAAGCTCCGGATGATCAGTTGACTATGGAAATGATTTTCTCGGATAAGGTTAGAACAGAAGATTGGCTGGCGGGTGTGTATTCATCAGTCCCAAGTCCTATGTGGGGATATTTTAAGGATCAAGGTTATAATATTATGGGAGATGATATAACTATTCCTCAGGATTGGAGTCCTTACGGTTGGGCTAATGTCTATGCCTATACTACAGGTAACTGGAGCCCAATATCCGACTGGAATCCTAATTATTGGGTGGAGCTTCCCAAAAGAATACGTGCGGGGTTAATTTTTTTGGAGAAAGTAAGAGTCATACCTGAAATAGATTTGACGGAGGCTTATGTAAATCAGATGAAGAATGAAGTTCGCTTTCTGATAGCCTACTATTATTCATTGATGATTGAGTTATATGGACCTATTCCATTTACTCCTGGAGTGATTTATCCGGTAGATGCTTCGGAATCAGAGCTAATGACCCCTCAGGTTCCTTATGACCAGATTGTTGATTGGATCGATAAAGAGTTGCTGGACGTTTCAAAAAATTTACCGGCAGTTTATCCTAGTAATGCAGATTGGGGTAAAGCGACTTCTATTATGGCTTTGGCCATTAGGGCAAAAACATTACTTTATGCTGCAAGTCCGTTGTTCAATGGTAATCCTGATTTAAAGGATTGGAAGAATTCCGAGGGGGAAAATTTGTTTGCTTCTTCAGAAGATATCAATAAATGGAAAAGAGCTGCTGATGCTCATTTGGAACTAATTAATGCTGCAGAAGCTGCGGGGTATAAACTATATTATGAAAAGAATCCGGATGGAAGCATTGACCCCTTTATGTCTTATTACAATATGTCATTGAAGCGTTTCTCCGATAGAAATACTGAAATTATTTTTGGTAGGCCTTTCAATCAGGACCTTGAGTACTGGCAAGATCACCACTTGCCCAAAGGTATCAAAGGTAATGCTGCAATGGGAGTGACTCAGGAGTTGGTAGATGCTTTTTATATGAAGAATGGTGAGGTTCCTATTTGGGGCTATAATGAAGACGGATCGCCGATTATCAATCCTAATTCTGGCTATGTAGAAAAAGGGTTCTCCACTGAAGCTGAGCTGCGATATACTCAATGGCCGGGAGGTGGTCCTACAGCATTGAGCAATAAAGAAACTGGTATGAATCCTATAACAATGGAAGGCACATACAATATGTATTGTAATCGTGAACCTCGTTTCTATGTATCGGTGATATATAATAATGCCTGGTTAGGGGTTGCCAATCGGAATGTGAACTTTTTGCAGGGTGGTTTGGATACAGATATGACCTTTGATTCCCCTCAAAATGGTTATAATGTAAGAAAGCGTATTTCGTTGGATGTATCTCCTATTGATAAGAAATATACTTATCAACCCGGTATCTTGTATCGGATGGCTGATGCTTATCTGGGATATGCCGAGGCATTGAATGAATATTTGCCGTCTCCGAATGATGATGTTTATAAATATGTGAATTTGATCAGAGAAAGGGCTGGAATTCCGGCATTGAAAGAAGGGCTTAACAAAGAGGAGATGCGTGCTGCAATTCAGCAGGAGCGTCGCGTAGAATTCAATTGTGAAGGTGTCCGCTTCCATGATATCCGTCGTTGGAAACTTGGAGAAAAGTATTTGGGTGGTAAATTGTACGGAATGAACCATGATGGTTCTGAAAGAAGCGATGATGACAGTAATCCAAAAGCTTTCTATAAGAGAACTTTTTATAAGAGCCGTACCTTCAACAAAAGAATGTATTTATGGCCTGTTCCACAAAAGCAGATGGATATAAACCCTAAATTGAGACAGGCTCCCGGATATCAATAAAATAATAGAGAATGACTATGAAATCAATGAAATTCATTTTTTGGATGATGGCGTTGACATTTCTTGCATTGACATCTTGTTCGGATGATAATGATGTGGATTTGTCTAACCGTAAATTTGTACGTATTGACCAATCGTCAGTCTACTTGACGGTTGGTGAGAAAATTAAAGTCACTGCAACTGTCGATGAAATAGCAGGTGAGTCATATAAGCTGTTATGGAGTGTGCTTGATCCCAATGTGGCGACCGCTGAAAGTTTAGATGGTAATGCAGGTGCTATCACAGCTATTGCTGCAGGAAAAACGATTATAAAAGTGGAAACTGCAGATAAAAAATTGATGTATTTTGCTGACTTGACAGTTACCGAAGGTGAAAAATCTGTCAAAATTTTGACTATTGGTAGTGGATTGGCCAATGATGCGACTGCAAATTATTTGTATGATATAGCTAAGGATGCTGGTATTTCTTTGGTTATAGGTAATATGTATGTTGAAAACGCTTCTTTGGAAGACCATGTAAAGAATGTTACAGACAATCAGGCAGTATATCAGTATAATCGTATTGCAGTAGATGGTAGTTCGAGTATTCAAAGCAACCAGTCATTGAAAAGTATAATTAAAGGTGAAAACTGGGATTATATTGCATTTGAAGAATCAATGGCTATGGCTGGTCTGAAGGATGGATATCAAACATATTTGCCGCAGCTAATGGAACTTGTGGATGGTTTGGCTACCAATCCTGATGTGAAGTATTTGCTGCATCAACCTTGGGCTTATGCAAAGTCTGCTGCCGAAGATGGTTTTGCCAATTATGACAGAGATCAGTTTAAAATGTATAATGCGATTGTAGAAGCTGTATGGGCAGCCAAGGAATCATCGGTACAGATTGATTTAGTTGTGCCTGTTGGAACAACTGTTCAGAATGGTCGTACAAGTTATATCGGTGAAGATATGTTACAAGATGCTTTCCATTTGAATGCAAATACAGCTAAATTTGCTGCAGCATGTACTTGGTTTGAAGCATTATTCGGAAAGAATGAAGTTTCTTATAGTCCCGATAACTTGATTGGATATGATGTGAAACTGTCAAAGGCGGCTGCACACAATGCTATTGTCAATAGTAAAATAATCACTGAATTGCTGGACTATAAGGAATCTCCTGCTCGTATTTACATAGACTTTGGTCCTATAGAATCTCCTGCTCCGTTTAATAATTATCGGTTCCCAGGTGATCCTGCACTGGAAAACTTGAAAGATGACAAGGGAAACACTACGCCGTTCTGCCTGGTGGTAGAAAAAGGCTTTAGTGGTACTTTGGAACGTGGTTTGGAAAATACATTGGGCTTCCCAAAGACTGCTTCTGAAGATATGTTCTTTAGTGATGGTATAACCATTCCTGTAAGTAGTTTCAAGATGTCCGGTTTGACTAAGGGGGAAAAATATACATTTACTTTTTATGGACATATAAACGATAGTAATACACAGACTGAATATCGAGTTATAGGAGCTAATGAAGGCTCTGCTTGCTTAGTGAACGATTTCAATCCGGACAGAGTAGCAGCTGTAAAAGGTATTGAACCGGCTGAAGACGGAACTGTCAATATTGAATTGCAACCAGGTCCTGACAACACCCAATGGGCTAAATTCTTTGGTATAAATGTTATGGTGGTAATGCCCGAGGGGAATTGATTGGATTTTCATGGATAGTATAGAATAACTTTTATTATTAATCCTTTCATTGAAAGGGAAAATGGCAAGAAGGGGTGCTAGGAAGCAAAATATCCCTTCCTGCCTTTTCTCTATCAATGGATTTATAAATTAAATGTAATGAATATCAACAAAAAAAGTTTCTTGATTTTCTTGTTCGCTTTTCTGCTGGCAGGGATGTATGTTACAGCTCAAAACCCGTACAGATGGACAGATGAGTTGGAATTGTTGAAAAGAGTGGATAAACTGCCCGAGTATCGTACCGATTCTTATGTGGAGCAGTTTTCGAGTTATGACAGAACATGGGGTAACGACGATGGTTTTGCCGGAACTTATTCTTTCCTCCGAAAGGAAGGGGATAAACTGGTGATTGCAGAAATGGAGGGCCCTGGAGTAATCAATCGTATTTGGACGCCTACACCGACAGATAATATGCTCTATTTTTACTTTGACGGAGAAAAGGAACCTGGTTTGAAAATAAAGTTCTCGGATTTGTTTTCCGGTAAGGTTTATCCGTTTACAAAGCCCGTTTGTGGTAATGAAATTGGTGGTTTTTATTGTTATCTGCCCATTACGTACAAAAAGTCCTGCAAAATTGTTTTCGATGGACCTAAATTGGAATTCATTCAGATACAATACCGTAACTTGCCGGAAAAGAAGGTGGAAACCTATACCGGTGAATTCTCACAGCAGGATAAGGATTTGTTGGCTGAGGTGAATAGAATATGGGCTGACTTGTCTCCTGCTGTAACGAATTATACCTTTGGAAAATCAGCTGGTGTACAGACGGAAGAAAAGGTATTTACACTGAGTCCGGGAGAAGAAGTTTCTTTCTTTGAGATGGCAGAACCGGGACGTATTGTAGGTATGTCGATTGATGGCGGAACATCTTTCGAAGGTTTATACAAAGATGTGATTCTTTCAGCTAAATGGGATAATGAGAAGGTGGAGGCTATTTATGCCCCCGTTGCTGATTTTTTTGGATATGCCTATGGAAAAGGAGCAATGCGGAGTATCTTAATGGGTAAGCAAGGTACTTCCAACTACTGCTATCTGCCAATGCCTTTTGACAAGTCAGCTTCTATGAAGATGATTTATAAAAAGAGAGAAGGTATTCAGCAATCTCCTATTTCTGTAAACGTTAAAGTGTACTATAACAGTAATAAGCGTAATGTGAAGGAAGAGGGTAAGTTCTATTCTGTATGGCGTAGAGAGAAAACTCCTCTCGGCATTTTCCATAAGTTTGCTGCACAAAAAGAAAAAGGACATGGCCTCTCCCGTATCCTGCGCCAACCCGATGCCGAAAAGCGGCGTGGTCGAGACGGGGCCTTCCTCCACGGGGGAGGAAGGATCGGGAATATTCACATCGAAGGCAAGCACCGAACCGAGCGGGAAAGTCGTGCGGTCCACGGCCAGCGAGACCATCGAACTGAGCGGCGACCCCATGCTGCCCACGGGGCCGGACGTGATGCTGCCGGAAGAGGTTTCCGGCCCTTTGCGGAAAAAGATGTAGCGCTGATTGCGCCGGAGCAGATCGTCGCGCAATTCCGGGTGCTCGCGCAGCCACTGCCGGATGGACTGCATACTCACCTGTCCGGTGGGGATTTCCCCCTGATCGGCGAGATACCGCCCTATGCTCAGGTACGGCTTGCCGTTGGACCCGGCAAAGCGCACGGGCATCTCCTTGCCGTCCTCGAAGCGCAGCCGCCCCGATCCCTGCACCTGCAGGAAAAAAGCGTCCACGGGGTCGGACAGCCATGCCAGTTCCAGCCCTTGCCAAAGCGGCTATAAGGCAGACAAGTGGAATTTGAAATGTGACGGAGCAGAAACGGAACCATTTTTATGTGCAAATGAAAACGAGCACTTACTTGCTACGGGTAAGTGCTCGTTTTTTATTCTGCGGTATTGTCGCTGGCCGCATCCGGGATGACGCCGTACTCGTCGGCGTTGACGGGGTCGGCGTAGACGGCGTAGCGCTGGGTGGTGTGGGTCAGGATGCCGAAAGGATAGCAGGTGTACAGGATGCAGCTGGGCTCCTCGGCGCCCCAGCGCACCTTGTCGATGTCTGTCTCCAAAATCACCTGCATATCGGTGATCTTATAGGCAAAATCGCCCCAGTGACGCCGCCAAGCAGAATTGTCATCTTGCTGATATTAACTGCCATAACCAGTCCTCCACCAACGCGGATAACGAGCCCCAGTAAAACTGCGTTTCTCTTGCCCATTTTACGAAGCAGAACAAAGCCAAGCAGCATGGAAAGCAACATGGCAACAGCATTAACAGAAGCAGACACCTGATAGAAGGCCACATCCTTTAACACATAGGTACAAATCAAAGATGCAACCGTAGATTCCAGACCCATCAAAAAGCTGATTACGCTATGGACATCTACAACTCCAACGCAGTTGTTAAGCAGGCTATCGACACACTTCAGTACGGCATCAACGGACAGCAGTTCAACGAGATCGCTGACAGCCTGAAGAACTCTGACCCATACATGGCTCTCAAGGACTTCGATTCTTACCAGAAGGCACAGGCTTACGCTTCTGAGTGCTACAAGGATCAGACAAAGTGGCAGAAGATGAGCCTTGCAAACATTGCAGGCGCAGGCATTTTCTCCGCAGACCGTTCTGTTGAGGACTACGCTAGAGATATTTGGGGTCTTTCAAAGTAATCCTATCATACAAAAATTTATCGGACAGTTGCTTGGTGCGACTGTCCGATTTTTTGTACATATATGCAATCCATGAAACGATAAATTTGTAAGACCACAAGATGAGCGAAAGGAACGGGACGTCGGAGGCGTCGTCCCCTGCATGGTTCGAGCGATGTTTATACAATGTGAAAATCAACATAAATAGTGACGTGCGAGAAAAGCGGGCTGTCGAGGACGCCAGCCCCTACATTTTTTTAACACACAAAAAAGGACGGCTTTTCTTCACCGTCCTTTTGATTTCTAATTTAGTCCTCGTCAGCAAGTGCAAAATCTATCTTGCCGGAGTTTACATTTGCGTTCAACACCTTTACTCTGATAGGGTCGCCCACACGATATTCCATTCCGTTTGTGAGGTTTTTCAGGCTCACCATATCGTCACAGACATACTCGCCGTCAGGCATATTGTCCGTGTGAAGAAGTCCCTCGCAGGTGTCAGGAAGTGCGATAAACAGACCGAACTCAACGGCTGAAACCACTGTTCCCTGAAACTCATCACCGATATGGGCGTTCATATACTCAGCCTTGTAGCAATCCTCACAGCTTCGCTCCACCTGCATTGCGGTAAGCTCCGTCTTTGTGGACTGGTCGGCTGAGGCGTAAACGAATTTGTTGAACTTTGTGGCGCACTCCTCTGCACTGCTGCCACTGAGAAAAGCTGACATTATTCTATGGATAGTCAGGTCAGGGTAACGTCTGATAGGCGAAGTGAAGTGAGCGTAATCCTCCAGTGCAAGACCGAAGTGACCTACAGGCTCGGTGGAATATCTTGCCTTTGACATACTTCTCAGAACGATATTGTTCATGATAAGGTCAATATCAGTACCCTTTGCGGCTTTGAGTATCTCTGACATATCCCCAGGGCAAGCCTTTTCGCCCAGCTTATACTGGACGTTGAGCTTGACAAGCGCTTCCCTCAGGGATTCAAGCTTCTCGTCTGACGGCTCTTCGTGGATACGATAAACGAACGGCAGGTTATTATCCATGCCAAATCTTGCGGCACACTCGTTTGCAACAAGCATGAAGTCCTCTATTATCTCCTCGCTTCTTCCACGGGTACGCCTCTCAACGCCCACGCAGATATCCTCGTCATTGATGATAAGCTTGCTCTCAGAGGTTTCAAGCTCAGGACAGCCACGGTTTTTCTTGTTTTTATACAAAATATCCGCAAGCTCCTTTATAATAGGAAGCTGACCTGAAACCTCGGCATATTTTTCTTTAAGTTCAGCATCGTCACTGCCTGCCAAAAGTGAATTTATCTCGGAATAAACGCCCTTTACACGGGAACGGATAACAGTTTTTGCAAACTTATACTCGGTGATATTGCCCTGCTTGTCAAGTTCACAAAGACATGAGAACGCAAGTCTGTCCTCCTGCGGATTAAGGGAGCAGATGCCGTTTGAAAGCTCCTTAGGGAGCATTGGGATAACTCGGTTTGCGTAATAAACGCTTGTGCCACGCTTGAAAGCTTCGTTATCCAGCTGTGACTTCGACTGAACATAGTGGGAAACGTCGGCAATGTGAACACCAAGGAGATAACCGGTTTTGGTACGTTCAACAGAAATTGCGTCGTCGATATCCTTTGTATCTGCACCGTCAATGGTGAATATCGGCTTGTCACGGAGGTCAAGGCGGCTCGGTATCTCATCTTTTATCCTTGAATAATCGGACACTTCCCTAGCCTCATAGATGACCTCGCTTGGGAAAACAGGGGTCAGACCATTGACCTCAAGGACGCTCATTGCGCAGGCAGAGGCTTTCATGGAGCTTCCATAGCTTGAAACTATCTCGCAGACGTGTTCAGAGTGCCTGTTTCCACGCTTTGTGACCTGTGCCACCACCTTATCGCCCTCGTGAAGCTCAAGCCTCATAGGGTTCTCAAAGGTCATTGCATATTTTGACAGCATATCAGGAACGATTTTCAGCACGCCGAACTCGCTCACAAGCTCCCCTGTGAACTTAGCAAAATTCTCCTCCACAATGCTCATGACATCGCCCTCGGTGCAAGCTCCCTCGCCCTTGAAGGTTCTCACAAGTACGATATCGTGGGGCATTGCGCCTTTGAGGTACTTGCCCACTACAAAAATTTCCTCGTCAGTGTCAAGATTTTTCACAAAGCCGTAGGTCTTATTGAGCCTTACCACCTCGCACTTGACGAATTTCTTAGGGTCAACGAGCCTTATGCCGAATTTATCTTCCATTATCTCGCCGTTTTTCTTCATTTTGTCAACGGCTTTTGTAAATTTTTCAAACTCAAAGCCCTTTCCTCTGCATGATCTCAGCAATTCTTTGAAAGTCAGCGGCTTTTTGCCTGCTTTTTTTAACTTTGAATATATTATTTTTCTGTAATCTAACTTCATAAATTTCCTTTCTTTTTACTTATATTCCAACGCTATGTATTCATCTCTGAACACAAAGCCCATTTTCTGTGCTATTGAAAGCGAGGTGAGATTTCGTGCGTCCCAGTGAGGTGTAAGCCCACGGCGTACACATTCCAGCAAAAACGCCGCCGCAGTTATCTGTGCAAGACCTTTCAGACGGTATTCTTTACGGGTTGAAACTTCTATCTCAACGCCTTTATCGTAGTATGAGAACGCAGAAGTTCCGCTGACTATCCTGCCATTATCAGTGAGCACATATCCGAAGCCATGGGCTGAAAAGTCCGCAAAGTCTTTAAAATTGCACACAAAGGACTCCGACCACTGCTCTGCCAAGGCTTTCTTATAAAGTTCTTCATCTATCATTGACAGTTTAAGCTGTCCCATATTTTGTACTCTTGATAATGTTTCACGCAGTTTGTCGGTATCAAAGTCGTTTTCAGGCGAACAGGTGTGATATCTTTTCACCATTTCAAGCTGTCCGTCACAGGCACACAAAGCTTTTGCAAGCTCCTCGCTGTCAGGAACTATGACTGCGTTTTTGTTATCGCTGCAAAATTTGAGCATATCAGCCCCAAAGCTTTTGTCACCTGCGGCAAAATAAAAGTCGCCGCAGCATATGACCGCCGCAGTTGGTGCGGTGGTATCGTCGCAAAAGGCATTGCCGAAAATGCCGTCAAAATATGAAAACATCAGCGAGTCATAAAGATCCGCAAAGAGCGGTCTTATCTTATTCTTTACACCGTCTGCACATTTCATTACATTCTTTTCCCCATTCTTACTTTCTGCAAAGAAAAAGCCCTGCACGGAGCAGGGCGGGTAATTATTTCTTGATCTGATAAATAATATTTACAGCAAGAGTTATCACGAATATCAGTATCGCACTTATCCTTGTCAGTCTGTTAAGCTTAGCGTCCTTGGTGTTTGAACCGTTCTTTCCATAGAAAGAATCGTTATATCCACCGCCGATAGCAGATGTAAGACCCTGCTCTTTGGTGTCCTGCGCAAGAACTACAAGTATGATAACGAGGCTGGCTACGATCAGCAGTGCGCCTGCAACGATCTCAATTACGCTCATTTTTGTTCCTCCAAAACATAATTATACATTTTAATATATTATAGCACACATCTTCTCAGATTGCAAGGGGTTTTCAGAATTTTTTCAATTCTTTTTCTTTTTATCGGTGCTTTCAGCCTTTGAGGTGGTATCTTTCTGCTTCTCCACCTGCTGGATAACTGTGACGTTTGACACGTCAAGACGTTTTTTCAGAAGCTCTGTGACAGTTTTGAGCTGTTCATCGGTAAGAGCCTTGTTCTCATATAGCACCACTGTTACGCCATTAACTGTTGTGGGTGAGCCTACTGAATGACTGCTCATGTGACCGCCTGCCGCACCTGTTATGTTTGGATAAACGATAGCAAGCTCCTCGGCGATATCGCTCATGTCGATATCATAGCTCTGATAGCTGTCAAGCTGTGCTTTCAGATTTTCATTCTCGGCTTTAAGGTCGTCGTTTTCTTTCTGCGCAAGCACCTGTGCAACCTTGTTCTGTGTTTCCTCATCGTCGGCATTCTTTTCAAGCATCTTTTCGACCTCGTCAGCGGTAACGCCGCTTTCCACCTCGGTCTGTGTTATCACAAGCTTATAATCCCCCAATCCGAAAGCTTTCAGCTCGCTTTGAAGCGCCTTTGTATCGGCAGTGCTTATCTTTTTGCCAAGAAGTGCCACTTCTATCATACGTTTATCGGTATCTATAGTTTTCTGCACTATCTGAGTGCCGTCAAAGTCAAAATTCTCGGTGATAAACTTCTCTGCACTGCTGTTATCCATTGTCTTTTTCACAATATCATAGCCAAGATAAATACTAGGCAGCATGGTAATAACTGTGATAAAAGCGATATTTCTGTGTATCTTTTTCAAAGCCTTCGGGGAAATATCGTTGCCGTGAGGCAGCCTTAAAAGCTTCAGTACAACGATAGCCGCAAGGCAGATGAAAAAGCTGTTTATGAAAAAGAGATACAATGCTCCGCCGAAATAGTCCAGGCGGTGTCTTGCCAAGCCGTAGCCTGCGGTACAAAGCGGCGGCATGAGTGCTGTTGCGATAGCCACGCCGGGGATAACGTTGCTTTTCTCCTTACGGGTCTGACCTATTATGCCGGCAAGTCCTCCAAAAAGGGCAATAAGAACATCCCACGCTGTAGGTGTGGTTCGAGCGAGAAGCTCGGAGGAGGCTGTGGTGATAGGTGAGATAGTAAAGTAAATAGTCGAGGTGATAAGGCAAATGACCACTTGTATGCCAAGTCTTATTGCCGCACCCTTTGAAAGAGTCAGGTCATTGGTGGCAATTCCGTAGCCTATGGCTGTTATGCCGCCCATAAGAGGCGAGATGAGCATAGCACCGATAATAACGGCGGTGGAGTTCATATTCAGACCTATGGAGGCTATAAGTATGGCAAGCATGAGGATACACATATTAGTACCCTGAAGCTTTGCACCTGATATTATGGTGTTATGTATCTCATCAGGGTCAGCCATATCCCAGCGCAGACTGAACATATTTCTAAGCCCTTGTATAAATCTGCCTTCCTGTAATTTCAAATCTCAGACCTCCCCTGCTTATTTTACTGCACCCCATGCGATGTTCTGCAAACGCCTTGCAGAATCGGTAGTGCCTGCGCCTGTCTGCTGGATAAAATATAGTATGCAGAGCTGTTCTTTTGGGTCAAGGCTGAAATAGCAGCCCATCCAGCCGTCCCAGCCGAAAGAGCCTTCTGACTGGATAAATCCTGCGGTGGAAGGGTCGTCAAGGATACGCATAAAGTTACCGTAGCCGTGACCCTTTGTACTGTCCCAGTTAAGGGTCTTGCGCTGTTCAGGTGTAAGACCGTTTCTTGTCATGAAATCGACCGTGTTTCTGCCGAGTATTCTCACGCCGTTAAGCTCGCCCTTGTTCATAAGCATTTTGGCAAACTTTGCATAGTCCTCTACAGTGGAAACAAGACCTGCTCCGCCCGACTCAAAGGCAGGAGGTACAGTATAGTCAGTAAGGCAAAGGTGGAAGTGAGTGAACGGCTCGTTTCCGCCATTTTTGTATTCATAACACTGGGCAAGTCGGCTGTACTTTTCCGCCGGGATATAAAAGCCTGTATCGTTCATACCGAGGGGTTCAAAGATCTCTTTTCTAAGAAAATCTCCGAACTTCATGCCAGAAACCACCTCGATAACAGCACCCATGATGTCAGCAGATGCACCGTACATCCACTTTTCACCAGGGGTGAACATAAGAGGGCGCTTGCCCATTTCCTTTGCGAAGCTCACAGTATCCAGAAGCTTTTCGCCCTTGAGATATTTTTCAGACTGCTCGCCCCAAAGCGCACCCATTTTCTGACCTGCAGGAGTGCCGTCAGGATAAGGGATACCGGAAGTCATGGTGAGCAGGTCGCCTATGGTTATATCTCTGTCGGCAGGACGCTCACCGTTCTCATCAAGGACCACAGGATTGGAAAACTCAGGGATAAACCACTTGAGCAGGTGACGAGTGTCGAGCAGACCACGCTCGATAAGTATCATTGCGGCAGCGGCTGTAACAGGCTTTGACATAGAAAAAAGTCTGAAAATGCTGTCAGTTTTCATAGGGATATTTTTCTCCTTGTCAGCAAGACCGAAGCTTTTGAGATAGACAGTTTCGCCTTTATGCCCTTGAATTTTTCATAATCTTTAAGCTCTGGAGTTTTAAACTTTGCGAAGCCATCTCTATCCCTGAAGTAACACAAAACCTTTTCTACGTAGCTATCATAAATAGGATACTCAAGAGGTTTATGGTGACTGCAATACTTTGTAGAGAATGAATAGAATTTCTTCTCCACTCCGTTGATTGTTACTTTCTGCAAATCTGAAACAAGGGTCACATCTCCTGACTCCAGACGAGCATCTATGTCCAATGACAAGATATGCTTTGCAACAGGATAAACAGAGAAGATATTCGTGCTGTAGAAATCATTAAGTGCCGCAACCTTTAATAGAATATCCGACATTTCTACATTCTCAGGGCAAAGCTGGAAAAAGAGTTTATCCAGTGCATCTTCCTGCAGATGATAGTTTTCAAGTTCATCCCAGGCCCGCAGATAAAACTCTACCTGTTCAGAGGACGGATTCGGCACGTTTATTTTTACAGACCGCATCTCTCTATTCCTCCTTCACTATTTCTTTGGGTTAATCTTTCCACCTGTAACTACTACAACAGCAACAGTCGCAGCTCCAGCTCCTAGTCCCTTCAGGACATTCTTTGCCGTTTCAGCATGCTTATTTCTACATGCCTCACAATACTTATGCTTGTAACCAGCCGGCAGTACCTTCTGGCACTCCTTGTTTTGCAAACTCGAATTTCTGCTTCCTTACTCATTTTCTTTTCCTCCGACCAGTTTTATTTTAAATCTGCTTTGGTTCTGGTACATACGGAAGTGCCTGAACCTTCTTACTAATATCCGGTAATGTCTTTGACCAATAATTTTCAGGTGCTGGATCAATCAGATCAAGACGCTCTACCAATGCCGGAACAGATACATAGGTATCTTCGATAAAGCTTGAATAATATGTCAGGCTCTTTCTTGCTGCCTCATGCTCACCAAGCTCCTGGTATGCCATCGCTTCCGCAAAAGACACCATATTGACCGCACACAAACTTTCACGGATCTCACTCATTCTGCCATTAATCTTATCGGTAGAAGCTCCTGATAAGATCTTCTGGAAGAAGTTTTCTGGCTGACTCGTGATGAACTCAACATTTGTCTTCTGGCTCAGCATGAGAAGATTTCTGCTATCTTCTGCTGAGGACGCAAGTTGTTTTGAAGTTGTCGAACTTTTTCTTTGGAGTTATTAGTCTGCATGACATTCT
>OGZW01002517.1_pt1 | contig 14263 bp, 15 predicted proteins | sample 1577001 | NCBI WGS metagenome assembly OGZW01 (sample SAMEA3541519, study PRJEB24748) | human gut metagenome | biome: human gut; feature: human-associated habitat; material: faeces | place: China | collected 2012 | reverse complement strand
TGATCAACAAGGACTACTGCAATTCCGAGGGGCTCATCTTCCGCCACGTCAGGCACGTGACGGCCGAGACCGCCGAGGATATCCCCTGGACGCTCGACGGCGAGTACGACCCCGGCGCGCCGCTCGTGGAGATCGGCATCGAGGAAAACGGACTGACGATGATGATTTGATTGCGGCGCGCCACAGTAGGCATCGATACCATATAGAAAAGACATGGAAAAGGGCCTTCGCCCAAAAGCGCCTCCCGCGGGAGGCGCTTTTTCTGTCAGCGGTGCGCGGGCGCGTCACGCATGGCAAACCTGTGTGACACATATGACAACGATTGACACAATGGCAAGCGGTGACAAATGCTGTCAACCGACCAAAAGGCGACAAAATGACGGAATTTGGCCGGCACATTGCCGGTTCAAACGGCGCGATTTTAGCAGATGCGACCAAAAATCATTTTTTTGTGCCGCACGGCAAAAAGTGGAACGGTCTTTGCTTATAAAAAGGCATCACATGAAAACGAGTGAACAGGGAGCTCCCTCACGGGAGCGGCCATAATTTGAAAGGAGATCAATATCATGATTCAAAAGGGAGATCCGCTGAACCTTACCGGTAAGGTCGCTGTTATCACGGGCGCCGGCTCCGGCATCGGTCTGGGCGTTGCGCAGATGCTGTCTGCCTACGGCGCGAGCGTCGCCATCGTCGATGTGAGCCCCAAGTCCGAGGCTGCCGCGCAGGAGCTGCGCGATGCCGGCCGCGACGCCGCTTTCTTCCAGTGCGACGTCACCAACGAGCAGAGCGTCATCGACACCGTCAAGGCCATCGTCGACAGGTTCGGCCGCATTGATATCCTGCACAACAACGCGGGCGTCACCGTTCGTAAGTCCATCGACCAGCTCGAGGAGAAGGAATGGGATTTCGTTCTGGATGTTGGTCTCAAGGGCCTGTTCCTGATGAGCAAGCACGTCATCCCCGAGATGCGCAAGGTCGGCGGCGGCTCCATCGTCAACACCGGCTCCGGCTGGGGTCTCAAGGGCGGCGATCAGGCGGCAGCCTACTGCGCCGTCAAGGGCGGTATCGTCAACGTGACCCGCGCCATGGCCATCGACCACGGCAAGGATAACATCCGCGTTAACTCCATCAACCCCGGCGACACCGTGACCGCCATGATGATCAGCGAGGGCCGTCAGACCGGCGAGATCAAGAGCGACGCCGATATCGAGGAGTTCCTCAAGTCCTGCGGCAGCGGCCGTCCGCTTGCCCGCATCGGCCAGCCCGAGGATATCGCCAAGGGCGTGCTGTTCCTGTGCTCCGACCTGGCTTCCTGGGTCACCGGCGCTGCGCTCGTCGTGGACGGCGGCGGCATCGCCTAAGCTTCGATACCCGATTTTGATATAGACAGAAAGGACGACTGTAATGAGTGTGAAAGGCTTCAAGAGCCATCCTTACATCCCCAACTCCGTTCCCGAAGTGGAACAGGAGATGCTGCATGAAATTGGCCTGACCTCTCTCGAAGAGCTGCACGAGGAAGTGCCCGACGAGATCATTCTGAAAGAAAACATGGACCTGCCCGAGGCGTTCGGCTCCGAGTACGAGCTGCGCCGCCACGTGGAGAAGCTGCTCAAGAAGAACAGCTCCTGCGCGGACAACCTCAACTTCCTCGGCGCGGGCTGCTATCAGCACTATGTCCCCGCCATCTGCGACGAGATCAACGGCAAGGGCGAGTTCCTCACCGCTTACGGCGGCGAGAGCTACAACGACTTCGGCCGTTTCCAGTCCCTGTTCGAGTATGAGAGCATGATGGCCGAGCTGCTCGACATGGAAGTGGTCAACGTCCCGACGATGGACTACTCCCAGGCTGCCGCCACCGCCATCCGCATGGGCTCCCGCGTCGCGGGGCGCACCGGCGTGCTCGTGCCCGGCTCCATGGACCGCGAAAAGCTCGCGGTCGTGAAGAACTACTGCACGCCCGACCTCCAGATCGAGGAGGTCAAGTGCGACGACAAGACCGGCTGCATCGATCTTGCCGACCTGAAGAGCAAGCTGAACGATTCGATCGGCGTTGTCTACTTCGAAAACCCCAACTACTTCGGCGGTCTGGAGATCGGCGCGCGCGAGATCGCGAACGCCGCGCATGACGCGGGCGCGCAGTGCGTCGTCGGCGTGGACCCCATCTCCCTCGGCGTTGTGGCCGTGCCCCACAGCTACGGCGCGGACATCGTCTGCGGCGACCTGCAGCCGCTCGGCATCCACATGAACTACGGCGGCGGTCAGTCCGGCTTCATGGCCACGATGGACGACCCGACCTACGTGCTCGAATTCCCTTCCCGTCTGTTCGGTATCTGCCGCACCAACACCGAGGGCGAGTACGCCTTCGCCGACGTTGCGTATGACCGCACCTCGTTCGGCCACCTGCGTGATAAGGCCAAGGAATATGTCGGCACGCAGACCGCCCTGTGGGGCATCACTGCCGGCGTGTACCTTGCGACCATGGGCCCCCAGGGTATGCAGGAGGTCGGCGAGACCATCATGCAGAACGCCCAGTACGCGGCCAAGCAGCTCGCTGCCCTGCCCAACGTCTCCCTGCGCTTCTCCGCTCCGTTCTTCAAGGAGTTCGTGCTGGACTTCAGCAAGACCGGCAAGACCGTCGCGGAGATCAACAAGGCGCTGCTTGAAAAGCACATCTTCGGCGGCAAGGATCTCTCCCGTGACTTCCCCGCGCTCGGCCAGTGCGCCATGTACTGCGTGACGGAGGTCCACACCAAGGAGGATATCGACACGCTCGTTTCCGCGCTGAGCGAGATCCTGTGATGAAAGGAGAGGAATGAACATGAAAAAGATCGACAGAAGCTCCAAGGTCCGCACCGGCTTCCACCAGGCCAAGTGGGACGAGCCCGTTATTTTCGAGCTGAGCAAGCACGGCGAGCGCGGCATCCTTGTCAACAAGGCCGACGCGAAGGTCGCCGAGGCCGTGGACGGCGTGAACGCGCTGCCCGAGTTCCTCAAGCGCAAGGAGGCTCCGGCCCTTCCTGAAATTTCCCAGCCCCGCGTGCTGCGCCACTACTCCCGCCTTGCGCAGGAGACCCTCGGCGCCGACGTGAACATCGAGATCGGCCAGGGCACCTGCACCGTCAAGTACAGCCCCAAGGTCAACGACCAGCTTGCCAATCTCCCCCAGATGCGCGAGATGCATCCCCTGCAGGACGAGAGCACCTGCCAGGGCATCATGGAGATCATGTACAATACCGGAAAGTATATGTGCGAGATCTCCGGCATGGACCGCTTCTCCTTCCAGCCCAGCGGCGGCTCCCAGGGCATCCTGGGCATGGCGTCCCTCGTGTACGCCTACTATAAGTCCCGCGGCGAGGAGAACGAGCGCAACGAGATCATCACCACGATCTACTCCCATCCTTCCGATGCAGCCGCCCCGCACGTCAAGGGCTTCAAGATCATCTACCTGCATCCGGATGAAAACGGCTATCCCGACTATGAGGCTTTCAAGGCGGCTGTCAACGAGCACACCGCGGCCTTCTTCGTCGCCAACCCCGAGGATACCGGCGTTTACAACAAGAACGTGCTCAAGTTCACCAAGCTCGTCCACGAAAACGGCGGCCTGTGCGCTTACGACCAGGCGAATGCCAACGGTCTGCTCGGCGTGACCCGCGCGCGCGACGCCGGCTTTGATATGTGCTTCTTCAACCTGCACAAGACCTTCTCCACGCCGCACGGCTGCGGCGGCCCCGCCTGCGGTGCTGTCGGCTGCTCGAAGGAACTGGAAAAGTTCCTGCCCGCGCCGCTGATCGGCTTCGACGGGGAGAAGTACTTCTACGATTACGAGACCACGAGCAATCCGTCCGCCATCGGCAAGATCCGCGAGTTCAACGGCGTTGCGCCGGTCGTGCTCAAGGCGTATGCCTGGATCCGCTCCATGGGGCCCGAGGGCCTGTATCAGGTCGCGAAGACGGCTGTTCTGAACAACAACTATATGTTCAAGAAGCTCATGGAGCTCCACTGCGTGGACGCGCCCTACATCCCCGGCAAGCAGCGCATCGAGCAGTGCCGCTACACGCTCGAAACGCTCGCCAAGGAGACCGGCGTCGGCACTGCGGACGTGCAGCGCCGCATGATGGACTTCGGTATGCACTACTGGCAGAGCCATCACCCGTATTACGTTCCCGAGCCGATGACCCTCGAGCCCACCGAGACCCCGTCCAAGGAGGACATCGACGAGTACATCGAGACGCTCAAGTATGTCTTCGAGGAAGCCTACAAGGATCCCGAAAAGGTCAAGAACGCGCCGTATCAGAGCGTCTGCCACCAGCTCGATGAGTCCAACATGGACGATCCCGAGCAGTGGGCCGTTACCTGGCGCTGCTACCTGCGCAAGTTCCAGTGAAAAAATTAGGGCTGATCGTAAATCCCATTGCAGGGATGGGCGGCAGCGTCGGACTGAAGGGCACCGACGGCGTGGCAGCGGAAGCTGCCCGCCTCGGCGCCGTCCGTCATTCAGGGGATCGCGCGGCTGCCGCGCTCAAAGAGCTCCTGCCCTTCGGCGGAGAGATGACGGTCCTGTGCGCGAGCGGGGAGATGGGCGAGTCGCTCGTCAAAGGCCTTGGCTTCCCCCATGTCGAGTGCGTGTATGAGACCGGGGCGGAAACGACCTCGGACGACACCAGACGCGCTGCGCAAGCGATGAAGGACGCGGACCTGCTGCTCTTTGCGGGCGGCGACGGCACCGCGCGCGATATTTTTGCCGCGCTTGGCGACAAGGCGGTCGCCATCGGCATCCCGGCGGGCGTGAAGATCCACTCGCCTGTGTACGCCATCCGCCCCGAGGCGGCCGGCAAGCTGGCGCTGAAGTACCTTGAGGGCCGCTGCCGCCGCACCTATGAGGCCGAGGTTGTCGATATCGACGAGGCGGCCTACCGCGACGGCCGCGTGAGCACCAGCCTGTACGGTTATCTCACGGTGCCCGACGAGCGCGACTATATGCAGCACGGCAAGGCGCCCTCGCCGGCGAGCGAGCACGCCCAGCAGTGCGCCATTGCCGATGAGATGATCGACCGCCTGGAGCCGGATACCTATTATCTGGTCGGTCCCGGCTCCACCACGCGCACGCTGATGGACGAGCTCGGCCTGCCCGATACGCTCATTGGCGTGGACCTCATCTGCAACAGGCAGCTTGTGCAGTCCGACCTCAGCGAGGCGGACATTTTGAAGCGTCTTGACGAAAAGCCGACGCATCTGATCGTCACGCCTACGGGCGGGCAGGGGTACCTGCTCGGGCGCGGCAACCAGCAGCTCAGCGCGAAGGTCCTCCGCCGCATCGGGAAGGAGCATCTCCACGTACTTGCCACGAAGGAGAAGCTCTTCCACCTGCGGGGCCGCGCTTTGCTGGTGGACACCGGCGACGAAGAGGTCGACAAAATGCTCTGCGGATACGTCCGTGTCATCGTGGACTATCAGGAGGAGCAGATGTGCCGCATCGGTACAGAGTAAGACGCCAAAACAGAAAAAGGGAGCGGTGCGGAGCGTGACGCTTTGCACCGCTCCCTTCTTTCGCCGCAAAAAAGTGCGCTGCGGGTGAAATTTTTGCTCGACGGCGGCGCGGGAGTGTACTACAATAGAGAAAAATACCGGCGGCGCGCTCTGCGCCCGCCGCAAGACAGCGAAAGAGGGACTGCGATATGAAGATCGGCTTTATCGGCACGGGCAATATGGGCGGCGCGCTCGCGCGCGCCGCGGCAAAGAGCGGGGAGGCGGAGCTCCTGCTTGCCAACCGCACACCGGAGAAGGCACGGGCGTTGGCGGATGCCATCGGCGCGGCGGTCTGCGACAACACGACGGCAGCGGGGGAGGCGGACCATCTGTTCCTCGGCGTCAAGCCGCAGATGATGGCGGGGATGCTCGCGGGCATCGCGCCGGTGCTGAAGGCGCGCGCGGAGAAGCCTGTGCTCATCAGCATGGCGGCGGGACTGACCATCGAGAGCATCCGGGCCATGGCGGGCGGAGCGTATCCCGTCATCCGCATCATGCCGAATATGCCCGCCGCCGTGGGCGAAGGCGTGATCTTCTACGCGTGCAGTGAAAACTGCGAAAAGGCGGATGTGGAGGCGTTCCTTTCCTACATGGCCCCGGCGGGCAAGCTCTTTGCGCTTGAAGAGAAATTGCAGGATGCGGGCTCGGCGGTCGCGGGCTGCGGCCCGGCCTTTGCCGCGATGTTTTTAGAGGCGATGGCCGACGGCGGCGTCGCGTGCGGCCTGCCGCGCGCGGCAGCCATCCAGTATGCCGCGCAGATGATGTTCGGCACGGCGAAGATGGTGCTCGAAACGAACGAGCACCCCGGCAGCCTCAAGGACCGTGTGTGCTCGCCGGGCGGCTCGACCATCCAGGGCGTGCGCACGCTCGAGGAGCGCGGTATGCGCGCGGCGGTATTTGACGCCGTCATCGCCGCCTACGAGAAGAACGCGGACCTCAAAAAGGCGAACGACTGAGGCGGCAGGCATAGTATGCCGTGCGGGACATCCCCAATTTTCAGCGAAAAGTGAGTGAAAAAACAATGGCAGCGATCTCTCAGCAGCTCACCGATATCACGGTGCTCTCGATCGTGGTGCGTACCCTGCTCTCCACGTTCTGCGCAGGCACGCTCGGCTTTGAGCGCGAGCGGCACAATCAGGCGGCGGGCTTTCGCACCTACATCATCGTGAGCGACGCTTCGGCGCTCGTGATGATGACGAATATCTTTGTTGCCGGCATCGGCGAGACGGACCTTGTGCGTATGTCGGCCTCCGTCATCACAGGACTTGGCTTTCTCGGCGCGGGCACGATCTTGGTGACGCGCAATCAGGAGGTGCGCGGTCTGACGACCGCGGCGGGCCTGTGGGCGGTCGCCATCATCGGCACGGCGTTCGGCGCGGGCTTTTACGCGGGCGGTCTCATCTGCTATGCGTTCATCTTCCTTGCCATGCAGGTGCTGCGGCGCGTGGACCTTCGCATCCGTAAGACGCAGCGCGTCTCCACCGTGTACTTCGAGATGGAGAGCAAGAGCACGGCGGGCCGGATCATCCGCCACGTGAAAAGCCGCGGGCATTACATCTGGGACCTTGATCTTTTCAGCGATGCACAGGCGGGGAGCGGCGGCCCCGTGTGCGGCACATTCACCCTGTGGGTGAACGGCAGGACCACGCTCGACGAGGAGCTGCAGGAGCTCGAAAAGCTCGACGGTGTCAGCTATATGACGCTGATGTAAACAGGAGCCTTCTGCGCGATCGTATGGATACTGGCGTGGTGTTATCCTCCTTATATAAATTTATCAGCCCTTCCGCTGCCGCCTCCATGGGGCGGCGCGGCAGAAAAGCAGCGTTTATATCGTTAGATGTGAGAGCAGAAGATCGGGATATTCGATCAGGGCGGAGCAAGACACCTGTTATACGGGTGTCTTAACTCTTTTGGGTGCACACCGGCATAAAAACGCGGAAAATTTCCTTCTGAACGGAACCTTTATACAGCTTGCCAAAGGAACGCACGCCATGGGGCGGGGATTCCGCCGCTTCGTCGATTGACAGCCCTTTTTTCGCGCCGTACAATGAGCAGTACCACGCAAAGAAGGGAAAAATCATGAAATACGTCAAACAATTCGGCATCATTCTGCTCGTTTCGCTCGTGGGCGAGCTGCTCAACTTTCTGCTGCCGCTGCCGGTCCCTGCGAGCATCTACGGCCTTGTGCTGATGTTCCTGTGCCTTGTCACGGGCCTGATCAAGCTGGACGACGTGCACGATACGGCCTGCTTTCTCATTGAGATCATGCCCATCATGTTCATCCCGCCTGCCGTGGGCCTCATGGCCTCGTGGGACGTCATTCAGGCGAACCTGCTGGCCTATATCGTCATTGCGGTCGTGACCACCGTCGTCGTGATGAGTGTATCGGGTCTTGTGACGCAGGCGGTGCTTAAAAAGGGAAAGAAGGGGGCGGAGCAGGAATGACCTTTTTTGAACAGTCCGTCTTCTTCGGCGTTTCGGTGAGCCTGGCGGCTTACGGCCTCGGCGTTGTGCTGCAAAAAAAGTGCAAATTCGCGCTTTTTAATCCGCTGCTCATCTCGGTCATCGTGACCATCGCAGTGCTTTTGACCGCGCATATCGACTATGACGTCTACTACGAGGGCGCAAAGTATCTGAGCTATCTGCTCACCCCCGCGACCGTGTGCCTTGCCGTGCCGCTGTATGAAAAGCTCGCGCTTTTGAAGAGCAACTGGAAGGCCATCTTCGCAGGCATTTTCTCCGGCGTGATCACGACGCTTTGCAGCGTGCTCGTGATGAGCAGGCTCTTTCATCTTACACACGAGGAATACGTGACGCTTCTGCCTAAGTCCATCACGACGGCCATCGGCATGGGTGTTTCCGAAGAGCTCGGCGGCTACGTGACGCTGACGGTCGCCATGATCATCATTACCGGCATTTTCGGCAATGTTGTCGCTGTGGCGGTGTGCCGCCTGTTCCGCATCACCGACCCCATCGCCAAGGGCGTGAGCATTGGCTCGGCCGCGCACGCGCTGGGCACGGCCAAGGCGCTCGAGATCGGCGAGGTCGAGGGCGCGATGAGCAGCCTCTCAATCGTCGTGGCGGGCCTTCTCACGGTGGTCGGCGCGTCGATCTTTGCCAACTTCATGTGAAAAAAGAGCACTCATGCGAGTGCTCTTTTTTGCGCGATGCGTGAATAAAAATCGGGAAAATCGTTGAAATTCAGGAAGATTGTGTTAAGATAAAATAGAAACAGCAGGGATTATGTGAAGGAATTGCCGCAGCCGGAGAGACGGAGCGCTGCGGGATAAAAACGGGAGAAAACGCTTGTGTGGCACGTAGAGACCGGCTATTTTGCACTGGCAATTTTTCCTCATCATGTTCATCAAGGAGAGCCCGGAGCGCGCCCGCAAGCGGGACCGGCAGGGGAATGCCTTCTTCATTGTGCTGCTGCTCAGCATCGTCAATGTGATCATTGATATCGTTTCCTCGCTTGCGATGAATCAGAGCACCGAGTGGTGGATGTATGAGTATGCGATGACGCTCTATGTGGCCAGTATGCCGCTGCTGGCGGCGGTGTGGGTGTGCTACGAGTATGTGCTCATCCACCGCGCGACGCCGCAGCGCGTGATCCTGCGCGGCATCGTGGCGATCACGCTGCCCTATATCATCTATGCGCTCCTTGCCATCACCAATCCGCATACGGAGTGGTTTTTCCACCTGACGAGCGATATGCAGTATTCGCGCGGCGCGCTCTTCATGCCCATCGGCGTGGGCTTATCATGTTTTACTCCGCCGAGGGTCTCTTGCAGGCGCTGGGGCACTGGAAGCGCATCGCCCCGCGCTCGAACGCGGTGCTGCGCATCCTCTTTTTGCCACCACAGCCGCGTTCATCTGGATCCAGCTTGCCAACCCCGGCTGGCTCGTCATCAACGCGAGCTATGCGCGCGTGTATGTCTGGTGTGATTTCACGGTCGAGGAGCAGCGCCGCAGCGAGCTCTACGGCGAGATCGACCGCAAGAACGCAGAGCTCAAGGTCATTGCGGAAAAGGCGGAATCCGCTGCGCAGGCAAAATCGGAGTTCCTCTCGCGGATGTCGCACGATATCCGCGCGCCGATGAACGCCATCATCGGCCTGACGCGCCTTGCCGAGGAAGAGGAGGACGCGAAGAAGGTGCATTCCTACCTTCACAGCATCGAAACGTCCAGCAATTTCCTGCTCGGCCTCATCAACGATATCCTCGATATGTCGAAGATCGAAAACGGCGAGCTGACGCTCAAGGAGGACGTGTACCACGTCGAGGAGTTCGTCGAGGGCATCAACACCATCATCCGCCCGCTGATGGAGGAAAAGCACATCGATTTTACGATGACCATTCATACCGAGACGCCCTGCATCCGCACCGACCGCCTGCGCTTCAACCAGATATCCTTCAACCTGTTGTCAAACGCCGCGAAATTCACGCCCGAGGGCGGCAGCATCGCGGTGGAGAGCGCACGATCGAGACGGGCATGAACTACCACCTCTCCAAGCCCATCGAGGCAGAGACGCTGTACCGGGTGCTCGCGCAGCATATCCATGTTTCTTAGGAGGCCATATCAAGCACGTACCATGCAAAAACCGATCAATATGTTTCGCAGCTATCTGCTGCGCTTCTTCTTCCGGCTGGGCGTGATGCTCGTTGCCCTGTCCGGCTACTTCAAAAACCGCGCGGCGCTGGACTTTACCGCGCGCCATGCGTTCTTCTCGCCGGTCAATATCCTCTGGGTGATCTTGGCGGCATCGTTCGCCTTGCAGCTCTCGCCGCGCTCGCGCGTGTCAAGGGGCTGCCGCAAGCAGTTTTCCGCCACATTCGAGCGGGTGGAGACCGTGGTCGACGACTTTTTCCTGCGCACGAAGCTCAAAAAGCTCGATCTCGGCGCCACACGCGTGGCGATCATCTGGGCCATCCCGAATCTCATCTTCGCGGCGCTTTACTACAAGGGTATCTTCGGCGTGCCGGAGATGCTGCTGCTCACGGTGCTCTACTATCTCTGCGACGTGATCTGCATCGTGTTCTACTGTCCGTTCCAGAAGCTCTTTATGAAAAACAAATGCTGCGTGACCTGCCGCATCTTCGCGTGGGGCACGATCATGACGGTTACGCCGCTCATTTTTGTGCCGAGCGTCTATTCCTGGAGCCTTGTTGCGCTGGCGCTGGTGTGCACCGCCGCGTGGGAGGTCACGTATCACCGCCACCCCGAGCGCTTCTGCGAGGAGACGAACGCCTTTTTGACCTGCGCTGCCTGCACCGACCATCTGTGCGTCGTCAAGCGCGCGCTGGAGCAGAGCCCGAACAGGACCGCGGCAAAGTGATCAAAAAACGAAAAGCACCGCCATTGGCGGTGCTTCCTGCTTTCGGGAAAATATTCTGAATGCAGCGATCGATCCGAAATTTGATGGAGATGATGAAATGATAAGGCGATATACCGAGCGCGATATCGACGCAATGATGCAAATATGGTTGGATACGAATATTCAGGCGCATTGTTTCATATCTCCTGATTACTGGCGCACCAACTGCGGCATGGTGAGAGAAATGCTCCCTCATGCAGAAATATATGTGCATGAAGATGACAGCACAAAGCAGATCAACGGCTTCATTGGCTTGAACGATAATTACATCGAAGGTATTTTTGTGAAAGAAGCAGACCAATCAAAGGGGATCGGAAAACAGCTGTTGGATCATGTGAAGAGAGTCAAGCCGACATTAAGTTTGTGCGTTTACCAGAAAAATAAGAAAGCGATTCGATTTTACCTGAGAGAGAAATTCAGCATTCGATCTGAAAACGTAGACGACGAGACAGGGGAAAAAGAATTCGTAATGGGATGGGACCGGTAAGTCCCGATTTGTAAGCCCGCGGGCCAAAAAGGAAGAGACGACCAACGGCTGTCTCTTCCTTTTTGTCATATCAGAACACGATAAATGCCGCCTTCCGGCGGCCGCGCCGAGTGGTGCGTCACAAGTGTTTTGCCGAGGCGCGGGGCAAATTCATTTCGCCGAGCATTTCAAATCGCCCTCGGGTTGAGCCGCCTGCGGCGGCGAAACCAAAAAAGAAGAGACAACCAACGGTTGTCTCTTCTTTTTTGGTGGACCTGAAGGGATTCGAACCCACGACCTTACGGATGCGAACCGTACGCTCTCCCAACTGAGCTACAGGCCCAAATATAACGCCGGTCTCCCAGCGCGGATTATCATAACACACTTTTTTCGATTTGTGAAGCCCCTTTTTCATTTTTCTGTTGATATTTTTTTGAAAGTATAGTAGAATATCATCTGTTCAATCACTCCTCCGCGTACAGCTGCGGAACCGGTCTTGCGCAATGGATACCTGCGAACCATGTCAGGCGGGGAACCGAGCAGCATTAAGCGGGACCATCCATGTGCCGCAAGGACACCGGTCCCGCAGCTGTATGCGAAGGAGTATTTTTATCAAAAAAGGGAGGGCTGCGGATGTATCAGGCGCTTTACCGCAAGTGGCGTCCCAAGACCTTTGCCGACGTGGTCGGCCAGGAGCACATCACCGAGACCTTGCAGCGCCAGGTGGCCGAGGGGCGGCTGTCGCACGCCTACCTCTTCACCGGCACGCGCGGCACGGGCAAGACGACCTGCGCCAAGATCCTCGCGCGCGCGGTCAACTGCGAGCACCCGGAAAACGGCAACCCCTGCAACCGCTGCCCGAGCTGTCTCGGTATCGAGAGCGGGCGGCTGCTGGATGTGGTCGAGTTGGACGCGGCGTCGAACAACGGCGTGGACAGTGTGCGCGCGCTGCGCGACGAGGCGATCTATTCCCCCGCACAGGTGAAAAAGCGCGTGTATATCGTCGACGAGGTCCATATGCTCTCGACGCCCGCGTTCAACGCGCTGCTTAAGATCTTAGAAGAGCCGCCCGAGCATCTGATGTTCATTCTGGCGACGACGGAGCTGCACAAGGTGCCCGCGACGATTTTGTCGCGCTGCCAGCGCTTTGCCTTTCGCCGCATTTTGCCGCAGGATATCGTCTCGCGCCTGAATTACATCGCGGGGCAGGAGCATATCGACCTCAAAGAGGACGGCGCGGCGCTTTTGGCCCGTCTGTCGGACGGCGCGCTGCGCGACGCGCTGAGTCTTCTCGACCAATGCGCCGCTGTGGGCGGCGCGATCGACGCACCCGCCGTGCTCGACGCGCTGGGACTTGCCGGCAATGTGCAGACCGCGCAGCTCATGGAGCTCATCCTCTCGCGCGACACGCGCGGGGCGCTCGCGCTGCTCGGTAAGCTCTACGACGGCGGCAAGGATGTCGGCGCGGTGCTCGGCGAGCTCTCGACTCTTGCGCGCGAGCTGCTCATCCGCGCAACGGCGGGCGAGGGCGGCGAGAGCCTGCTCAGCGGCGCCTATGATGCCGCGACGCTTGCGAGCCTGTGCGGGAAGGGGACGAGCGCGCGCTTTATCCAGCTCTGCACGATCTTACAGGAGACGGCGGCGCAGCTCCAGTTCAGCGTAAACCGCCGCACGGACGCCGAGCTGTGCATCCTGAAGCTCTGCGACGAGACGCTCTCAGGCGATCTTGCCGCGCTGAACGCGCGTATCGCGCGTCTGGAGGAGCAGATCGCCGCGGGCGTACAGTTTGCGGCCCGAAACCCTGCGAGCGCGCCTGCGCCCGCCACAGCCCCGGCAAAGGTGTCTGCGCCGCAGGCGGCCCCTGTTCCGAAGGCTGCTCCCGACGCGCCGCAGGCGCCGGCGGAGGAGAGCCCCCCGTGGGACGAGCCGCCCCTGCCCGACGATTACGACGCGCCCCCGCCCTACGGCGAACCGGTCGCGCCTGCGCCGAAAGCAATAGCGCCGAAGATCACGGCGGCTGCCGCGCCCGCTCCGCAGGAGCAGCCGGCGGCAGAGGGGAGCGCCGGGGACGACGATACCTTCTATCAGCTCATGGAGAGCTACAAAAACCGCCTGACGCCCGACAAGCGCGCCTTCATCGGCACCGCGCAGGGCGAGGTAAAGGACGGGCTTCTCACCGTCTACTGCACGACGGAGGTGCAGAAGGCGATGCTCGACCAGCAGGTCGTCATCGACGTTTTGCAGGAGGTCACGTCCCATGCCGTGGGGCAGGAGATCCGCGTTCGCTTCCTCGTGGGCGAGCGTCCCGGCGCGAAAAAGCGCGACAGGATGCAGGACCTTCTGCGCATGGGCAGTAAATTCGACAATTTTACAGTAAAATAAAAAAGGAGACAACAGTTATGGCAAAGGGTTACAGCGCACGCCGCGGCTTTTCCAACGGCAGCGGCCAGGCACTCAAGCAGCAGCAGATGCAGCAGCAGATCATGAAGATGCAGGAGGATATGCAGAAGGCGCAGCAGGAGGTCGAGGAAAAGACCTTCTCGGCGAGCGTCGGCGGCGGCGTCGTCAGCGCCGAGGTCAACGGCAAGAAGGAAGTCACCGCCATCACCATCAAGCCCGAGGCAGTTGACCCCGAGGATGTGGAGATGCTCCAGGACCTCATCCTCTCTGCCGTGAACGAAGCGCTCCGCCAGGCCGAAGAAGCGATGGACGGCAAGATGAACGCGCTCACCAGCGGCCTCGGCCTCGGTGGGTTTGGGTTCTGATTTTCCTTTTTCGGAAAAAGGTGAAAAGACCCCACACCATGTGGGGAAAATCCCTGCACCGTGCAGGGACGCGAATAAAAGGGGGTATTCTCTTTCCGAAGAGAATACCCCCTTTGAAACCCCCAGAGAAAG
>OGZW01002510.1_pt1 | contig 14291 bp, 11 predicted proteins | sample 1577001 | NCBI WGS metagenome assembly OGZW01 (sample SAMEA3541519, study PRJEB24748) | human gut metagenome | biome: human gut; feature: human-associated habitat; material: faeces | place: China | collected 2012 | reverse complement strand
TCGCAGCTTATCACGTCTTTCATCGGCTCTTAGTGCCAAGGCATCCACCCTGCGCCCTTACTACTTTAACCGTAGCAGGAACGATCGAATCTCTTGATTCTCTGTTTCCTCACTGATGTATAGCGTTACATCAGCGGGCTTTGTGTTTCTTTCATTTTCCTATCTCGTTATTAACGATGAAATTTGAATTTCTTTGATGTCTTGACTCATTTCCATTTCTGAAAATGAATTCTATCTTAATTCTTGTATGAAGTTTTCAAGGTACATCCGTGTTTCAGAAACAATGTTTTGCATCGCCTGGTCGATGAAAGGATTGCTTGATGAAGAGCTTCTCCAGGCGTACGTTTTTGCAGGTGGCGGGCGTAAGCGCTGCTGCAGTGGGCTTCGGCGGCGTGTTGAGCGCCTGCGCCGGCGGCTCCAATGCGGGCTCCGGTTCTGCCGCTAGCGGGGAGCACGCCTCTCAGGTTACCGTTTCCATGCCGGCGAGCAGCGAGCCCGACGCTGGATTCGACCCGTTCGTCTCCTGGGGCTGCGGCGAGCATGTGCACGAGCCGCTTATCCAGTCCACGCTTCTGACCACGAAGGCCGACATGGGCTTCGAGAACGACCTTGCAACGGCGTACACGTGCAGCGACGATGGCCTGACCTGGACGTTCACCATTCGCACCGATGCCAAATTCACCAACGGCAAGCCGGTTACCGCCCATGACGTGGCGTATACCATCAACGGCGTTGCCAACAACGAGGCCAGCGAGTGCGACCTGACCATGGTCGACAAGGCCGTCGCCGTCGATGACGAGACCTGTGAGGTCCATCTGAACAAACCGTTCAACGCGCTGCTGTACACGCTGGCGGTTATCGGCATCGTGCCTGATGGAGGCCATGATGCCGATTATGGCAGCAACCCGGTGGGCAGCGGCCGTTACATGCTCGAGCAGTGGGATCGCGGCCAACAGGTCATCCTGAAGGCCAATCCCGACTACTATGGCGAAGCGCCGAAGATCGAGCGCGTCGTGGTGGTGTTCATGGAGGAGGACGCCAGCCTGGCGGCCGCCCGTTCCGGCCAGGTAGACGTCGCGTTCACGACGGCCACGTTCGCCGACCAGCAGCCAAAGGGTTACGACCTGCTGAACTGCGCTTCCGTCGATTCTCGCGGCATCTCCCTGCCCACCATCGCGCCGGGCGCCACCAAGAAGCAGACGGGTGTATTTATTCTTGACCTTGTGACAATAAGGTCACAGTCAATATATGATGTGTCTATGCCGGCATACGGAATTATGTGTATTCTTATATACTATTTCACGTTAAGATATATACCTAATGAGCTTATAGAGAATACGCTGTCCCTTATTATTAAAGATATGAATAGTGGAATTGTGTGTTTCGATAACAGGGGAAGATGTATATATTGTAATGATATATTAAAGAATATTTATAATATTGGAACAGAATATATTGATGTTGAGAGAAAATATTCGGAATGGCTTAATGAGCGTGGAAGTGACAGAAAAGATACGATGAAGACTGAAACAACAGTATCTTTTCACGATATTAAGAAATATTATGAGGTTGTATACAAGAGAATATTTGATGATAAGAATAATTTTGTATGCGATTATTTCATATTTAATGATAAGACAGAAGACATACAGTCACTTGAGAAAGAGAAGTATAAAGCAACCCATGACAGGCTTACGGGACTTTATAACAAGGATCAGTTCTACATAGAAACATACAAAATCCTTCATAGAAATGCAGATGTGCCATATTGTATGTTATGCAGTAATATAAGGGATTTTAAGTTCGTTAATGAATTATTTGGAATAGAAAAAGGTAACGAAGTTCTTGTAAAGCAGGCAGAGATAATGAAAGAATATGCCAGTGATGATGTCATAGCAGCAAGAATTAACAGTGACCGTTTTGCTATGCTTATTCCTAAGAAGAGTTTCAGTGTTGATATGATATTATCTATAATTCACAGGATGCAGGATTATTTTAAAGATAGTTCATTCCATCTGCACATTTTTACAGGTGTTTATGATATAAGTGATTTGGAAGAGCCTGTAAGTATTATGTGTGATAAGGCTAATCTTGCAAGTGAAACTATTAAGAATGAATATAAGAGCAATATAGCTTATTATACAGAAAGACTTTTTGAAAGCTCTATTGAAGAAAGAAGAATTATAGGAGAATTCGAGAGAGCAATAAGTAATAATGAGTTTGAAATGTACTTACAGCCACAGGTAGACTCTAGCGGTAATTTATACGGAGCAGAAGCACTTGTTCGCTGGCAGCACCCTGAAAGAGGACTTTTATCTCCGGCAATATTTATTGATGTACTTGAAAAGACCGGCTTTATATATAGGCTTGACAGATATATGTGGGATAAAGCAGCTAAGAAGCTTAGCGAATGGAAGAAAGAAGGAAAAGACCAGTATCACATATCGGTTAATATATCGACTAAGGATTTCTATCTTGTAGATGTATATGAAACATTTGTCGGGCTTGTTGATAAATATGACATTGACCCTGTTAATCTTAAAATAGAGATTACAGAAACAGCATTAATGTCTGATTTTGACAAAAATATGGGGATAATCAGGCGTTTGCAGAACTATGGATTTAATATAGAGATTGATGATTTTGGAAGTGGATACTCATCACTTAATATGTTAAAGGACATAAGTGCAGATGTATTAAAGATTGATATGGGCTTCTTAAGAGCCTCAGAAAATGAGGCGAAAGGACTTGATATTCTTGAAAGCATAATAACACTTGCTGGAAAGCTTGGAATGAAAGTTATAACAGAAGGTGTTGAAACAAAAAAACAGCTCTATATGTTAGCAGAGATGGGGTGTGATATGTATCAGGGATATTATTTCTCTAAACCAATACCGGTTGATGAGTTTGAGAAGAAGTATAACATTAAGTAATAAGTAAATTGTATTCTGGGCTGCTGCATTTTGTGGCAGCCTAATATAATGATAGGCGTAAGTGTCACAGCGCACTTGATACAAGCGTTATATAAGCCAAAATGTGCGTAGAAATGAGGATATATATGATAACAGGCACAATAAAGAAGAATTGGAAAATGTTAATTACAGTTCTTGCAGCAGTAATAGGCGTACTGGCAGTACATCAGCCAGAAAATGCTGTGTGTTACGCAGCAGATAATGACACAGCGGCTATAGAGATAAGAACCTCAAAGGATTTGTTGGAAGCCTCTAAGAATAGTGATGGCAGTTATGTCCTTATGGCAGATATTGATATGTCAGTATTTGGGGCAGACGGCTGGAAGCCTTGGAATTTTAATGGAACATTTGATGGCAATGGACATACACTTTACAATATGGACATTAATACTGTTACAGATGTTACAGAAAAGGCTTATGATGGCAACCTTAAAGAATATGATACTTATTATGCCGGGCTTTTTGGAATAACGAAGAATGCAGTTATTAAGGATCTTAATATAAAAGGTGCATATGTAAATATAAGCGAGAGTGATGATGGTAATCGTAATAAGAGCATATTAGCTGCTATATTGGCAGGTTATATGGATAATACGACAATCACAGGCTGTAAAGTGGAAGGTTATGTATCCCTCAAATCAACAGCAGCTATGTGGGGAACTGCGGGTATTGCAGGCTTTGGTAACGGAAAGATAAGTGGTTGTGAGGCAGATGTTACACTTGTATGTACAGATGCAGATAAGAATCCTGCTGACAGAGATGAGCAGTTTATGGGTGGTATATATGCCGATGGCTATATCAATGTAAGTGACTGCGTAGTTAATATTGATGGGTATATATCTGAACACGGATATGTTCATTCAGGCGGAATAACAGGGCTTTATATATTATATCCTGTTACAGGAAGCTATGTTGCTGATATTGCAGGCAACATAATAAATGGAAAGATAACATTTTTTGAGGATAATACAGACAGACGTGCATATTGCAAGGCTGTTGCAGGTGAAAGAATGAATCTTTATTCAACTTCTGTTGCTAATACAGATAATTTTGTAAGAAACGAAGTGTATGATTATACAGTAGATTTAAAGCCTGACAATTATGTAAGAAAGACATACTCTGTAGATAATCCATATGAGAATGAGCAGAAGCTTGTCAGCTCAGAGGATAACAGTACAGAGAGCAGTGATAATGGACTTATTAAGTCAGGAAGCACTAATAATGCTTCGCATAGCAATGTATTAAATATGAGCATGCCAATAAGGATTGTTGTTATTGTAGTAATGATAGCAGCAGCGGTTGGGATCTATTATTATGTAGCAGGAAAGATAAGGAAAAGCAGTAAAAAATAAAAATATCATTAAAGAAGTAAAAAATGGCAGAAAGAAACAGTACAGGGAAGTTCAGAAGAAATAAATAAAAAATACAGGCACTGAATAAAAATGTATAGTTGGAATGGAGATGTAAAAAATGCAGTTTACAGATGAACAGTTTAAGAAAGACTCTGAACAGTTGATAGACTTTATATATAAAAGTCCAAGTCCATACCACGTTGTTAATAATATAGCGGCAGTTCTTAACGAAAATGGATTCATACGCTTAAGTGAGGGTAAAGCATGGAAGATTAATCCGTCAGGACGTTATTATGTAATAAGAGGTGGTTCTTCAATTATAGCTTTTAATATGCCAAAGGCAGAAAGCTATAAGGGTTATAATATAACAGCCAGCCACAGCGACTCTCCTTCTTTTAAGGTAAAAGAAAATCCAGAGATAACAATAGATAAACATTACATAAGCCTTAATGTAGAGAAATATGGCGGAATGATAATGTCAACGTGGCTTGACAGACCATTGTCAGTTGCAGGACGTGCAGTAGCGATTAGCAGGTCAGGCATTAAAGAATATCTTGTAAATGCAGATAAGGACCTGCTTGTAATACCTAACCTTGCAATACATATGAATCGTAGTGTCAATGATAACACAAGTCTTAACCCACAGAAGGATATGCTTCCTTTATTTGGTGATATTAATGCCAAGGATAACTTTGATGAGTATATAAAGTCTTGTATACAATCTGAAGACAAGGATAAAGAAAGCGTTGCAGATGAAAGCCTCACAATAGAACTTTTCTTATATAACAGGGAAAAAGGCAGAATATGGGGCTGCAACGATGAATATATATCAGCACCAAGATTAGATGACATACAATGTGCGTATTCATCTTTAATGGCTTATATTAAGGCATTGGATAGTATTTCAGATAATTATGATAAAGTAAATGTATGCTGTGTATTTAATAATGAAGAAGTCGGAAGCACAACAATGCAGGGAGCAGACTCTACATTTTTATCAGATGTATTAGAAAGAATAAGTATAGCGTATGGTCTGGACAGGGAAAAGTATATGATGGCAATAGCTTCATCATATATGGTATCTGCTGATAATGCACACGCTGTACACCCTAACCACACAGATAAGGCAGACCTGACAAACAGACCATATATGAATGAAGGAATTGTTATTAAATTTAATGGCAATCAGAAATATACGACTGACAGTGTATCTTATGCCATATTCAAGGACATATGTGACAAAAGAAATGTCCCATACCAGACATATGCTAACAGGTCGGATATAGCCGGCGGCTCAACACTTGGCAATATATCTAATTCACACGTATCAGTTAATACTGTCGATATAGGGCTTGCACAGCTTGCAATGCACTCAGCATATGAAACAGCAGGTGTGAAAGATACAACTTATATGATAGAGGCACTGACAGGCGTATTCTTAAGATAGTAATTTAATAATTTAATAACTGATATATGTAAATATATATTAATCATACAGAATATAATATATATTTTAATGTTAAAATTTTTTGGAAAATAGAATATGTGCAGGCTCAGATAAATGGCAGTTAGTAAAGAATACATTTACAGCATCTTTATAATCGCTCATTTTCTGGGCCTTTTTAATAGCCTTGGCTTCTTTTTTGCAGTCACCAAATGCGTATTCCATATAGCACCACATTTCTTTCATACGGTGTATAGCGTGCTTATCACCTGACATTATCTTAAGGCGTTCTTCATACACATAGTTATGGAGCTTTCGCATATTATCTTTATCCTCTTTAAGGTTTCTTGCATATTCATAAGGATTGTCACTTATAAGTACATTGATAAGTCCTGGGTCAGCGACAAGTCCGCGACCAAGCATTATGCAGTGTGGCAGTGGTGATTTGCTATTTTCATCTGTATAAGCATAATCTTTAAGAAATGCAATATAATCATTTCGAGTAAATATGTCACCATTGTAACATACAGGGTTGCGGCTTTCTTTAATTGCCAGCCTGAAAGCTTCCTTATTAACATCACCACGGTAATAATCAGTTCTTACTCTTGGGTGGATAATTAATTCCTCAAGGCTGAACTTATTATATACTTCAAGGATATTGTACCATTCATCAGGTGATTCAATTCCGATACGTGTCTTTACAGATACTTTTATATTGTTGTCCTGAATGTAATTATCGGACATTATTTCATAAAGTATGCGTTCAAGCCTGTCAGTATCTGCAAGCATTCCTGAGCCTTTGGATTTGGAAACGACTGTTCCAGAGGGACAGCCTGCATTAAGGTTAATTTCATTATATCCGAAGTTATCAAAAAGCATATGGGCTGTCCATATGAAATCCTCTGAATTATTAGTCATTATCTGTGGTATTGAATTGATTAAATTATTATTTCTGTCAATATCACGCATTTCCTTTGCTAGAAATTTCTCTGTCTGGTTAGGTGATATAAATGGCATAAAATACTTGTCAATTTTGCCGTGTCCGAAGAATTCATCGAAGGCATTACGGAACATATAATCCGTAAGTCCCTCCATAGGGGCAAGATATACTTTGGTGTTAGACATATTTCCTCATTTCCTGTACATTACATAATTTTCTTTTTCTGCTGTCTTGCAGTTATGGCAGTAACCATTTGTCTAGGTACACATTTTGCCACAGTTGTGCCAAGCTTCATCATTAGAGTAGGAACAATTGTGACTTTGCCCCGAAACATCTGTCTTAATGCATAAGAAGCGCAGTAAGTGGCTGATATTCCCGGAAGTGCAAAGGTTACATTAGCTACACTATTAAAGTTGGTGTTAACAGGGCCGGGACATAACATACATATGTGAACCCTGCTCTTAGCCTCACGGAGTTCCTCATTAATGGCACTTGTAAGACTTGTCACATAGCTTTTAGTAGCATAATAAGTAGACATATATGGACCTCCCGGAAGAAGTCCTGCACTGGAAGCTACATTCATAATGTAACCACGGTTTCTTTTCTTGAAAGTCTTAACCATATATTTGGTAAGAATATGGGTTGCCTTGATATTTACATTAATCATAGATAATTCTTTATTAAGGCTTGTTTTATCAAAGCTTCCAAGGTCGCCAAATCCAGCGTTATTAATGAAGATATATATATCCTTCTTTGCCAATGTCCTGCCAAGCTTAATGCAGGCATTTTCATCAGATAGATCACAGGTTATTATTTCACATCTTGTAGATAACTGCTGTGAGAGAAGAAGCATTTCTTTAGTATTTCTAGATACAAGGATAAGGTCATAGCCTTTCTTGCTTAAAAGCTTTGCCATTTCACGGCCGATACCAGAGCTTGCACCGGTTATGCAGGCAACGGCACGGCTGGATTTATTGGAATTATTAATATTATTCATATTAAACCTCATTTCTGCGCACAGATTAAAGCATAACAGTTTAGTGTCAGGTGCGCACAGACACGATTACTCCACTTGTAAAATTAAATGGACTGCATTACAATAGAAACATTATAACATAAAACAATAGGAGAGAAGTATGAAAAATCGAACCTTATTTAAACAAGAGTACATTGATGCGGCAATGAGAGCCAGCAATTTTGATAATAATAAGTACAAAATATTTAAAATGATATACAACATCTTCGGACTTTTATTTGGAATGGGCTGTATAAGATATCTTATATTCCAGATTATGGGGAGCGAGGAAGCCGACTGGTTTATGGTAATATTTTATGCGTGTGCTGCGGCTGTATTCCTTTATATAGGAATGATTGGAATGGACAGAAGCAATAAAAGAAAGTACCATAATATATATTCAAGAATGGTTGGAATTACATTTACATATGATATTGACGCAGAATATATTGTTGTAACCGATGAGGAAGACGACAAGGACACATTCAGCTGGGACGATATAATTAAATGGAATCAGGATACAGAAAATATATATCTTTTCGTGTCTGCTGATGACTGCCTTGTAATTAATAAGGAAGGCTTTGTTGAAGGGACATATAAAGATTTAATCGAACTTGCAACAGCAGTTATGGGACTTAGGGATGATGAGGAGAATATTAATGAATAATATAAGCGTTAGAATTAATAACACAGATACACAGGATAATGCAAATGGTCTTTACATAAGAATATTAGAGGCTGACGAGATTACAGACATATATAATGAACATATAGTAACAGACTTTCCGGCATCAGAGGTTAAGCCTCTTAGTCAGATGTTAAGAAAGAGAGAGCAGGGACAGTATTTTGTATATGGAATGTTTGAGGATAATGGAGAGCTTGCAGGATATGCGTATTTTATAAAATGCAGTAATAAAGATGTATATCTTCTTGATTATCTTGCGATAGTTAAGAATAAGCGTTCAAAGCATTTAGGTTCAACATTTTTACAGGAGTTAAAGAATATTGCAGTAAATGATGACAGGCTCTTAATGCTTGAGGTTGAAAATCCTGACTATGCAGATGAGGGTGCAGCTAAGGATTATATGATTAAGAGAATAGGCTTTTATAAGAAGAATGGAATGAAATTAAGCAATACAAGCTGTTATTTCCTTGGTAATGAATATAGAATATTGTATGCAGGCGATGAAGTAGAAGATGACTATATGGATGAGATAACAGATACTGTATACAGGGATTTCTTCGGAGATCAATTCGTGGATATGAATGTAAGATTTCATTAATAATAATAAGTAAAAGCTTTGATTGAGTTAATAATCTTTTGAAAATGTAATAACACCTTAAAAATAATAAGTGTACTAATTGACAAAATATGATTAGTTATCGCATAATATGACGTATGAATATGTATAATTATTCATATTCTGGCAGGTATATGTCTAGCGCATCAGGCATTTATCAGGCAGGTACTAAAGATTGCGCAGAAAAGAGGATTACAATGAACAATCAGGAAATGATGGAACTAACAACGGTTGATAAAAGTGAATTTGAAGAACTCGTTAAAGAGTGTACAAGATCAGGCTCCATTGACCAGAATTTATATATCGAATATGATGTTAAGAGGGGTCTTCGTGATAGCAATGGTAATGGTGTTCTTACAGGACTTACAGAAATTTCTGATGTATGTGGTAATGAGAATGTTCATGGTAGAAAGATACCTGTCGATGGACAGTTATATTTTCAGGGATATAATGTCCAGGATATTATTAAAGGCTCTACAAGAGATAGATTCCGTTTTGAAGAAGCAACTTACCTTCTTTTATTTGGTAATCTTCCTACAGAGAAACAGCTTGACAGTTTCCTTAGAATACTTGCTGATTTACAGGAACTTTCAGGTGCATTTATCAGAGATGTAATTATGAAGGCAACAAGTACGAATCTTATGAATTCACTTATGAAAAGTATCTTAAGCCTTTATTCATATGATGAAAATCCGGATGACATATCAATTCCTAATGTATTAAGGCAGTCGTTACAGCTTATAGCTAAGATGCCTTTGCTTACAGTATATGCGTATCAGTCATACAGACATTTTAAATTAGACGGAACGCTTATGATTAAGAATCCTAGGAAGGGATATTCAACGGCAGAGAATATTCTTTATATGTTAAGAGATGATGGACAGTTCACAGAGCTTGAAGCTAAGGTTCTTGATATCTGTCTTGTACTCCACGCAGAGCATGGTGGTGGTAATAACTCAACATTTACTAACCACGTTGTAACATCATCAGGAACTGATACATATTCAGCTATGGCAGCTTCAATCGCTTCCCTTAAAGGTCCTAAGCATGGTGGTGCTAACCTTAAGGTTCAGGAAATGTTCGCTGATATAAAAGCTAACTGCAAGGATTGGGATAATAAAGAAGAAATCTGTGCATATCTTAATAAAATTCTTGATAAACAAGCATTTGATGGTGCAGGTCTTATATATGGTATGGGTCATGCTGTATACACTAATTCTGACCCAAGAGAAGTTATACTTAAGAGCTTTGCGAAAAATCTTTCTGTTGAAAAGGGAATGGAGAAGGAGTATGCTCTTTATGAGACAGTAGAAAAAGAAGCAGGACAGCTTATTATGAACAAAAGAAAAATGTTCAAGCCGGTATGTGCCAATGTCGATTTCTACAGTGGATTTGTATATTCAATGCTTGGTATTCCAGAAGAAATGTTTACTCCTATGTTCGCAACAGCTCGTATTTCAGGCTGGTGTGCTCATCGTCTTGAAGAGCTTGTCAATGCAGGAAAGATTATTCGTCCTGCTTATAAGTATGTAGGCTGGCATAGGGATTATCCTAAGATGGAAGAACGCAAATAATAATTAGCAATTAAAGAGGTATTAATCAAAATGTCACAATATAAGGTAAGAAAGTTAAATAAGCCAATTAACTGTGTTGTTGAAGTGCCGGGTTCTAAGAGTATTACGAACAGAGCACTTCTTATGGCAGCGTTATCAGATGGAGAGTGCAGACTTAATGGAGTGTTATTCAGCGATGATTCAAGACATTTTCTTTCAAGTCTTATAGCATTAGGTTATGTTATACAGGTAAATGAAGTTGACAAATATGCAATCATAGAAGGACATAGTGGCAATATTCCTAAGAAAGAGGGCGTTATCAATGTAGGCAGTGCAGGAACAGCAGCAAGATTTCTTACGGCAATGTTAGCTTTTTCTGATGGACAGTATACAATAGAAAGTTCTGAGCAGATGAAGAAAAGACCAATGCTTCCTTTATTTAATGCACTTGAAGATATGGGAGCACATTTTGAGTTCCTTGAAAAAAACGGACATCTTCCAGTAAAGGTAACAGGTGCAGCTTTTGGCGGTAATAAGCCTAAGTCAGAGGTATCAATTGACATAAGTGAGAGTACACAGTTCTTAAGTGCACTTATGATGACAGCACCAATGCTTGACAGTGGTCTTAAGATTAATATTACAAGCAAGAAGACAGATGGCTCATATATAAGAATAACATCTAATATGATGAAGCAGTTCGGCTGTGAGGTTGTACACGAAGGGGCTGTATATCAGATACCTGCTGATGACAATTATGTTGCAGGTACATATCAGATTGAACCTGATGTGTCAGCAGCCTGCTATTTCTATGCGGCAGCAGCACTTACAGGTGGTTATGCCCTTGTTAAGAATGTAAGATATACTTCAATGCAGGGTGATATGAAGTTCCTTGAGGTGTTAAAGCAGTTAGGCTGTAAAGTTGAGGAAGAGCATGAAGGAATAAGTGTTACAGGTCCTGCTAATGGTGAATACAATGGCGTAGACGTAGATATGAATGACTTCTCAGATCAGACAATGACACTTGCGGCAATTGCTCCATTTGCAAAGACACCAACAATTATAAGAAATATTGAACATATAAGACTTCAGGAGTCAGATAGAATAGAGGCTATTGCTAATGAACTTAACAGCCTCTGCATAGATATTAAGAAGGGAAGAGACAGAATAGAAATTCTTCCAGGACATGTTAAACCAGGCGTTGTAAAGACATACTCCGATCATAGAATGGCTATGGCATTTGCACTTATCGGGCTCAGAGTGGATGGCATTATAATTGATGATTATGAGTGTTGTGCGAAGACCTTTGAGGATTATTTTCAGGTGCTTGACAGGGCTACACGAGAGTAATGCGAGAGGGGGCAGCTTTTGGTTAGTCGGACTTCGGACGATATAAGGCACGATATTAAGGTGTTAAGCTGGAGGTTATGGATTAGCCGGACTATATAAGGCTCGAAAAAAGGGAGGGCTGCTGGGATAAGGTGATGGTCAGGTAAACAGATTGGATATTTCTAAGACTTTCCGTGAAGGTTGTTGATAGGGACACAGCCGCTCAGACGAAACATCCGTGTTTCGTATTCGCTCACTCGTACATCCTTGTACGAGTGCTGTTGGACGTAGAGGGAAAGCCTAAGAAATATCACAATATGTTTAAAGGACCATCTCCTCACCCCGGCAACCCTCCCTTGATTTTTTTCGTTCCTTATATCTGGGTACTGCTTAATTTACACACGTTGATAAGTCCTACTTAGCCGAGAGAACAACAGCCTCACTCCACGAAATAAATTACGGCAAGCACTTACAAAACTTCCGTCTGGCAATCGCAGTTGTGTGGCATTAATATATTGCAAGCTGGGTACTGTTGAAGCCGCCGGCACTTAGCGGCTGTTCTTTAGCCGCTTAGTGTCCGCTGCGGCTTCAAGTAGCGGGAGCGTGCCCAGCGGTAATATATTAATGCCACACTACGTCCGTTCGTCCATTACCACAACAAAAGTTTTGTAAAGCACTCCCACAAATTAAATCGTATTTGGAGCAGCAGCCGAAACTGGAAGTCGTTGAGAAAATGGTTTCAATTTCAGCTGTAAGTGCTTTTGATGCGGTAGGGTCTGTTATTTTTATAGCTGCTTGGGTAGAAGAAAAATACAGATAATCATCAAAGCATTTGCAGAGCGTAAAATTGGAGCCGGTGGGGTAATAGGCCGATTCGCAGAGAGACACGATGACATTATAGACCTGTGCTTTGTTAGCTGCTTTTAATTTATATTTAGACGATAAAGGAGAAAAAGTGATTTCCCTAATCTGCGTGCAAAATGCTGGTGACAGCAATGATTCGAGTTTCTGAGCAGTGATATTTTCGGTCATGACAGGATTCTCCTATTGCCAAGTATGAAGTAAGCCGCGCGTTTTCGCGTTTTAGTGAAGCGGATGATTTATTTTAAATCTAATTATATAATATCATGATTCGTCGAAAAGTCAAAGCAAAACGCGGCAACTGGTCTTCCGCATGAATTCAATGACTTGCAACGGGTTAAGTATCCCCAACGTATCTGGCAGCATAAAACGTTTAATGGTAGTCTCTTTTAAAGTATCAATGAGATGGAAAACATATTCAGGAGAATCCTTCATGCCGTTACTCCAATCCTCTAAATACACATTGACCTCAATATCCAGTTCGTTGGCATAGTCCACTACGGCAATAATGTCTTGGATATGTTCGTCCGGAGCTTTCTGTAACTGATAGGTACAATGTTTCTCCGAACCTTTACAAAGTAGATTAATAACCCGGCATCCGGTAGCATGAATCCAATCCAATGAAGTATGACCGTCCACAAATCCCAAGACTTCGACCTTTTGCAGCAGATTCCTCCGTGCTGCCCAGTCGCAGATCATCTTTACCGCATTGAACTCACCTTCCGAAACACGTGCTGATGCTACCTCGACGCGATCCACTTTCAGGTCTTCTAACAATAGCCGAGCAATCATCAGTTTCTCATGGGGCACAAATGACACACCGCTGGTTTGTTCGCCATCACGAAGCGTGGTGTCCATTATTTCTATTTTGGGATGATTATTCTTCATCTAATTCTTTTATCTTTTTAGCATACAAAATACTTGATAAGCGATATTCAGGACTATAATTTTCCACTCTATCTGAAAATGCTCATCAAGGAACTCACCAAGAGTCCGATACGGAAATCATAACCGTCCGAAAGACTCTTCAAATTTTGGTCAGCCTCCTTTTAAGATGATTTTGAACAAACTTTCTGCTTTTAAAGAGATTAGTAAGTTAATGAATACATATATAGTTATCTACTTCTCTCCCACTGCTCTATTTTTTCTTTATTTGTCAGCAGAAAATCGATATCGTCCAATCCATTCATCAGACAATGTTTCTTATAAGCATTAATTTCGAAGGATTCGCTTTTCCCTGTTGCTTTATTGGTAATTTTCTGTTCCGGCAAATTCACTTCCACTTCTGTTTTCGGATCTTTAAAAATGGAATCGAACAGTTCAGTGAGAAACTCATCACTGACTACCACCGGCAATACAAAATTGTTCAACTCATTATTTTTGTGAATATCGGCAAAAAAACTACTTACGACTACACGAAAGCCATAATCGGCAATCGCCCACGCTGCATGTTCGCGACTGGAACCCGAACCGAAGTTTTTACCGGCTACGAGAATCTGACCGCCATACGTCGGATCATTGAGTACA
>OGZW01002494.1_pt1 | contig 14359 bp, 13 predicted proteins | sample 1577001 | NCBI WGS metagenome assembly OGZW01 (sample SAMEA3541519, study PRJEB24748) | human gut metagenome | biome: human gut; feature: human-associated habitat; material: faeces | place: China | collected 2012 | reverse complement strand
TGGGGCAAGACTGCAAAGACCGAGGAAGCGGTTCAATTGCATCAAGCACATTTCCCGTCAGATGTTAAAGCAGAAGAGCGGACATATTGTAAATATTTCTTCTGTATCCGGCGTCATGGGAAATGCAGGACAGGTAAATTACAGTGCTTCCAAGGCGGGCGTGATCGGCATGACCAAGGCAGTGGCAAGAGAGATGGCAAGCCGCGGCATCACCTGCAATGCAGTGGCCCCGGGATTTATCAAGACCGATATGACCGAGGTGCTGTCTGATACTATCAAGGAAAATATCAGTGCACAGATTCCAATGAGAGCATTCGGCGAGACTGCGGATGTAGCAAATCTGGTAGCATTTTTAGCATCTGACGAAGCAAAGTACATTACAGGACAGGTTATCTGTGTAGACGGCGGAATGGCCATGTAACGTAAGCATGCAAACGGCGGTGACAAAGTCAGATCTGAAGATAGCGCCGCATGTGTTGAAAGAAAAATCACAGGAGAACAGATATGAGCAGACGAGTAGTAGTAACCGGCATGGGTGCCATCACCCCGATCGGCAATAGCGTAGAAGAATTCTGGAATGGTTTAAAGGAAAAGAAAGTCGGTATTGCACCGATCACCTATTTTGACACGACAGATTACAAGGCAAAGCTGGCAGCAGAGGTTAAGGATTTCGATCCGAAGCAGTTCATGGATCCGAAGGCAGCAAAGAGAATGGAGCCATTCTCACAGTACGCTGTGGCTGCAGCAAAGCAGGCAATTGATGACAGTGGACTTGACATCGAAAAGGAAGATCCATACATGGTTGGATGTGCCATCGGTTCAGGTATCGGAAGTCTTCAGGCTATGGAGCACGAGACACAAAAGCTTTATGAAAAGGGACCAAACAGAGTCAATCCTCTGCTTGTTCCGCTTATGATCTGTAACATGGCAGCAGGAAATGTTTCTATCCAGTTCGGTCTCAAGGGAAAGAGTATCAATGATGTAACAGCCTGTGCTACAGGAACAAACACAATCGGTGAGGCATACAGAAGCATCCAGTACGGTGAGGCTGACGTGATGGTAGCCGGTGGTACAGAGGGCAGTGTATGTCCTATCGGAATCGCAGGATTTACAGCACTCACAGCGCTTTCTACAGTAGATGATCCGACAAAGTGTTCTCTTCCGTTTGACAAGAACAGAAGCGGCTTTGTAATGGGTGAGGGCGCAGGAGTAGTTATCCTTGAAGAGCTTGAGCATGCAAAGGCAAGAGGTGCAAAGATTTATGCAGAGGTAGTCGGATACGGCTGCTCATCGGATGCATACCATATCACATCTCCGCAGGAGGATGGCGCAGGCGCAGCAAGAGCCATGACAAATGCCATGAGCGATGCAGGTGTCACACCGGCAGATGTAAAATACATCAATGCTCACGGAACAGGCACACATCACAATGATCTCTTTGAGACAAGAGCAATCAAGCTTGCGTTCGGTGATGAGGCTGCAAATCTTAAAATCAATTCAACAAAGTCTATGATAGGACATCTGCTCGGAGCAGCGGGAGCTGTTGAGTTTATAACATGTGTGAAGGAAATCCAGGATGGATTTATACATAAGACTGTTGGCTATGAGACTCCTGATGAGGAGATTGACCTCAATTACTGCAAGGACAGCTATGAGGAGCCTGTTGAGTATGCACTGAGCAATTCACTGGGATTCGGTGGACATAATGCAAGTATTCTGCTCAAGGCTTATAAATAAATAGCTTCTGCTTTTTTAGGGGCTTCGCGAATGTAGGCTGTGAGGTCCGGGGAGCACACAGTATATTCCTCGTGAAAAATATGAAGTCAGTCACGGCATTTTGCACGGACAGGCTGTGATATGGTGTTAGTGCTTCATGCTATTGGAGTGGATGGAACGCCGTGACAGTCCATATTTTTCATTCAGAACACACTGTGTGCTTCCCGGCTCCACGTTATTGAGCGCGAAGCATGTGCGCAGTTTAGGTTTATGGAATACTTTGTGCTTCATTGCTCCACTTTGTGGAGCTCGAAGAATGTAAATAGTTTACAGTAAGTTGAGAAAGGATATATGCAATATGTCAGTTTTGAATACGCAGCAGATTATGGATATTCTGCCGCACCGCAGTCCGTTTCTTCTCATTGATACGGTTGAGGAGCTGCAGCCGGGCGTAAAGTGTGTGGCTAAGAAGAATGTGACTATGAATGAACCACATTTTATGGGACATTTTCCGGGAAATCCGGTGATGCCGGGAGTGCTTATTATTGAGGCTTTGGCGCAGACCGGTGCAGTTGCCATTCTTTGTCAGGATGAGTGGAAGGGCAAGACTGCATATTTTGCAGGCATCAATAATGCCAAGTTCAAGCAGAAGGTGGTTCCGGGAGATACGCTGGAGCTGACCACTGAGATTATAAAGGTTAAGGGTCCTATCGGTGTGGGCAAGGCTGTTGCCAGGGTAAACGGCAAGGTTGCCTGTATGGCGGAGCTTACATTTGCAATAGGTTAATTGCATAAGGAGACAAGATGAAGTTATTCAAGAAGAAAGATAAAAATATAGAGGCTGAAGAGACTTTAGCAAAGAACGCTGAGAGCGCAAAAACAGCCGCAGATGGCAAAAATGCCGGTGCAGCACAGGATGCAAAAGAGGATGTCCCTGAGACAATCGTTTGTCCCAAGTGTGGCAAGACTGTGCTCAAATCAGTTGTAAAACAGCACAAATACGTCTGCTATGAGTGTAATTATTATTTCCGTGTGCGTGCTAAAAACAGAATCAGAATGGTTTCCGACAAGGAAGCATTTGAGCCATGGTTTACAGAGCTTACAACAGGAAATCCTCTCAATTTCCCTGAGTATGAGGAAAAAATTGCAAAGACTCAGGAGAAAACAGGACTTTCTGAGGGTATTGTCATCGGTAAGACAAAGATTTACGGTGAGGAGACAGTGCTTGGTGTAATTGATTCAAGATTTATGATGGGAAGCATGGGCCATGTGGTTGGTGAGAAAATCACAAGCGCATTTGAGCGTGCCACAGAGGAAAGACTTCCGGTTATATTATTCTGCTGTTCAGGCGGTGCCAGAATGCAGGAGGGTATCATTTCGCTGATGCAGATGGCAAAGACCTCAGCCGCAGCAAAGCGTCATTCAGAGGCAGGACTTTTATATGTGCCTGTACTCACAGATCCTACAACAGGTGGTGTGACAGCCAGCTTTGCAATGCTTGGAGACATCATTCTTGCAGAGCCAAAGGCACTTATCGGCTTTGCAGGTCCTCGTGTTATCGAGCAGACCATCGGACAGAAGCTGCCTGAGGGCTTCCAGAGGGCAGAGTTCCAGCTTGAGCACGGCTTTGTGGATATGATAGTTGAGCGTGAGGATTTAAAGAAGACTCTTTACAAGATTTTACGTGCTCACAGACCTACCACTGGCTATGCCAATTTTGACCCGCTTCACTCAGACGACAATTACGAGCCGACAGAGCTTATGAAGGAGCGCGAGGCAAAGGCTAAGCCATTTAAGGTATGGGACAAGGTCAGCGCCGCTAGACAGATTAAGAGACTTGCATCGGTTGACTATATGGACTATATCTTTGATGAGTTTATGGAGCTGCACGGAGACAGATATTTCCGCGATGACCCGGCTATCGTAGGTGGAATCGCATATTTAGACGGCCAGCCGGTCACAGTTATCGGTGTCCACAAGGGAAAAGACCTTGAGGACTGCGCAAAGAGAAACTATGGTATGCCATCACCTGAGGGCTACCGCAAGGCACTGCGCCTCATGAAGCAGGCAGAGAAATTCAACCGTCCGATCATAACCTTTGTCAATACATCAGGAGCTTATCCGGGAATGGAAGCAGAGGAAAACGGACAGGGTGAGGCAATCGCAAGAAACCTTTATGAGATGAGCGGCATCAAGGTGCCAATCCTTTGTCTCATGATAGGAGAAGGCGGAAGCGGCGGAGCTTTAGCTCTTTCTGTAGGAAATGAAGTGTGGATGATGGAAAATGCCACATACTCAATCCTCTCGCCTGAGGGCTTTGCATCTATTCTCTGGAAGGACGGAAAGCGTGCAAAGGAAGCCGCAGAGGTAATGAAGATTACAGCACACGACTTAAAGGAGCTTGATGTCGTGGATGATATAATACCTGAGTTTGGCGGAGCCGACGAGGATGCTCTTTCATCAATCGGAAACTACATGAAGGGCAACATGAAGAAATTCTTGGAAAAAGAAAGCAAATTGACAAAGGACCAGCTCTTGGAGGAAAGATACAAGCGTTTCCGCAAGTTCTAGTCCCGGAAAGGAAATTCTATGAAGATAGTTGGAACAGGAAGCTGCCTGCCACAGAGAGTGGTCTCAAACGATGACCTGGCAGCCATAATGGACACATCTGACGAGTGGATCAGCTCGCGTACAGGAATAAGAAACAGACACATTGCAACTACTGAGACAACCACCTCGCTGGCATGTTGTGCAGTAAAAAGCGCACTGCAGGATGCGGGTATTGATGGAAGCGAGATAGATCTGATAATAGCGGCAAGCGTATCCACAGACAAAATCGTTCCATCGCTCGCATGTCAGATTCAGGCTGAGATAGGTGCCGAAGGTGCAGTGGCATTTGACATAAATGCCGCATGCTCAGGCTTTTTATTCGGGCTTGCCACAGCAGATGCGTATTTTAAGACCGGCAGATTTCACAAGGCAGTCGTAGTGGGAGCAGAGGTTCTTTCAAAAATAATGGACTGGAATGACAGAAGCACCTGTGTGCTATTCGGAGACGGAGCAGGCGCAGCGGTTGTGACAGACGAGGGCGATGCCTTCAAGGGCTTTGTACAGGGTTCTGACGGAAAAGGCGGTGAGGCGCTTGACGGAGACAACCGTCCCGTAGTCAATCCGTTTACCGACAATGGAAAGCAGTCTGCACTCGGTGGATATGTCACCATGGACGGTCCGGCTGTATACAAGTTTGCGGTAAAGACAGTGCCAAAGGCTATAAATGAGCTGCTCGATGAAATCGGCTGGAGCGCAGATGATGTGGACGTCTATGTGCTGCATCAGGCCAATATCCGCATTATTGAGTCGGTTGCCAAGAGACTTAAGCAGCCTATGGACAAATTTCCGACCAATTTACAGCAGTGTGGAAATATTTCTGCGGCAAGTGTGCCGATTTTGCTTGATAAAGTCCGCAAAGATGGTATGATAAAGCATGAGGAAAAAATAATTTTATCAGGCTTTGGAGCAGGACTTACATGGGGAGCCTGCGCCATAGAGTGGCAATAGAAAGAGGTATTTATGACGGCAGATGAAACTTTAAATGAATTATTGGTGTGTCTGTTCAAGGATTTGACAGAGATAGAGGGCAGATGTCTGATAACAGACGAATTTTCTGATATTTCTATCAACGATATGCATATAATAGAGGCAATAGGAGTCGATGAGCCAAAGCGCTCCGGCACCGTAGCCAAGCTTATGTCTATCACTCTGGGCACGCTGACAAAGGCAATAGATGGTCTCACCCGCAAGGGATACGTGAACCGTATCCGCAGTGAGGAGGATAAGCGTGTGGTAAAGCTCTCACTCACCGACAAGGGAAAGAGTGCATACTATCATCATGAGCAGTTTCACCGTCATATGATAGAGCATATAAAGGACGATCTTTCGGATGACGAAATGAAAGTTCTTATAACTTCACTTGCAAAACTCTCGGATTATTTCAAGGTGGTATATTCCGATGATGAGGAGAATCAGTACCAAAACTGGGATAATATAAATGAAGATAATAAATAAAATGAATTTTTTTTATATAAAACCTTCAAAAATTACTTGATTATAGCAATAGATTTATATAAAATAAACTTGTTGATTTGAAAAATAATTTTGTAAAGGAGATATAAAAATGAGCTATGTTGATGAAGTACTCGCAGTAGTACAGAAGAAAAACGCTGACCAGCCTGAGTTCTTACAGGCAGTAACAGAGGTACTTGATTCTTTAAGACCTGTAATCGAGGCAAATGAGGAGCTTTACAGAAAGAACGCTATCCTCGAGAGAATCACAGAGCCGGATCGTCAGATCATGTTCAGAGTACCATGGGTAGATGACAATGGTCAGGTACAGGTAAACAGAGGTTTCCGTGTACAGTTCAATAACGCAATCGGACCTTACAAGGGAGGTCTCAGACTTCACCCTTCAGTAAACCTTGGAATCATCAAATTCTTAGGATTTGAGCAGATCTTCAAGAACTCTCTTACAACACTTCCAATCGGTGGTGGTAAAGGTGGTTCTGATTTTGATCCTAAGGGCAAATCAGACAGAGAGATTATGGCATTCTGCCAGAGCTTCATGACAGAGCTTTCTAAATATATCGGAGCAGATATTGATGTTCCTGCCGGAGATATCGGAACAGGCGCAAGAGAGATCGGTTTCATGTTCGGTCAGTACAAGAGAATCCGCGGATCATTCGAAGGAGTTCTCACAGGTAAGGGACTTACATATGGTGGATCACTTGCCCGTACACAGGCTACAGGATATGGTCTGTTATACCTTACAAACGCATTATGGAAAGACAACGGACTTGACTTAAACGGAAAGACAGCAGCAGTTTCAGGTTCAGGAAACGTTGCTATCTACGCTATCGAGAAAGCACAGCAGCTCGGTGTCAAGGTTGTTACATGCTCTGATTCTACAGGCTGGATTTATGATCCGGAAGGAATCGATGTTGCACTCCTTAAAGAGGTTAAAGAGGTTAAGCGTGCACGTCTTACAGAGTACGCTGCAGCTAAGTCAAGCGCTGAGTACCATGCAAAAGAGAATGGTGAGCACGGTGTATGGCAGTACAAGGTAGACCTTGCTCTTCCATGTGCTACACAGAACGAGTTAGATCTTGATGATGCAAAGATGCTCGTAGCAAACGGTGTTACATCTGTTACAGAGGGTGCTAACATGCCTACAACTCTTGAGGCTACAAAATACCTTCAGGAGAACGGAGTACTCTTCGTAGGTGGTAAAGCTGCCAATGCAGGTGGTGTTGCTACATCAGCACTTGAGATGAGCCAGAACTCTGAGAGACTTTCATGGACATTCGAAGAGGTTGACGGAAAGCTCAAGGGCATCATGGAGACAATCTACGCTAACATCAGTGATGCTGCTAAGAGATACAATGCAACAGTTGGTGGAAAGACTGACTATGTTGCAGGTGCAAATATCGCAGGCTTTGAGAAAGTAGTTGACGCTATGCTTGCACAGGGTGTTTGCTAATCTGTAGGCATTTATTGAATAATGACTATAAAAACCCCTCCCACAGATAGAAGTCTGTGAGAGGGGTTTTGTAATTAATATTTCAAAGAGAAAACTAATTTATTTTTTTATTAGCAAATGCTTTAATACCGCCTGCTATAAAAAGTATAGAGGCGATAATAACACCGGACACAAGTACAATAGTGTAAACATTGGCATTCACGCAGATATTAGAAGTCCAGTCAGAAAAATTCACAGACTTTATAGTGATTTGTCTGGTGCCAAAAATTAAAAACTCGCATACGTCATCGGCAAAAGCTGTCCAAACCGAAGCTATCAAAACTATAATTGCGGATTTTATAAATCCGTTTGCGTTTAAATATCGTGCATCAAAGAATATGAGCCAGGCTGCAAGTACAAAGACAAATGCTATAATACAGCCTGCCTTCATTCCGGCAACATCGTTTGTATGACCACACACCTCAATGATTGTGAGGAAAAGCCATAAGGTATCCCACAGCATAGTGATAAGAGCTTTTTTGTCTGATAAAACAGGTGGAAGATCAATTCCTCTGATGACAAACGGAAAAAGAACAATTGATAATCCAAATATAGTTGGAACAGACCAAAGCATAAATTCATTTGAACTATACATTCTGTCAACAAAAAAGAATATCAAAAGCAGAGCAAAAACACCGCAGATTATGCATTTGGTCAGTTTTTTCTGCTGTGCCATAAGTGGAACGACTGTTATTGCAGCTACAAGAAGCATAGATGCTGTTACCACCGCAAAGGTATTTAAACCACCGCCATTTGACAGACACACTATGAAAGTGATGAGTATTGGGATAAGCAGTAGTCCGGCTATTATGAATCCGGCCTTATAGGCAGCATTTTTTTCCTTTTTCTCATGCTGCTTTAATACATTGTCAGCCTCTTTTTTTATCATTGAATCAATAGAATCGTTTTTTAGCTCATTGTATGTATTTTGACATTTTTCACAAGTCTTAAGGTGTTTTTCAACAAGCCTTTTGCTTGAGGGACTGCATACATCGTCATAGTATAGTGGGAGTAAATCCTGAACTATATTGCAGGTTTCATCGGTTGATTGTGTAATTGGATTATTCATTTTTATCCATCCTTTCTTTGATTTTCAGTCTGGCTCTATGGTAAGTTACCCGTGCCCAGTTCTCTGTTTTTCCAAATATCATGCCTATTTGGGAGAATGGCAATTCACCAAATATTCTAAGCTGAAAGACCTCCTTGTAGGGCTCATCAAGCTCGTGCAGTATAAGATGAATCTGAAGAGCGGTATCTTTATTTTCCAAGCTTTTTACCATATTATCGGGTTGTTCGAGCTGCTCTTCGTCAAGCTCTGTAAATTTTGTGTTTTTTCGGCATTCGTCCATTGCCAGATTTCTTGCTATGCTGCAAAGCCAGGTCTGTTCGCTTGATTTGCCGGCATATGCCTTCTTTGCGGTCATGGCCTTATAAAAAGTATTCTGGGTAATTTCCTCAGCCTGATGTTGATTTTTTACAATTGTCATTACATATGAGTATACTTGCAAGTAATAGGAATTGTACAATTTCTCATAATCCAGAACTGTCACCTCCTTTGTTCATAGGTTAGACGTAGAAAGGATTGTTTTGTTACAAAAAATTTTAAGATTTTTAGATTATATCATAAAAAGCTAGTTATAAGGTAGGTGGAAATAAGCATATATATCATATTGATAATGAAAAATCACTTGACATACAAGCCACGAAGGTTTACTATAGTTAGCGTAAGCTAATTAAATAATTATTCTTCAGGGCAGGGTGCAATTCCCTACCGGTGGTATAGCCCACGAGCCGCAAGGCATGATTCGGTGAGATTCCGAGGCCGACAGTAAAGTCTGGATGAAAGAAGATGTGAATACATAGTTATAACAGATATCTACTCTGGAGTGTTTTGATACATTCCGGAGTTTTTTATTTCAAAATACCTTTTGACACTCATATCATAAAATGCAGCTAGCATATATTTAATTGAGAATATGGTATTTGAAATCATGATATTTGAAATTATTGGGCCCTGAACATTAATAGTTTGGGGCTTTTTTAGTGGAAAAAGAAGCGAATTCGAGATGTATGTTGTGGCATATAAAGAATATGCAGAAAGGAAAATAAATGACTGATGAACAATATATGAGAAGGGCGATTGAGCTTGCAAAGCGCGGCATGGGGTATACCTCGCCAAACCCGATGGTCGGAGCTGTGATTGTAAAGGACGGCAGGATAATCGGAGAGGGCTGGCATGAGAGATACGGAGAGCTGCACGCGGAAAGAAATGCGTTAAAGCATTGCAAGGAATCGCCACAGGGAGCGGATATGTATGTGACTCTCGAGCCATGCTGTCATCATGGCAAGCAGCCACCGTGTGTGGAGGCAGTGATAGAAGCCGGGATAAAAAGAGTATATGTGGGCTCGGATGACCCGAATCCGCTTGTCGCCGGAGGCGGTATCAAAATTCTTAAAGAGCATGGGATAGAGGTTGTCACGAATGTGCTCAAAGAAGAGTGCGACCGGCTGAATGAAGTATTCTTTTACTTTATACAGACCAGACGTCCATATGTCGCTATGAAATATGCCATGACGATGGATGGAAAGATAGCCACATATTCAGGACTTTCAAAGTGGATAACAGGAGAAAAAGCGAGAGAAGATGTGCAAAACCTGCGTCACAGATATAAAGCCATAATGGCAGGAATTGGAACAGTGCTCGCAGACGATCCGCTGCTTACATGCAGAATCGAGGGCGGAGTAAATCCAATTCGCATAATATGCGATACGCACCTTAAGCTTCCACTGGAATCGCAGATAGTAAATACTGCAAAGGAAGTGCCGACGATTGTTGCAGTCAGTGAGCGATATCGTGAAACCGCACAGTCAGAAGCCTTACCTGAAACTGAAAAAGTAAGTATAGAAGAAAAAATCGGTAAATATGAAGAAAACGGAATAGAAATTCTGTATGTAGCTGAAAAAAACGGTCATATTGATTTAAATGATCTCATGCAAAAGCTCGGCGAAAGAAGCATAGACAGCATTTTACTTGAGGGAGGCGGCATACTCAACTGGTCAGCCCTGGAGAGTGGGATTGTGAATAAGGTATACGCTTACATTGCACCAAAGCTTTTCGGCGGAGCGAATGCAAAAACACCGATAGAGGGAATGGGAACCGACTCGCCGGCACATGCCGTGATGCTTGGAAACAGTAAGGTAACAAAGCTTGGGGATGATTTCCTCATCGAGAGTGATGTTGTGAATACTTAAAAAGAAAGGCAATACAAAATGTTCACAGGAATAGTTGAAGAAGTTGGAACAATAGATACAATTTCACGTGGAGCAAACTCAGCAGTGCTTACAATCAGAGCTGAAAAAGTGCTCGATGGAACAAAGGTCGGAGACAGCATAGCAGTAAACGGCATCTGCCTCACAGTCACAAGGCTCATGCCACATGCGTTTACAGCGGATGTCATGCACGAGACGCTAAATCGCTCATCGCTTGCAAATGCGCTAAGAGGAGCACATGTCAATTTGGAGCGTGCGATGGCGGCAGATGGCAGATTTGGCGGGCACATAGTGTCGGGACATGTTGACGGAACAGGCAGGATTGTGGAGGTCAAAAAGGATGACAATGCCATCTGGTATACAATACAGGCCGCACCACAGCTCATGCGCTATATAGTCGAGAAGGGCTCCGTCACAATCGATGGAATAAGTCTCACAGTCGCAAAGGTTGCACAGGATAATTTCTCGATATCAGCGATACCACACACTGTAAGCCAGACTGTGTTAAAGGACAGAAAAGTGGGAGCTGTCGTAAATCTGGAAACAGATATCATAGGAAAATATGTTGAGAAGCTGTTATTTAAAGGGCAGTCGGAGGAAATAATAGGAGCACAGACAATTAAGGAAAATGCTTCACATAAATCCAGCGAAAATAAAAAACAACCGGATGGAATAACAAGAGATTTCCTGGCAAAATACGGCTTTTAACAAAACGCGCAATTGAATAGCTACAAAATCACAATAGAAAGACGAGGACATAAAATATGAAATTCAACACAGTAGAAGAAGCACTTGATGAGCTTCGTGCAGGGAAAATAATACTTGTCACAGATGATGAGGACAGAGAGAATGAGGGCGATTTCATCTGTGCGGCAGAATTTGCCACAACAGAAAACATCAACTTTATGGCGATGCACGGCAAGGGTCTGATATGCATGCCGATGTCGCAGGAATATGTAAAGAAGCTTCGTTTTCCGCAGATGGTGCAGGAAAACACAGACAATCATGAGACAGCATTTACAGTCTCAATAGACCATGTCTCAACAACAACAGGTATTTCAGCAGCAGAGCGCTCAATCACCGCAATGAAATGTGTCTCTGATGATGCAAAACCAGAGGATTTCAGACGCCCGGGCCATATGTTTCCGCTTCTTGCAAAGAAGAACGGCGTACTTGAGAGAAACGGACATACAGAGGCAACAGTCGATCTGTGCAGGATTGCAGGACTAAAGGAATGTGGACTGTGCTGCGAGATAATGCGTGAGGACGGTACCATGATGCGCACAACAGAGCTTATGGAGCTTGCAAAAAAGTGGGACATCAAGTTCATCACAATAGCGGCACTTCAGGAATACAGAAAGATACATGAAAAGCTCGTTGACCGTGTCACAGAGGTAAAGCTGCCTACCAAATACGGCGAATTCAAGGCATATGGCTTTGTAAACAGATTAAACGGAGAGCATCATGTAGCACTTGTAAAGGGCGAAATCGCAGATGGAAGGGATGTGCTCTGCCGGGTACATTCAGAGTGTCTCACAGGAGATGTATTCGGCTCACAGCGCTGCGACTGTGGCCAGCAGCTTGAGGCGGCCATGAGACAGATAGACAAGGAGGGCAGAGGAATACTGCTCTACATGCGTCAGGAGGGCAGAGGCATCGGCCTGATAAATAAGCTAAAGGCTTATGAGCTTCAGGAGCAGGGCATGGATACACTCGAAGCAAACCTGGCACTTGGCTTTGCCGGAGATGAGCGCGAATACTATATAGGGGCCCAGATATTAAGAGAGCTCGGCGTACACAGTCTGCGCCTTCTCACAAATAACCCTGACAAGGTATATCAGCTCTCAGAGTTTGGCATGGAAATAAGCGAGCGCGTGCCAATCCAGATGAGCGCCACAGCACATGACCTGTTTTATCTGAAAACAAAGCAGAACCGCATGGGACATATACTTTCATACTAAAATTGCAAAGAAACTCATCTGAGTAAAAATAAAAACAAAAGGAGAACGAAAAATGAACGTAATCGAAGGAAAAATGACACAGGATGGAATCAAGGTAGGAATCGTAGTAGCAAGATTCAATGAATTTATCACATCAAAGCTCTTAGGAGGAGCAAAGGACGGACTCGTAAGACACGACGTGCCGGAGGAAAACATAGACGTAGCATGGGTGCCGGGAGCATTCGAGATACCACTCATCGCAAAGAAGATGGCAAAAAGTGGAAAATATGATGCAATCATCTGCCTCGGAGCAGTAATCAGAGGTGCAACAAGCCACTATGACTATGTGTGCAACGAAGTATCAAAGGGAATTGCATCAGTATCACTCGAGTCAGAAATCCCGGTAATGTTTGGAGTAGTTACCACCGAAAACATCGAGCAGGCAATAGAAAGAGCCGGAACAAAAGCCGGAAACAAAGGATATGATTGTGCACTCGGTGCAATCGAAATGATAAATCTTGTCAGACAAATCGGATAGTTACAAATTAATTGTAATAAGGCAGAGGGTGGATTGCTATGTGTAGCAGTCCACCTTTTTAGGATTCTTTGGGAAAAAGAATCTATTACCAAAAAAAGAATTATTTTCAAAAAATGGTAATAAAAATTATCAGTATGAAGGTATTAAAATTGTGGATATTTGTAGATGGATATTGTATAAAGATATATAATTATGGTAAGATAATAAGCAAGATAATAAGCAAGATGAGGCGATTCTATGGAAGAATATAAACCACCATATACTATAACAGAAAAAATGCTTAATCTGGTTTCATCTATTTCGACTAAGCTAGGGAGAATAGAGATATACCACAATTTGGATAATAAGCCACATTTAAGGAGAAATAATCGAATTAAATCGGTGCATTCATCATTGAAAATTGAAGCCAATTCGTTGACTATAGGACAAACAAAAGATGTCATAAATGGTCGGATGGTTCTTGGACCAGAGCAGGAGATTCAAGAGGTCAAAAATGCGTACAAAGCGTATGAAATGATTGGAAAGGTCAATCCATATAGTTTAGATGATCTGAAAAAAGTTCAAGGAATTATGGAATACCTATTAAAAGATGACGCAGGAAGGTTTCGCGATGGTGATGAAGGTGTTTTTAATGGTGAGACCTGTATTTTTATGGCTCCGCCACCGCAGTTTGTACCTTCACTAATGCAAGATTTATTCGGTTGGATGAGTACAAATAGAAAAGAGGTACATCCATTGATAATGGGAGCTGTTTTTCATTATGAATTTGTATTTATTCATCCGTTTTCAGATGGCAATGGAAGAACTGCAAGACTATGGCATACCATGTTATTAAATGAATGGAATCCAGTATTTGCCTATATACCATTAGAAAGCCAGATAGAAAAATTTCAAAATGATTATTACAATGCAATTTCAGAGTGCCACGTAAATGGAAACTCGAATGTTTTTATTGAATTTATGTTGGAGCGTATAGATGATATTCTTGATGAAGTGAATGAACAAATTCGTAAATCCATTAATGATGAATCAGAATATGTAAAACGTTTGCTTGAGGTAATGGAATTCGATGTGCCATATACAGCCGTTTCTTTAATGAAACAGCTAGGGCTTAAATCACGTGAGACATTTAGAAAGAATTATATGGATCCTGCATTAAATATTGGGGCGGTGGAACGTACTATTCCAGATAAGCCTAATAGCAAGAATCAAAGGTATATAAAGCGTTAAACTTGAAATCTCAATGAATCGGAATTTTCAAAAATGGACACGCCCTCCCCACAAAAAAGAAGAAAAATTTAATATCTAAAGAATTGCACGAAA
>OGZW01002478.1_pt1 | contig 14390 bp, 9 predicted proteins | sample 1577001 | NCBI WGS metagenome assembly OGZW01 (sample SAMEA3541519, study PRJEB24748) | human gut metagenome | biome: human gut; feature: human-associated habitat; material: faeces | place: China | collected 2012 | reverse complement strand
TTTCAAAGGTTTTCTCGTATCCATATGCATCCATGAACTCACCGATCAACAAAAGCTTGGCATTATCCACGATGAGACTCCGTTCTCTTTCCGTGGGCTGTAATGCTTCCAGGGCATCCTCTCCCGCTTCCAGATACACAGCATATTTTTTCTCTAACAGTATCACCGGACGGTAAGTCGCATCCGCGTCCATCCGCTCCTGCATCTTATGCATATCCTCTTCCAGCTGTGCGATCTGATAGGAATCCAGATCCGGCCAGGGATTGAACGCTGCAGGCATCTGTAAATAATAAGACAGCGCCGGGATCTGTCCGTAGATCAGTACATCTCTTCCGGCAAGTCCCCGTTCATTCACATACTCTGAGATCCCCTGCATCCATCCGGCCCGTTCCTCGCTCATCCACACACCTTTTAATGTCTCATTATTCGTCACCTGCGCATCGATGTCCTGTATGCCGGTACCTTCGGCAAATGCAAAGTTTCTGCCGAACAGTCCTACCTGGACAAAGAACAACAGAAAGAAACCGCCCAAGAGACATTTTACCGGCATAGCAGATATGGTGATCCGCTTCCACCGAAAGCTGCCAACATATTTGCAGAACCTGTAGAACTGCCAGTACATATAGGGCAATGCCAGAAACAGATTGTTCATGCTGGGGTATAGCTTGTTGTTACTGCCCAGGGAAGTGATCCATACGATCAGGAAGATCAGTCCGCTGATCAGCTTTTCTTCCTTCGGCGCGGAGGGCGTAAAGATCCGCCATAGGGTCACCAGCAGAGTCAATGTCAAAAACGTCACTCCGGGCCAGATAATGGCACCGTAATTCGTATATTCTCTGGCACAGAAGCCCTGGCGGTACAGCCAGAACACCATCACAGCCGCCAGTGCGATACTTCCCGCCCATTCCAGGATCCGCAGAACCTTTGTTACTGTATCTTTTCTCACGTAGGAGCCGATGAGTTCCAATACTCCCACAGCGACAATCCCCACTACAAGGAACACGCACATCCGGATCTCCCAGTACAGATTCTGAAAATACCAGTCGAACATGCCCATGATCATGGATGCAGCCGTATAGTCCGTTGCCACCTCCGTCATGGAAAACAGTCGCAGAATGCCCTTCACATATTCATCCATGCCGTAGCAGATCTGAATATAACCGAATAATACCAGCAGTGCCGTCAGATACCCCGCCAGACACATGCCGGTATCCTGTAATAATTTCTTACGGAGTTTCACCCCCGCTGCCTTTTTCCGCGCTTTTATTTTTTCCGCAGTTTCTGTCGTCTCCCCAGCCTGACCGAGACTCTTTCCAATCTCTTTGCGCGCTTCCAGCCAGCAGATGATTCCGTAAGCCCACACGCCCACGATCATGGCCGCCTCCGGCAGATTGGAGAATCGGGACAGCACATTACAGCCCAGCGCTACTCCGGCGGCAAACAGCCACCCCTTTTTCCCCCGGGCAAGGCCAAGATACAGACAGACCACCGATACCAGATAGAACACGTAGGTCACATAATTGTAAAAAGAGCCCGTGGGGCACCAGCAGAAGCTCACCGCCGTAAATTCTCCCAGGAATACCAGAAGTGCAGGGATCTTCAGTACTTTCGTGCAGAAATAATACCCAAGCACCGCCAGCAGACTGATACTCAGTCCGGTATAAAAGTTCATGCCGATCAAAGTCCCGGCCCCGGGCAGCAAACTGAAAAAATGTCCGATGGCTGTGGTCAGATAGGTGGAAAACAGCCACATGGGATCCATATGCTGCGTCCCCATATATTCAAAGTTCGCATAGCCGTAACCGGTATCCCACAGATCCAGTCCCCAGGCAATATGCCGCAGAGGATACAGCACCAGGATTGCCACGAATACAAATTCCCAGAGACGTCTCTGACTGTCAATACCCGCTTTTTTATTTTTTATTATCTCTGTCACTCCATTACCTCTCTTTTGAACATAGTATCTACGTCCCGTATTTTCTCTGTCAGACTGCGATAGGGACGGATATGCAGGAATATCTTATGCAGTCCGTCGCAGATAGCTTTCCGCACAAAATCCACCAGAATTCCCAGTACAAATACTACCACAACAACAAGTACCGTCCACAACAGCAACGGCAGTACACCGTCGATTTGCTCCACACCAAGCCACTTCTGCCAGGCATAGCGCACACCCAGATTTTCATGCAGCAGATACACTCCCAGCGTATAGGGCGCGATCCTCACCGCCACACTGCCGATCTTTCCCTGTATGCTGCTGTCCAAAAACAGGCAGAACAGCCCCAGTGAAGCCAGAAACGGGAAAATATGGTTATACTCATACGGAATCTTCAGGATCAGCTCCAGACTGCCTGTTTTCAAATAAAACAGGTGCAAAAGCATGGCTTCTCCAAAGTTTCCGAAGATACCGATCAGATACAACAATAATGCCCGGGATTTTTTCTGTAAAAACGGGATTCCAAATCGGCGCAGGTAAGCCGCCGCGCAGAATACACACAGATACCAGAGACAATCATAGCCTTTACCGTCTTCTTCCAGCCGGAAGGGCAGCACAGATTTTAACAGGCAGAAGGTGACAAATAGCAATACTAATGCCACCTGAAACTGCTGCTTCGTCATCCGCCGCAGTCCCATTCCCACAAAGGGGAGCAATATATATAAGAAAAGATACGCTGTCAGGAACCAGTAATGTCCCATAGTCACCGGGAACAACAGGGTCAGATAATAGTGAGTGCTGACTTCCGCCGCGGGAACGATCCCAGTCACCACCGCCAGCACACCGATGCCCACAGAATACAGCCACAGCTGCAGCCACAGTGTAAGCAGCCTGCTCAGTTTAAAAGAGCTTTCGCATAAAAAGTATCCGCTGATCATCATATACACATTCACAGCTACAATGCAGAATGCTTCCAACAGCCAGGCTACCATATCCTGCACCGATAAAGGCGCCGTCAGATCCGGCAACAGTCCTCCCTTGCCCAGATAGTGCAGCACCACGACCATCATCATTGCCACACAGCGCAGTACTTCCAGATTTGCCATACGTTCTTTTTTCTGCATATCGATTCCCGTTTCCTTCCTGCCATTGCTTCGTGCTACGCACTACCACAATTCTACCCAAGGTCTTTCACCCACTTATGAGCAAGCTCATGTGGGCTTAGACCTTTTGACCCTGGTATCATTATATTACTTTGTAACATATTATGTAAAGCAAAAGCGATTCCGCCCAGATTCTGCCTGATAAAGATGTTAATTTAGGAAATCGTTTTCATATTGATGTAGATATTTGTGTAAAACTTTGGTAAAATGCATCTATCAATACTAATCTGCATCGGAGGTGTCTGTTTTGACAAAAAATACCAAGAAAAACCCTATTCCTCTCTGGAAGCGGATACGCTTTAAGCTGATCTTCGCTTTTCTGATCCCTGTGGTCTTCATCATTGTCTTAGGCTTCGTATCCTATCAGAAGGCTACCACTCAGATCATTGCAACCTACCGTGACTCCGTAGACCAGACCGTCAGCATGATGAATCAGTACCTGACGCTTTCTTTTGACACGGTCCAGTCCAACTACAAGGGATATATGAATGAGGATACCCTGAAGCAGTATCTGAACGGTCTGTATGATAACGATGCCACTACCTTGTACAATACTCCAAACACCTATGAAGACACCTTTATCAAAGCCGTGACCACGGATGCCCTGCTCTCCAATATTTACGTGCTCTCCGACAAAGAGCGGACGATCTCTACCACGAAAACGAAGGAGACCGGTCTCTTAAGTGCGTACCTGGAAAGCTCCCAGGGGCAGATTTTATCTGCGGACAGGGCAAAATATTACCTTTTCGGCAACCAGTCCGAGGTCGATGCAAAGCTTGGCACGGATTCCTCCAAATACAGTGTCCGCCTCGCCAGATATTTCTCCAACGCTCCGGCGATCCTGATCATTGATTTCAAACCGAGTGTCCTGGATACCTCCTTATCCTCCCTGGATGGCGGTGAGGGCAGTCTCGTAGGCTTTGTCACCTGCGATGGCACCGAATACCTCTCCTCCCGGTCCGATACAGCGGCAGAAAATACGTTTGTCGGCAAATCCTATGTAGATGAAGCATTTGCCTCTGAGGAAGACAACGGCTCCTCCTATGTGGAAGAGGCAGGCGAAGAATATCTTTTTCTCTATTCCAAGATCGGTGCCCGTAATGCCATGATCTGTGCCCTGATCCCTCAGGCAAATATCATCGGTCAGACAGCGGAGATTAAAAATGTATCTCTGATCCTTGTCGTTGCAGCAAGTGCCGTGGCGATCCTACTAGGGTCTCTGCTGGCCGGACAGTATGGCGGCTCCATCTACTATTTTATCCGCCGGCTGAAAAAAGTCTCTGACGGAGATCTGACGATCGAAGTCCACTCCAAGCGCAATGACGAATTCCAGCTATTAGCTGATGGCATCTGTGATATGATCGCACACATGAAGAAGCTGGTATCCGGGCTGAAGGATGTCAATGAAGAATTATCCCGGGCTGCCACCGATATGTCTGCGGCTTCCTCACATTTCCTGGCGACCTCCCAGGATATCCAGAATCAGGTAGGTGAAATGCGCCAGGGTATCGAAAAACTGGATGAAAGCTCTGAGGACTGCCTGCAGCAGATGGACTCTCTGTCCGACACCATCGGCAGCGTATCCTCACATTCTGACCAGATCAGTGCGCTTGCCACCGGCACCACCGCTGCGATCCATACCGGTATCGAATCCGTGGAACATCTGAAGGAGAATACCTCTTCCACCATGCAGATCACCTCCAACATCGTAGATACCATCGGCAGGCTGAACGAGAAATCCAAAGCCATCGGCTCCATCACCGAAGCCATTAATGAGATTGCAGAGCAGACCAACCTCCTATCCCTTAACGCTTCCATTGAAGCTGCCAGAGCCGGCGAATCCGGAAGAGGGTTCGCAGTGGTCGCTCAGGAGATCCAGAAGCTGGCGGATCAGTCCCTGCACTCCTCCGGTGAGATCTCCCGGATCATCGAAGAGATTGAGATTACCACTGACGAAGCTACGCAGGTTGCCAGACAGGCCAAAGGTATTGTAGCGGATCAGAACCAGTCCGTTGGCAGTACCACAGACTCCTTCCGTGAGATAGATTCCAAGGTAACAGAGCTTCTGAAATTCCTGCAGCAGATCAATGCAGGCGTGTCGGAAATGGAACACCAGCGCACCACTACTCTGTCCGCCATCTCCGGTATCTCCGCAGTATCCGCAGAAACTGCTGCCGGGTCCTCCAATGTACAGACTGCTGCCGAAAAACAGCTGCAGGCTATTCAGGATCTGGACAAAGCCACCTCCGCACTGGCAGCCCGCTCAGAAGAGCTGACTACGATTCTGGAAGGTTTCATTGTATAGAAATGGCTATACACCCTGGAGAAAATATGTTATACTGATAACATCTTTTGACGAAGAAATTCTTAGGAAAATACATATAGAGAGGTAATCTTATGAGCAAAAAAAGAGTTGTCGTATCTCTGGGACACGATGCCCTGGGTTATACCACCACAGAACAGTGGGATGCGGTAAAAGTAACCGCGAAAGCACTTGCCGATCTCGTGGAGGCTGATTATCAGCTGACGATCACCCACAGTAACGGTCCGCAGGTCAGCATGATCCATAAGGCCATGACCGAGTTACGCCGTGTGTACATCGACTATACCCCCGCACCTATGTGTGTCTGCTCTGCTATGAGCCAGGGTTATGTAGGCTATGATATCCAGAACTCTCTTCGTGCAGAGCTTTTGGATCGCGGCATTTCCAAGCCGGTCAGCACTATCCTCACCCAGGTGACAGTAGATCCTTATGATGAGGCTTTCTATGAGCCCACCAAGGTCATCGGTCGTTACATGTCCAAGGAAGACGCTGAGATTGAAATAAAGAAGGGCAACTATGTCAAAGAAGATCCCGGAAAGGGCTTCCGCCGTGTCGTTGCTGCCCCCAAGCCTATCGATATCGTAGAGATCGAAGCCATCCGTGCGCTGGCAGCCGCAGATCAGGTAGTCATCGCCTGTGGCGGCGGCGGAATCCCCGTGATCGAGCAGAAGCATGCTCTGAAGGGTGCCTCCGCTGTGATTGAGAAGGATGCCATTGCAGGTAAGCTTGCTTCCGATTTAAGCTGTGATGAACTGATCATCCTGACCAGTGTTCCCTGCGTTTATAAAAATTACAGCAAAGAGGATCAGACTGCATTGGAGACTCTCACCGTTGCGGAAGCCAAGACACTGATGGCAGAAGGTCAGTTCGAGGAAGGTACCATGCTTCCCAAGATCGAGGCAGCCATTGCTTATCTGGAGAAGGTTCCAGCAGGAAAGGTCCTGATCACTTCCATGGATCACGTCAAGGATGCCATCAGGGGCAAGGCCGGCACCGTGATCACCGCTTAATTTTATATCGTAAGCAGTTAAGGCAACACAAAAGGAGATATCCGCCACGGATACCTCCTTTTTACATGTCATGATTCTAATATCTCTGGGTTCTATATCTCTGATCTCTATGCCTCTTTTCCGGTCAGATGGTTCGACAGGATATTATACAATGTCTTCGGGTTGATGGGCTTGGACAAGTGATAGTTCATTCCGGCCTCCAGTATCTTTTTCTTCTCCTCTTCAAAGGCATCCGCTGTCATGGCAATGATAAGCACCGTTTTGCAATCTCCACCACACATCCGGCTTTTTCCAGGATCAGCTGGGCCACATAAATGTTGATCTCGTTATCTTCCACCAGTAAAATTCTGGCATCCATCAGATTCTCCGTGATGTTTTCCTCGGAACGCTCCTGGGAGAACGGATCGTACAGGTGCGGCAGGAACTCCGGACTCATTCCGATACCGTTATCCCTCACACGAAACCGGATTCCCACCTTGTCATCCTACTTCATTTCTACACCACAGATACAATACCAACATTTTCCTTTTCGTTCTGCATACCATGCCATACTTAACTTATACTCTCCCTCTAAATAACTGCTATCTCTGTATAGATGTACTTCTGTAATAAACATTCCTAGGCCAGCCATCTACAACAAACTGATCGGCAAATTTATAGCCTGTACTCTCTATGCTACATACAGACGGAGTATTATTAGGATGAGCACAACACCAAATAGTATCATAACCCATCTGTCTAGCTTCTCTTATAGTAGCATCCATGAATCTCTTCTGTATACCATTACCTCTATATTCCATATCAACCACAACGAATTCATGACACATAATTTTATTGCCAGGAATTTCCATCCAATCAGTAATAGGCTTAGAGAAGAACAAACCACCTTCAAATGCAAAGCTTGCTGCAATAAGCTTATCTTTATTATATGATGCCAGGATCAAAAGGTCTAAGCCCACATGAGCTTGCTCATAGGTGGGTGAAAGACCTTAGGACCCGCCCCGATATGAGCATAAAAGTGGGATGATAATCCCACGATATGCGAATATTGGGTAGGATTGTGGGAGTGCGTAGCACGGAACAATCCGTAGGCATCAAAGTCGGGGGCTTTTGACCCCGACATCATTATATACGCCTAATAAGATATAATCACCATCCAAACATTCCTGTATAGTTCTTTCATCTGTAGGATAATAATATTCATCATGCAGCAAAGTCTTATTAACTTCATCCTGTAATTTAATAACAGGTTTCAAGTCTCTTTTTGGTTTCTTTATCTAAATCCTTCTTATTGATAAATCAAAATATTGACTCATATGAAACCTCCATTTACTCCGGCTTTTTTACTCGTATTTTTCCAGATAGAAGGAATACAGGATCCTCTCCTTCACGGGCAGCTGCATCAGCTTCGTCAGTGCCTCCTCATAATATTGGATCTGGACGCTGTAGCGGTTCCAGAGGGCTTGCAGGGAATCGATCACATCGGTCTTGTAGTCCAACAGGACGATCTCTCCGTTTTCTATAAAGAAGACATCGATGATACCCTGAATGAGAACCTTTTCCCCTTCAGGAAGGTCCTGATCCAGGCGCTTCGCATCAATGCCCAGCACGAAGGGCTGCTCTCTGTACAAAAGGCCCTGTTCGAAAGCTCTCCACATGCGGTAGGCCAGCTCCTGTTCCAGAAAATGCCGGATTTTGGGAAGGCTTACGGCCTGCGCATACTCTTCTGTCAGTCGTAGGGAAGCTGTCTCCCGCTGCAGGAATTCCTTCAGACGTACCTGTAACCGGTCCGTATCCAGGCCCTGACGGTATTCCTCATAAGTCCCAGGGCATCCGGCAAATAGTCCGGATTCCATAAACAGATAAGAAAAGTCCAACAGTTCCATGGTCCGGTGGAACGCGTTACCGCGGACGGCTCCGCTGACCTTTTCCTGTTCTCTGCGGAAAGCCGGGATATAAGGCACCACTTCTTTTTCTTCGAAGGTATGAAATGCCGCTTCATCCTTCTCCGCCATGGCCGCAATCTTCAGTTCCGATACCGTGGTCTTGGTATAGAGCTTCTGCAGGCCGGGATACGGATAGGCATAGGCAAATCGCTCCCGCAGTTTCGCAAGCTTTCGTTCGTTCTCCTCCGGGTCCCCAGGCAAAGGAGTCTCGCCGTCCGTCACACGCTGCAACAGTTCCCTGCGGTCTCCCATGCGCAGTTGTTCCCTGATCTCCTCTGCCACCAGGTCTTCTGTTCCCAGCGTTGTTACTGCAATTCCTGTCTTAGGCAGGATCGGCAGCAGAAAATCCATATAGCTCCCCGCCTCACAGAAATCCAGATAGGTCAGCTTCTCCTGTCCTGTCATCCGGGACAGCTCCCATTTTTCCTCCGCCTTATCCAACACCGCTGTCAGGATCAGTTTTTCTCTGGCACGGGTCAGTGCCACGTAAAGCACACGCAGTTCCTCCGCCAGATTGTCCTCCTTCATTTTCGCTGACAGAACAGCCCGGCGGAGGGTCTTATTTTTAATGCGGCGGCCGGAATCCACATAGTCCACCGCTACTCCCAGATCCATATCCACGATCAGGGACTGGTTCGCATCCTGCATGTTGAAACGCTTCGACAGCCCGGAGACAAATACCACGGGGAATTCCAGACCTTTACTCTTGTGGATGCTCATGATCCGCACCACATCGGCATTTTCGTCCAGGGTATCCGCCTCACCGTAATCCACATCGTATTTTTCCAACTGTTCCATATAACGGATGAAATGGAACAGTCCAAAATAACTGGTCTTCTCAAAAGCAGAAGCCTTCGTCAGCAGCATCTCCACGTTGGCCCGGCGCTTGCTGCCAGCAGGAAGTGCCGTCACATAGTTCAGATAATCGTAATCGTCCAGGATCCGCTGCAGCAGGTCGCGGATGGAGGTGAAGGGAGTCAGATCACGGTAATGATCAATACGTTGTAAGAAAGTATCTGCCTTTTGGGAAAGTTCTGTCTCCGGTTCCATGTCCTCCGGTACTGTTGCAGCTTCCAATGCGCGCTGCCAGTACTGTCCGGCCCCGGCGTTTTCTTCCCCGGCGCTTTCGCCCGCTGATGCCTCTTCTCCCGCTTCCGCCATCCGTCCACTCTGCGCCACTTCTTTCAATGCCTCATACAGTGTCATTCTCTTCCGGGAATGCCCTTTGCTTCCGCTGCGGATCCGGGCGATCTCTTCCTGGGTAAAGCCTCCGAAGATCGACTGCATCACGCTGAACAGCGGAATATCCTGTCTCGGGTTGTCCAGCACTCGTAAAAACTGCAGCAGTTCCTGTACTTCCAGGGCCCCGAAATATCCGGTCTTGGATGTAATGTAGACAGGGATTCCCTGCTGTTCCAGTACTTTCTTGAATTCCTCATCCCAGCCACTGGTGGTACGAAGCAAAATCACCATATCCGAGTACCGCACCGGGCGCAATTCTCCCGTAGCCTTCTCCATGACTTTCAGACTGCCCTTCAGCTGCTTGATACGTGCCGCAATAGCCAGTGCTTCCAGCTGTCTTACGTTGTCATAGTCCACGGGACCTCTTGCCCCGTCGGGACGCTGTTCTCCGCTGCCGCCTTCCGCACCATCCCCCTTCTCCGGCTTACGGATCAGTAATAGTTCACTGCCGTATGCAGGATCCTCTGTGGCGGGATATGTGGCCCCGGGATACAATGCTGCCTTATCATCATAGGCAATGCCGCCGATCTCCCGGCTCATGATGCGGGAAAACACATCGTTTACCGCATCCACCACCTGCACACGGCTTCGGAAGTTCTTCGCCAGGTCGATCCGGCACAGATCCCCACTCTCCTGATAGGTGTCGTATTTTTCCAGGAAAAGTTCCGGTCTGGCCAGACGGAATTTATAAATACTCTGCTTCACATCACCTACCATGAAGCGGTTATAATGTCCCTCCGCTTCCCCGGAGATGGCACTTAACAGATATTCCTGTACCAGATTACTGTCCTGGTATTCGTCAATGAGGATCTCCTGAAAATACTGGCGATACTCCAATGCCACGTCACTTGGCACAATGTCATATTTCACACCGGTGCTGTCCATTCCTGTATCACCGGCGCTGTCCGTCCCTGCATCGCCGGTCTTTTCCACTTTTTTCCGTTTTAGCAGAATCTGTAATGCATAGTGCTCCATGTCGGAAAAGTCGATCAGATGTCGCTCCTGTTTGGCCGCAAGAAGCCTTCTGTCGAATTCCAGCACCAGGTTAAGCAGCATCCGGAGCGGCTCCCTGCAGGCTTTTCCCTGTTCCACCACCAACTCTAACGGTGTCTTGAAATATTGTTCCGTCAGATCCGCCAGCGTGTCTTTTACGCTATTACGGATGGATTTCGCCAGCTCCCGTTTGGCGGGATCCACGCTCTCATCCTTCTTGGAAGAAAGACGGCCGAAAGTCACTGCTGGAACCTTTGCTGCCTGTTCCTTCAAATCCTTGCAGGCCGCCAGGCGTTCCAGCTGTTCGCTCTCCGCTTCTGTCAGTTCTCCATACATATATGGACCGTCCGGCAGCTCACACAGCTTTTTCACTTCCACCAGTTTTTCCAGACACCCTTGCAGGACACGGCTCACACGCTCTGCCAGATATTGTCCGTAATCACTGTGCAGCAGGGCATCCAGATCTCCCGCCGCATAATCGTTTTTACGCTCTTCCAGCCATTCTGCGGGCCAGGGAAAACTTCCGGCATAGCGGGACAGGTTCAGGATATGCTGTTCCAGCACGCTCTCTCTGCCGCCGGGGCAGAAATATTCCACACAGGCGTGGAAACGTTCCCGTGCCTCCCGGGATGGGTCCTCCCTGTCACGTTTTCCCGGAACCTCTTCCGCAAAATCATTGCCTGACGCTTCCTCCGGTATCATCGCTCCGCTGTCACGGTTTTCCCGGGACGTCGGAACATCATCCGGAACAAATTTCCCCGCATAGGCATCCTCCAGCAGCTGTCCCAGCACCTCCTGCTGCAACAGCTTGATCTCACCCTCGTCTGCCACACGGAAATCCGGATCCAGACCGATCTCATTAAAATGATTCCGGATCAGGAACAGGCTGAAGCTGTCGATCGTGGTGATCTGGGCATTGTGTAACAGGGCAGACTGCTTCTGGATATGGTCGTTCCCCGGATCCTCTTCCAGTCTGGCGGCGATCCCGGCTGCGATACGCTCCCGCATCTCCGCAGCCGCCGCATTGGTGAAAGTCACGATCAACAGGCGGTCAATGTCCGCCGGATGCTCCCCCTCACAGATCATACGGATGATACGCTCTACCAGTACCGCCGTCTTACCGCTTCCCGCGGCCGCCGATACCAGAATGTTGCTGTTATGCAGTTCGATTACCTTTTGCTGTTCCGGGGTAAAATTCATTCCCATACGCTACCTCTGTTCCTGTTTCTTTTCTCCTGTTGCCATCCTGTTCCTCTGGGCAGCGGGCGCTTTCTCTTCGAGCTTCCTGTCAGGCACACACTCCCGCCGGGCACCCTTTGCCCTAAGCTTCCACGGTCTTCTGCATCCGCTGCATCAGCGCCTGCTTATCCAGATCTTCCAGCTGTCTCTTCTCATAGCCCGGAATACTGCCATCGAAACCGCAGACCTTTTTATAGGCGCAATAAGTACAAGCCTCTTCATTGCCTTTCTCATAGGGATTGGCTGCTATTTTTCCGTCCAGGATCTCCCGCCCGATGCTGCGGATCTTGGCATCTACATAAGAAGATATCAGCTGCATCTCCTCCCGGCTTAAGACACCGGATCTGGCACTGAAGCTTCCATCCTTTTTCTTCTCCACCGGAATGACCACAGACTTATCCTGCATATAGCGGTCCAGCCGCTCCACGACCTCAGGATCACTGTTTACTACACCGTTCATACGAAGCTTTGCAAGGATCTGTTCATTGATCTGCTCATCCGTGAGCTCCACCGGTGTCTCTATGGTGGGATCATCGATGTGATAATACAGAAGTGCCGCCGGAACAATCTCCTTATCCGGATGCTTTCGGCTCTCCATCTCCATGGCTGCATTCATATATACCACCAGCTGCAACTGCAGACCGTAATACAATGCCGCCAGATCAAATTTCCGGTTGCCGGACTTATAATCAATGACCTTGACGTAGACATGCTCTGCATCTTCCGACACATCGATACGATCGATCCGTCCCTGCAAATGCATCTTCTCGTCCTCAGACAGATCCACATGAATGCTGTCCAGATCCTCCGCAAACCGGAAAGAAAGTTCATAATCATCTGGCTGGAAACTGCCCTGTTTCAAATGTTTCTGCAAGGTCAGCACTGTGCGGGTCAGGATCCTGCTCATGCGGGTAATGGCATATTCATTCCGTGCAGAGCTGTATAATACCGTCTCCCCGTAGGTTGCCGCATAGGCTTCCACGGATTTTTTGACGGCTTTGGCTGCAAAATCCTCCGTAAAATCCCACCATGTCAGGTTGGATTCTGCAAGTTTTCCTGCAAAGTTTTCCAGTACTGCATGATATACCGTACCCATATCCGAAGCCTCGAAGCCGAATTCTTCCCGTTCCTGCAGGGAAAGACCATATTGCAAAAAGTCGACCAGATTCGTCTTCTTGGTGCCCTGCATGGCCGGCGACGCATAGCGATGCGCGTCTTCCAGCATGCCTTTAGCCGCACGCACCTTCAGCACCGCGTTGCGGATGTCCGCGGTGTTCATGCGATCGCCCACGGCGACGTCCAACGCCTTGGCGAGCTGACCGTAACCGACCACGCCCGTATCGCTGTGCCGCAACGCGAACGTGACAGACAGCACCACGTATCGCGGCGTCGGGAAAAATTCCGCGGCCGGAGTCGCCGGAGCGCTGTACATGCTGGCTTTCAGCGCGCTCATGCGGTAGCCGAAGGCGAGCTGATCGTTGCGCAACGCCTTTACCGCACGTTCCTTGCGGTCCCAAACCTCGACGCTGTCGACGCTGGTGGCGACCTCCTGACCGTACGCGCCGATGTTCTGCACGACCGACGCGCCGACGGTGCCGGGAATGCCGGACAAGCCTTCGACGCCTTCCAGTCCAAGTCGGACGCAGTAATCGACGAAATCATCCCAGTTGCAGCCGGCTTCGGCGTTCACGTGGACGACACGCCCATCATCCTCGACCGGAGCCACCTCATCCAACACGCCGATGGAACGTCTCGCATCGCGGACCACCACGCCTTCGAACGGCGTGTCGGATACGAGCATGTTGGATCCGCCGCCGATCACGCACAATGGCAGTCCTTGGGAATCGGCTTCCTCAACGGCCTCGATGACGCCGACGCGCGTGGTCGGTTCCAGGAAAGTGGCGATAGGACCGCCCACACCGATGGTGGTGAGATCTGCAAAACTAGTCATAACGCTCCAGAGTAACAAAAAACCCGACCAAATTGGTCGGGTTTCGAAAGCTTGATTCCGCTCAGCGGGTCTCGCGATGCACGGTCTGCTTGCCGCAGCGCGGGCAGAACTTCTTGAGCTCAAGACGGTCGGGCGTATTACGACGGTTCTTAGTCGTAATGTAGTTACGCTCCTTGCACTCGGTGCATGCCAGCGTGATGCCCGGACGAATGTCGGCGCTCTTGCTTGCCATTTAGTTCACCTCTTGTGGTTCGTTGCTATACCGACATTCCGTCGGCCTTTGTAGCGAGAAAGAGACTCGAACTCTTGACCTTACGATTATGAGTCGTACGCTCTAGCCAGCTGAGCTCGACGAGATGGTTGACCATCTGCAAGGTGACTTTGAGGGCGACCTCTTCCTTACCAAGGAAGTGCTCTACCACTGAGCTATCGAGGCGTGGCGGATAGTGGATTCGAACCACTGAAGCACGAGGCGACTGATTTACAGTCAGTTCCCTTTGACCGCTTGGGAAATCCGCCGTGCTGCCTGTTTGGTTGAACCCCAACCGGCAACCCGTTTAGTATGCCACAGATCATGCGATTAACGC
>OGZW01002477.1_pt1 | contig 14391 bp, 11 predicted proteins | sample 1577001 | NCBI WGS metagenome assembly OGZW01 (sample SAMEA3541519, study PRJEB24748) | human gut metagenome | biome: human gut; feature: human-associated habitat; material: faeces | place: China | collected 2012 | reverse complement strand
CGTATTGCTTTTGACTGCCGGAAACATCGCCACGGAAAGTGCCCTGACAGCCTCTTTGGAACGCGCAGCGCGCCACGCCGTGTTCATCCTTGCCTACGAAAACGCAGTTGCGATAGCTGCCGCGCGTGGTCTGGTACAGGATGCCGCTGCCCACGCAGTAGCGCAGTACCTTTGGGCTGATACCGCGGTGCATCAGGTAAGCGACAACGGCCTCGCAGTTTTTGTCCGCTTTTGGCAATTCAAACTCACGCGATTTCTGTTGCTTTGTGGGCGTAGGCATTTTAGCCATCTGAGAAGAAACAGGGACAGGTGTCAGATTATTCAGAAAGCGGACTGCACTGACAAAATCCACGCGTTCCACATTCGTCATGTAATCCAGCGCGCTTCTGCCGCCAATGTTCTGGGAAAACCAATGAAACAGGTCTTTGCTCGGCGTAATCACAAGGCTACTATGCGTTTTCGTGCAATACTCATCGTCTGTTTTTCGCACAAGCTCACCGGGGTGGCAGGTGGCCAGATACTGCATGATCGTGACGCTGCGGGCTGCTTCAATGTTTTTCTGATATTTACCCATAGGGCTACCTCCAAGTCTGTAAATAAAAAAGCACCTTGCCCGGTACAGGTAAGGTGCTAAGGATACAATCTTATCTTTTTCAGCTGGCTATTTTTCACTTCAGCCAGCTGAGAGGGGGTTGTTAGGGGGAGAGCCGATGGTCAATACCTTTTCAAAATAAAAGAGTACACTTTCCCCTTGGTGTGTTTTGAATTTGGCGGAAAAAACTTGCACAATTGGCAGTTTGGCAATCCAACAATAATGGGGTTACACAAAGCATTTGATGGTTAGATAATGTCCACTATTGTCCGTTAGAGTGTGTTTTTTACTCTTTTATTCTTGTCGCCGCACACACGATTCTGCCACATTTTGAGGCGTGTCCACTCGCACATTTGGACTTTATGTCAAGTATGTCTGCCAAATTCTTTCTCACTGCAAAGTTAGAAACTTCGATTTTTGCTTGAACGTCCGTTATTTTTGCTGTGCAATTTGAGAAAGAAAAGGGCTTGAAAAAGTCAAAGCGACTTTTGCGTGCTTTTCGCGGGTATCGACTCAAAATCCGTTGGTGGTGACACCGTGTGGGTTCGACCCCCACCACCGGCACTGATATAAAACCCCAAAAGGCGCAGAGCTTTTTGGGGTCTTTTTTTTGGCATGGTCACGGGGGTCGAACAGGGCGGCACGGCTAAGCCGCGCACAAAAGTCTCCGGTGGAGACTTTTGAGGCCCACGCCCCCACCACCACTTAACAAAACAGTCCGGAACTGCCGCCTGCATTTGCGGTGGTTCCGGGCTGTTGCTTTACCTATTCACCTTGCAGCTGTCAACGTGCAGGTATGGGTTCCTGGAATGTCTTATGCCTTTTTGCTGTAATCGCGTGCGCCGTAAATGGCGGTGCCGATGCGCACAATGGTGGCACCCTCGCGGATGGCATCGGGGTAATCCCCGCTCATGCCCATGGAAAGGATATCCATTTTGGCGTTCTCATAATGGCGGTCAGCAGCTTTTGCCAGTAGTTCCCGCATTTGGGCAAAGAACGCGCGGGTCTCATCCGGGGTTACAGCTGCCGGCGGGATGGCCATCAGGCCGCGCAGGCGGATATGCGGCTGTGCGGCTGCCATATCCAGCAGGGGCCACAGGCTTTCGGCAGAAACACCAGACTTGCTCTCTTCCCCGCCGATGTTGATCTCGATCAAAATTTCCTGGGTCAGGTTTGCGGCGGCAGCGGCGCGCTCCACCTTTTGCAGCAGGTGCTCGCTGTCCACACTTTCAATCAAAGCAGCACGGCCCACCACTTTGTTGACCTTGTTGGTCTGCAAATGGCCGATAAAATGACCCGGCTTACCGCAATAAGCATTGGCGTCGGTCTTTTCCACCAGTTCCTGCACATGGTTTTCGCCAAACAGGTCAATGGGCAGAACGGCGCTGGCAATCACCTCTTCCACGGTGCGGGTCTTGCAGGCGGCGCACAGCAGAATATCTGCCGGGTCGCGGCCGGCTTCACGGGCGGCGGCGGCCATATTTTCACGGATGCGGGCCACATTTTCAGCCATCATTGTCAGTTGTTCCTGTGTCAGCATGGTTCACATCTCCTGGTAAACGGCGCGGCTGCCGCCGATGTATTTGGGGCGGGTGCGGGCGCAGATGATGGGCGCAGCGCCGATCTGCTTGATGGTCAGGCGCACCGGCACGGCCACGCGCTTTAAGTGCATGCCAATCAGCGTACCGCCGATATCAATTCCGGCAGCGGCACGCACTTCCTCCACCAGAACCGGATGTTCAAACGCCTGCCAGCAGTTGGTTGCCCAGCTGCCGCCCGCATGGGGCTGCGGCACGGCGTTCACCTGTTCATAACCATACTTTTCGGCAGCTTCCTGCTCGATGACAATGGCGCGATTCAGGTGTTCGCAGCACTGGGCCGCCAGATAGACGCCCTGCGCTTTGAGCACCGGCAGAATACCCGCCAGCACAGCCGCGGCGGCTTCCATGCTGCTGTCCTTGCCAATATGCCCGCCAACGATCTCGCTGGAAGAGCAGCCGACCACAAAAATATCCCCGGCGCGCAGGTGTGCAGCCGCCAGCAGTTCTTCCGCTGCCTGGTGTGCCTGCGCCGTAATGGCGGCGCAATCCGGTTTTTGAACGGTGTTTTTTTCCATAATCTACCCACCTTTTTCATTTACTGATCCGGCATTATTATAACACGGGATGCAAGGTTTGTACATTCTTAAACGGTTCTAAACCAATCTTACCCCAAATACAAAAACGGTGCAGCAAAGCCGCAGCCTGCTGCACCGTTTTGGGGCACTGCTGAAAACAAACTTATTCTCAGCGCTTGATATCGTAATTCATGTTCATCAGGTTGCGGATGGTGGAAACATCATCGGTGATGTTGGCATCGCCATGGATGGTGTGCTTGATGGCGGAGCTTGCCACCGCAAAGTTGACCATATCCATCGGCTTGTAGTTGTGCAGCATGGCGTAAATCAGGCCGCTGGCAAATGCATCGCCGCCGCCTACACGGTCCAGAATATTAAAGGTAAACAGCTTGCTTTCAAAGGTATGGTCCTCATACCACATAAAGGCTTTCAGGCTGTTCTCGGAGCCGGAATGGGCATAACGCACATGGCGGGCAATGCACTTGATGTTGGGGTAACGCTCCACAAAGCGCTGGAAGATCTCATCCTGCTGTTCATAGCTGGGCTGTAGGGGCACGCCGTCTTTCCAGTCGCCCTGGGCGTGGTCGGCATCGTCTTTCCACAGGTGGTAAGGCTCAATGCCAAACAGAACATCCACATAGGGCAGGCACTTGGTGCAGTAGTCACGGGCTTCTTCCCAAGTCCACAGGGTGGAGCGGAAGTTGCCGTCAAAGCTGACGGTCAGGCCCTTTTCCTTGGCTTTTTTCAGGCAGGCCATCACAAAATCGGCGCAGTTCTGGCCCAAAGCCGGGGTAATGCCGGAAAGATGCAGCCAGTCAAAGCCGTCCAGCAGGGCGTCCAGATCCACTTTGGAAAGGTCATACTCCGTAAAAGCGGAGTGCTTGCGGTCGTAAATAACCTTGCTGGGGCGGATGCCGTAACCGGTTTCCAGGTAATAGGTGCCCAGACGGTGGGTCGGGGTTTCCTCCGGGGTGGAAAGGATCATCGGGGTGCAGTGCACATCATTGGAGCGCAGCCAGCGCACCGCACTTTTGCCCAAAGAGTTGTTGGGCACCACGCTGAAAAACGTGCTGTCCACACCCAGGTTGGCAAGAGCCAGGGCAATGTTGGCCTCGCTGCCTCCATAGCTGGCTTCAAAGTTGGAAGCCATACGGATCTTTTCATAGTTCGGCGGGGTCAGGCGCAGCATGACCTCACCAATCGTAATAAATTTAGCCGGGCTGTCGTTATGCAGGAGCAGGGGGTTAAAATGTTCCATAACATCTACCTCTCTTTTCTGGTCCCACGGGCAAAACCAGGTCATGGCCCGCCGCAGGGTTTGTTATGTCGTATTTATTGTACCGTATTTTCGTCCCGGTTTCAACGATTTTTACACAAACTGCGCTCATATTTTGCGCTCCTTTTCACTGTTGCACAAAAAGGGCGGTACCGGGCGGCAAAAAACATCGCACACCCATGATTTTTTGCTGCCCGGTTCGAATTGCATTTTAATGTCTTTTATTGTATAATAGTATAAATTGTGCCCTGGCGGCGGCTGCCGCGCGGGGTGTTGATACAAGTGCCGCACAAAACAGCGTTCTGACGTTTTATGCGGGCCATAAATCTGGAGGGAGCCAAACATGGCCGAAACAATGCAGGTCTCCGCGCAGCGCGCCTGGACCCACCTGAAAAAATACCAACCACTGATCCATGAACTTGTCAGCCGCGATCTGAAAGTCAAATACCGCCGCAGCTTTCTGGGTTACATCTGGAGCATTTTGAACCCGCTGCTGATGATGCTGCTGCAAAGCATCATCTTTTCGTACATGTTCCGCAACGATATCCCAAACTTCCCGCTTTACCTGATCTGCGGCAACACCCTGTTTACCTTTTTCAATGAGACCACCAGCATGGGCCTGACTTCTGTTATCCAGAACGCCCCGCTGATCAAAAAGGTGTACATTCCCAAGTTCATCTTCCCCATCAGCCAGGCGGTTTCCCGCTTTGTCACCATGCTGTTCAGCTTTGGTGCGGTTCTGCTGGTCATGATCTTTACCCGTGCCACCTTCTATTGGACCATCTTTTTGAGCTGGCTGCCGCTGGTGCTGCTCTTCTTTTTCAGCTGCGGGCTGGGGCTGCTGCTTTCCGCGCTGGCGGTGTATTTCCGTGATATGATGCACCTGTACAGTATCCTTACCATGGGTTGGATGTACGCCACCCCGCTGTTCTACCCCATCACCGCCCTGCCGGAAACCCTGCAGAAACTGATGAAGCTGAATCCGCTGTACCACTACATCAACCTGTTCCGCAACCTGATGATGTACGGCAACATTCCCGGCCCCAACACCTGGATTGCCTGCATTTTTTGCGCCGTTGCCTCTATGGCTATTGGCCTGTTGGTGTTCCGCAAACTGCAAAAGAACTTTATCCTGTATATCTGACGTGAGGTAACGTATGGACGAGATTATTAAAGTCAATGACGTTTCCATGCGCTTTAACCTTGCGCAGGAAAAAACTGAGACCCTGAAAGAATACACCGTAAAACTGCTGACCCGCAAGCTGTTTTTTAACGAATTTTACGCACTGAAACATGTTTCTTTCAGCATGAAGCGCGGCGAATCCCTGGCGCTGATCGGGCGCAACGGCAGCGGCAAAAGCACCATGCTGAAAGTGATTTCCGGCGTGATGTACCCCTCCGGCGGCAGCGTTGCCGTCAACGGCGAAATTGCCCCCATGATCGAGCTGGGCGCCGGTTTTGACATGGATCTGACCGCGCGGGAAAACATTTTCCTGAACGGCGCGGTGCTTGGCCATGACCGGGACTATATGATGGAGCATTTTGACCGCATCATTGAATTTTCGGAGCTGAAAGATTTTGTGGATGTTCCGGTCAAAAACTTTTCCAGCGGCATGATCGCTCGTTTGGGCTTTTCCATTGCCACTGAAGTACAGGCCGACATTCTGGTTTGTGACGAAGTGCTGGCCGTTGGCGACTTTATGTTCCAGCAGAAATGCCACCGCCGCATGGAAGAGATGCTTTCCAACGGCACCACGCTGCTGTTCGTCAGCCATGATATCAACCAGGTGCAGCAGCTGTGCCAGCGCTCCATCTGGCTGGATCACGGTGTTCTGCGCGGGGATGGGCCATCGCGTGAAGTCTGCGCGGACTATGTGCGCGCTATGGAGGCCGGTGAAACCTGATGGAAAAGCTGCTGACGGTTTCGGTTGCCGCCTATAACGGCGCTGCCACGCTGCAAAAAGCGCTTGAATCCTGCCTGGTGGCGGATGAAAGCCTGCAGGCGCTGCTGGATGTGATCATTATTGATGATGGCTCCACCGATGGCACCGCCGCGCTGGCGCAGGCCTTTGTGCAGGCACACCCCGGCAGTTTCCGGCTGGTGAGCAAGGTGAACGGCGGGTACGGCTCCACGCTGAATACCGCGGTAGAGCTGGCCTCCGGGCGGTACTTTCGCACGCTGGACTGCGATGACTGGTTTGACACCAATGCTTTGCAGACCCTTTTGCGCCGCCTGCAAAACTGCACGGCGGATGCGGTATACACCAACTACCGCACCGTGCAGGAAAACGGCAGCGGAAAGGCCTTTGATGTCTGCTGCAAATTTGATACAAACCGTGTGTATGCTGTGGGTGAAGTGCAGCAGGCCACACCTGATTTGTGCATGGAGATGCACGCGTTGACCCTCTGCACCAAAACTCTGCGCGCCGCATGGCGCCCCATGCCGGAGCATTGCAGCTACACGGATATGGGCTATACGTTTGTTGGCATGACTGCGGCGCAGACCATCTGCTTTGTGCCGGTGGTTCTGTACCAGTACCGCCTGGGGCGGGATGGCCAGAGCGTGAGCATGGCCAGCTACCGCGCCCACACGCAGGATTACATCCGCGTAGCGCGCATTCTGTTGGATGTTGCCGAACCGCTGGCCGCACAGCCTGCCCCCGCCGGGCGAGACCTGCTGCTGGTGCAGCGGGCGCGGGATGTGGCGCAGTACCTGATTGAGCTGTACCTGCGCTTTCCCCCCGACCGTGAAACCGGCCTGGCCCTGCGCCTGTATGACGAGATGCTGTGCCAGACTTACCCACACATCGCTGCCATGATGACCAACAAAAACACCCGTCTGCTGCGGGCCGGGCGTTACCTGCCCTACCGCACATTGAGCGCATGGGCGCGCGGAAAACAATCCAACGGCGGCATTTTATAATGCTGTGCCGGATACTTGAATACTTTGCCGGATATGATAAGGCAAAAAGTGAAAGGAGAATACCGTATGCTGCTGCAAAAGCTGCTTTGGCCCCGCGTGGGCATATGCACCGAGGACCGACTATATTACCGTATGAAAGCCCCCAGCTTTCGCGATGAGGGGGATATCCTGCGCATTGAGCAGGGCGAACGCGTCTGCTTTGATACCTACTTTAACAGCGTCAGCGCAGACAAATGGCGCCGCTACACCGCCGCGCAGAATTTTTCGCTGCGGCTGAAACTGAGCGGCAAGCTGCGCGTTGTGCTGTGCAGCCGCCATTTCATCAACAGCCAGAGCGTGCGCGCCGTGCTGGCCGAAAAAGTAGTGCAGGCGGATTCCGTGCAGGAATTCTGCTTCGATTTTCCCAAGGGCGCTGACGGCATGCTGTTTTTTGAGCTGCAGGCCCTGAGCGGCAATGCCGCCTATTGCGGCGGCGCTTATGAGTGCGATGCCGCTGAAAAGGATGTGCAGCCCGTCAAAATCGGCGTGGATATCTGCACCTTCCGCCGGGAGCCGTTCGTTATGGGCAACATTGCCCGCATGTGCAGCGATATTTTGGAAAACGCCGCCAGCCCGCTGCACAACCACCTGGAAGTGTTTGTTTCCGATAACGGCCAGACGCTGGATTACGATAAGCTGAACAGCGATACCGTGCATGTTGTGCCCAACGCCAATGTGGGCGGTGCCGGCGGCTTTACCCGCGGCATGATCGAGATCCTGAAAGCCAACGAAAATGGCGCAGGCGTTACCCATGTACTGGTCATGGATGATGACATTGTGCTGGATACCGATGTGCTGCTGCGCACCTACACCCTGCTGAGCCTGCGCAAGCCGGAATATGCGGATGTATTTGTCGGCGGTGCCATGCTGCGGCTGGACCGCCCTAACATTCAGGTAGAAAACGGCGCCGCCTGGAACCAGGGCCAGTTGATCAGCCACAAAGCCAACTTTGATCTGACCAAGGTTGACCTGTGCGTTGCCAATGAGCTGGAAGAACACCATGAGTATAACGCCTGGTGGTACTGCTGCATCCCCATTGCCGTTGTGCGGCCGGACAACCTGCCCATGCCCATCTTTATCCGCGGCGATGACATTGAATACGGCCTACGCAACTGCAAACGCCTGGTCACCCTGAACGGCATCTGTGTATGGCATGAGCCGTTTGAGAGCAAGTATTCTTCCTCGATGTATTACTACATCCTGCGCAACCAGTGCATTGACAACAGCATGCACTGCCCCGGCTATGATGCCAACGCCCTGAAAGCCGACCTGCGCAGCCAGGTGATGGGCGAAGTGAACCGCTACCGCTATAAGAATGCTGACCTGCTGATCCGCGGCGTGCGCGACTTTTTGAAAGGCATTGACTGGCTGGAACAGACCGATGCCGAAGCCCTGCACAAAGAGATTATGGCATATGGCTACAAGGCCCAGCCGGTGGACCAGCTGGATGTTCCGTTTGATTATTCCCGCTACCTGTACGCCACCAAAGAGGAAGAAAAAAACAAGGGCAAGCTGAAAAAGCTCAAGGTCAAGCTGACCCGCAACGGCTGGCTGGTGCCCCCCACCCGCGAAAGCACTGTTGTGAGCATGATGCACATGACCGCCTACAATGCTTACCGCGTGCAGAAGGTGCTGAACTATGATTCCAACTCCCAGAAAGGCTTTGTGACCGAGCGCAGCAAGGAAGAATACAGCCGCTGCGTGCGCGAGATGAAAGCCTGCATGAAAGAGATCGACGCCCAGTTTGACGCTGCCGCCCGGAGCTACCGCGAGCGCTGCGGCGAAGTGCGCAGCCTGGACTTCTGGAAAAAGTATCTGAACCTGGACAAGTAATTTTACCGGGCTTATCCCCGGTTTTCCCTGGAAAGGAATCTTACACTTATGGCCAAAAAAAAGGCAAATTCGTTTGTTCTTACCGTTGCGGGCATTGCTGCTGCCACCGTGATCGGCGTGGTCGGGGTCAAGCTGACCCCTGCCCCGCATGTGATTTTCAGCCTGGCCCCCAGCGCAGAACCACAGGCTACCGCTGAGCCGGAGCCCATCAGCTGCGTGCTGGCCGGTACCGGGCAGGTTGTGGATTTTGCGGATCCCGGCGCAGAGGTCATCGGCATCCCTATTTTTCTGTAATCGAAAGAATTTCCTTTCCCTCTTGCTTCGTTCTCAGATACACCGCGTTTCTTCCCTCCTGCCCCGAATCCGACAGATATACCTCCTCATCAGGACGAAGTGGGGCAAGAAAACGTACTTCCAGAGCGGTCTGTCCCTTCATCCAGCCCTTCTTCCACAGACGAAGCAGGCAGGCATTCATAACAAGAAACCCCGGCAGAACTGCCGCTTCTCCCTGATGGATCGGATTGGTATCTGCCGCCTCCCGGAGATATTCTTCCATCTGGCTGCGGCTAAATGCCAGCGTATCATCATCCTCACTGCCCAGTTCCGTAATTGTTTTCATGAGCGGCATTTTCTCTTTTTCCGGGACAAGGACGCTCTGGCGCGGTTTTACCAGCAGCACTTCCATCTCCTCATTTTCCCGTTCCTTTTCCTCCTCCGCTGCCGCTATGCGGACCCGGATTGCCGAGCGGCCTTTTTTGATGATTTCCGGAGTTAATTTGGTATGGCAAAACTCATTCTCCCCCTGTTTGGGCTGCCAGTCCAGATGAAGTGTAGTTGTGCCTATCATCCAGCCCTCGTATCCTTCCAATGTGGAGAGAGCGCGCTCAAAGCAAAGAAGCTTCTTTTTCAATCTATCATTCACGGTATTTTCGACCTCTTCGTTATAAATTATAAATCTGACTCGTATGCACTTTTCGCTGCTCATTATACTAGATCTGTTCCAGAATCACAATATCCGAATCTCCCGCGTCTCCCCCTGATCCACCGGAATAAATCGGTCTTTTAAGCCCGGCGTCAGCCAGATCGTGCCGCCCTCGTCAACCAGGACTGCCTCATAGTCCTGATGCGCCGCCCAGTGTGCCGCTGCCTTTTCCCGTCCCATGACAAACAGGGCGGTCGAAAGCCCATCGCAGCGCAGTCCGCACGGTCCGATGATTGTCACAGAAATCAGCCCGCTATGCGCCGGCGCCCCAGTGGACGGATCCATGATATGCCAGTAAATTGTTCCGTCCTCATCCGTGAAATAGCGCTCATAGCCGCCGGAGGTAATGACCGCCTCATCCTGCACCCTGACTCCGCCCAGATAGCCGTCGCTCTCCGGATCCTTGATGCCGACATACCATTTCTCGCCATCCGGTTTTGTTCCGATCGTCTGGATATTGCCTCCAAGACTGAACAGTGCGCTTGTCACGCCGTCCTCCTTCATAGTCTTTACCACCTCATCTCCGGTAAATCCCTTTCCGACGCCGCCTAGATCCACCATCATTCCCGGCTCGATCGACGCCGTATCTGCTTCTAAACCGACCAGACGATAATCGACCGATTTAAGCAGGCTTTCCCGCTCGCTCTCACTGGGGACCCGGTAATTTCCCGTTGTAAATCCCCAGCTTTGCACAACCGGGTAAATTGAAATATCGAGTGCACCATCTGTTTCCGCTCCCAGCGCCAGCGCCTCCTGCATCAGATAACGCGTATCATCGGAAAGTTTCGCTGTTTTCTCCTGATTTAGATAGAAAATATCGCTGTTTTCCTGCGTTGTCGAAAACTCCCCTTCCAGCTCTTCCACCCGCCGTTTCACTTTTTCCTGCAAATTTGCACTTCCACCGTAGGCATCAAACTGCATCACAGTATCCATCGCAAACACCGTCCAGTTCTGCCCTTCTCCCGGATTCTGGTTCGAATTTGAGGGATTTTTCTCTAAATTTTCGTTTTTTTCTACTTCTGCCACATTTTCTGCCGTCTCTTCCGTAGACGCAGATAAACGAGGACGGTCATTCTGGACCGCCCCCGTTTGATCCGGCTGCGATGAAACACCGCAGCCACACAGCAGCAGGGTTAATAAAATCCACCACTTCTGTTTCAATTTTTACTCCTTTAAATACAACTACTCTTCTTCGGAAACAGACTCTTCTTTCTCAGAAGCATCGCCTTTACCGCCGTCGGATTCTTCCTTATCAGAAGTATCATCTTTTACGCCACCGGTCTCATCCTTCCTGGAATCATTGTCCTTAGATTCGTCCGTTTCATTCTTCTTGGAATCGTCACCAGTTTCGCCGGATTCATCTTTCGAATCATCCTTGTCAGCATCGCCTTTATCTGAAGTTTCGTCTTTCTTCTCATCCGAAGTATCCTTGGACTCGTCCGAATCCTCTTTCTTGTCCTCGTCTACTTCCGGTGCCTTGTTCGCATCGTCTGTCTCGTTCTTCTTATCGCCATCCGGTACATCTGCCTTGTTTTCGTCATTCGTCTTCGGCTCTGCCGGTGTTTGCTCCGGTGTGGTTACTCCCTCGGTTGGGGTGGTGACGATCTCGCTTGGGAGGACTTCGTCGGCAAGAAGCGTTTTGGATTCCTTGATTAATTTCCAGTTTTTATCAAGTTTGCACTCAATCGTTCCGTTATTCTTAGTGTAGATAAGAATTTCATTATCCTCTTCTTCACTCAATCCGGACGCTGAAACCTTTAAACAATCATAATTATCATTGCTATAAGATGTATCCGTTGCATGCGGTGCAAACTCCCCACTTCCAAGGAACGAGGAAACGGATGCCTTGCTATACTCTGTTCCATTTACCGCAACCGAATCAATCTCCTTTAAGAAGGTTTTTAACTTTTCCCCCTCAACTCCATTGAAGCGAATCAGTAAATAATCTCCTGTCCAACCACTCTCTTTTACAACACTGGAAACCTCAATTTCTGTATCTGCTTTCTGGCTCTCAACTGTAACCGTGATCGACTGATTCTTGTAACCTTTTGCTTCGATCACAACCTCATTCAGACCACTATCCAGTGCGCTTGTCTGAATTGTCAATGTTGTACCATTTACTGCAAATTCAAGTGCAACATCTTCCTCCTCATCATTGCCAGTTACTTTTACAGACTTAATTGCTTTCAGATACTCTTCATCACCAGTCAGAACCAGCGGTTCTCCCTCATCAACCGTAGTGCTGCCTGTCAGCTTCGGTGCTGGAAGCAGTTTCTCTTCGTCACCCGCTAACTTCATATCCTTTGTAACTGTAAAGGTAAGCTCTTCGTATCCTTCTGCCTGGATCGTTACGTCGGTGCTTTCTTCGGTGCTGAAACCGTCTAAAGTGAAATCGATGCAATCAAACTCCTGTACATTGTTATATGGATCATCTGCATCTGTCATCTTCCATGTAGGGTTATACGAACTAAGGCTGTAAGTTGCTTTCGTATACTCTTTATTTCCAACTTTCACGGATGTAATCTTAGCCAAGTAATCTTTTACACTCGTTCCCTTTGAAGCCTTAAAAGAAGCACGGCCAAAATCTGGTTCAAATGACCAGCTGGCTTTATGTTTGCTAAACTCCACTACTTCTGGAGCTGCCATCTCTTCCTTAATTTCTTCCTCTTCCTTCTCAACCACAAATTCACATCTCAGCGCCTCTGTGTAGTAATTCGAACGAAGAGTCAGCTTATAGCTTCCCGGCTGAACCTGATGGAGAATCAGCTTCTTGCCATCCCCGGATACTTCATAGTAAACATCGTTGCTGCTGGACACGCCTTTCGTGTAGATATTTCTCTCAACCGCATCTTCCTCGTCAGAAAGCAGGGTAACAGATTTCAGGTTCTTCAGGAAATCTCCCTTGCTGCCATTAACGGTAAATTCAGCATTTGCAAAATAGTAGGTCTTATTAGAATCTTCTTTTTTCTCAGCTGCAAACGCCTCTTTACCATCCGCATAATCAACGGTCAGCAATAAATCGTTTTCCAGCACCTTATCGTATGTAAATGCAATACTCTGGCTCTTATATCCCGTTGCATCAACAGTCAGCTTGTACTCCTCACCAGCCTTGAATACATCCGCCTCTATGGTAATGGTGCCAGCTTCTTTATCGACGGAATATTTGTCCTTGCTGAGTGCCTGCCAGTTTCCGTTGACAACGATACTCTGAACCGCTTCGATATACTCTGTATCCTCTGTCCGCAGGACTACCGGCTCGCCCTCTTTGTTCTGTACAACTGTAATCGCCGGTGCATCCTGACGAGAGAAGTTTCCATTGTACTGGATATCGCCGAGCAGACCATCTTCAAGAACCTCTTTTGCCGTTGCCGGATGGTTCGGATCCAGTGCTCCGTTTTCACGGTAATCTGCAAATGGGAGCATTCTGTTCTCTTCGTATTTCTGATTCTCGCTCTTATTTACGTAGTCTGTCCATCTGAAGAAATCATCATCTCCAGTATCAAAGACTGCATCCGGAATCGCATTGTACCACCACTCCATCACTGCCTTGGACGCATCATTTTCCATCTTGGTCTGTTCAAGGAGATGTGCATTTACAAGCAGATCTGAATCAAAAATCAGGTTTGCAGAGATTGCAGAGCTTCCTGAGCTACTGCCGCTGGAGCTTCCACTTCCGCTGGAACCGGTCGATGCGGTGCTAATACCGTCGAATCCGTATGCCGCCATTTTCTGACCATTGGTCTGTTCCTTCTCTTTTACCGGCTCTGCGCCCGTTGTCACCTTGAAGCTCTTAGAGAATGACCGGAAACCATTTGCATATACAGTGATCTTGTAATTGCCCTTGTATGGCAGATGGTCTGTATTATCATTGTACAGAACAAATAAATCCTGGCTGTAGAGATACCAGTCATCGATCATCTTAAGGTCGCTTACTGTTCCGTTCGGATCTTCCAGGGTCACACGCTCGATCGGTGTCTCAATTGCGTATACCAGATCGCCGACTGCAAAATGGAGATTCTTACCGGACTGCGGTGTTTCCTTAAGCTCCAGTGTCGGTACTGTCTCATTGACGACATGAATCGGGACGAGCGCGGAACCGCCTGCCGACGATACAACCCGCACATAATAACGTCCATTATTAAAGAAATTGCTCTGTCCTGTCTGGATAGTCAGCTGTCCAACGCGTCCCTGTCCGTGCGCCACATTCTTTTCACTGTCAAATACGAGACTCGAATTGATTGTGTTCTTCTGCTCATTGTATTCAACCAGTTCCAGTTTGCGGATGCCGTCAAACCACTCTTTCTCCTCATCTGTATTATAGTTAAACAGAATGGTAACGGCTGCTTTTCCATTTTTTGGAAGAACCGCATCCGGCGAATAGCTCGGATGAGTTTGTTTCTCCTCATTCAAGTTATACGTAGTCTTTTTCGGAGAAATGCGGGCATTTCCATTTTCATCGTAATTGGTCAGATAATAGTCCCAGTAAGCAACCGGCTCATGCGTCAGAATCTTCTCAGGCAGATAGCCGTCGTTTTCCTCATATACAGCATCTTCCTGGCTCTCATTGCTCAGAACCACCGTCCTGAATCGAACATGCCTAATTTACGGTAGCAAACGCCAATGGAAGATT
>OGZW01002474.1_pt1 | contig 14400 bp, 13 predicted proteins | sample 1577001 | NCBI WGS metagenome assembly OGZW01 (sample SAMEA3541519, study PRJEB24748) | human gut metagenome | biome: human gut; feature: human-associated habitat; material: faeces | place: China | collected 2012 | reverse complement strand
AAAAATATGTTATTTCAAACATGATACCGGATTAATAAAATATAATTGAGGCAGTTGAAAAAGCACTTATATTTATGTTCATGACTGCCAGTTCCACAATCATCATAAATACAAGTGCGTGTGCTAAAAATTTTAATGCTTTGGTATTCATTGGATAAGTCCTCCCCTTTGTTTTTCGAATAAAAACATTATAGAATTTATAAAAACATTTTTCAAGCTTTTCCAGTAACTTTGTATAATACTTCCAATAATACCATATTATTACTATTACATTACAGGCAATTTAGCATAAAAAATATCCGGCAGGATTTCCTGCCGGATAAAAAAATCATATTATATTATTTTATCATCTGAAAACTTATTCAAAATAAACTGTTATCTTGTCTATTTCACCGTTTCTTACAGCTTCAGCCTTTTCTCCCACAATCTTTGGTTCTGTTGAAACAACTTCTCCATTGATTTCAATCTTAGATACCTTAGCTGCATCCTTTCCAAATGTATTCTTGCCTGTGTTATTTACATATGTAACATCACATGTTGAAAGCAATCTGAAGGTTGCCTTTCCTTCATCAAATAACCAGTTAGCAAGTTTTGGTTCAAAATTAAGAACTAACTTTCCATCTTCATATGTAAATACCTTGTCACCTATAAACATTTCAATCCACATAGAAATCATTTCTGTTGTAGAACCTGAAAGTCTTGCAACGAATCCTCTTCCATGAACGTCTGGATTAGGATTTGCACTTGATGCAAGGAAAGAAGAATTTTCTAATGTGCTTCTTCCATACATATTCGGATCAAGGAACGGTATAAGTGCTCTTGTTATTGTGTCATAATATTCATCATATAAGCCTGCCTTAAGCATAGCAAGAATATATTTATATTCCATATGAAGGAATACATTTTCTCTCTCCTGCCATCCCGGTGTAAATGCACGGCAACGACCATTTTCCATGGAGCATCCTTCAATTGATGCAGATGTTTTGTACATGGCAAGTTTCTTGTCATAAAGATCTGTTTTCTTTACCTTGTTGAACATATCTCTTGCTGTGTCAACATCAACATATCCCATCATTCTTGCAGGACCTTCAAGGAAATACGGAAGAGGAACCGCTTTAAATGCCTTAACCTTTGCCTTCTGTAATCCGTAATGACTAATAACCGGCTCACCATTTTCATCTACTACAGGTTCAAAATCTACGGCTTCATGAGTAAAGTATGTAGGGACAAGACCATTTCCAATTTCTACAGCCTTCTCAATACCCTTTTCAATCTTCTCTGCAAATGCTTCAAAAACTTCAACGATGTGTGCCTTAGATACTGAATCCTTATCTCCACTAAATTCCAGCTTAGTTGCAGCTCTGTAAGCTTCTCTCACTGATGCAACAGCATCCCAATATTCAAAGTCATTAAGGTTTCCTGCATTATATTTGTCCAGCTCTGCCTTAACTGCATCTAAATATTTTGATATTTCAACAGGCATTACTACAAATCCATCGCCACCGAAATTATCTGTAATAAACTTAACAAGTCTCTTCAGTTCAAAAGTTTCAGGTGTTCCTGAACCAAACAATCCCGGAAGTCCGTTCATTGCATCGTTCCAGCCAGGCTTTCCACCTTCCATTTCAACACCAATTCCATCCATATCCATCTGGGCGAACTTGCTAAGTGCCAAAATAATCATCTTAACTGCAAGGGTTGTATGAACAGTCTTGCCGTCCTTTTCCTTTAACCAGTTAGTTGCCCACTTGTTAAATCCTTCTCTTGCAAGTTTCTCCTCATCTTCAACTTCCATGCCGTACTGACGTACATCACCTTTTTTGTTAATTACATATTTCTCATCTCTTGGAACAACATATGCAACGCTGTCATAGAATTTATATGTATCATCTCCAAACAGGAACTGATCCCTTTTGTCAGGGAATACTGATAAATAATTATCCACAAGATCCATATTATAATCCCAATGGTCACTCCAGTATCCTTCGCCAAAACCGGCTTCTATATTCTGATTGCAGTTATTTAAAATATTGGCAATAAATTCGCCATCATCCACTTTAAGATTTAACTGTAATCTTGCGATTGTATTGGAAATCTGTCCCGGTGTAAATTTACCTTCCACTATTTTAACAATGGCAGATGCATCACCATCAATGCTTTCCTTTACATATGCCTTAACTTCTTCCTCTTTTCCTTCAATAACATTGAAAAGACTTGGACGTACCTCTAACGGATTGTATCCGTCTGCCTGAACTAAACTAAAGAAAGTCTTTACGTTAAAGTCCCCAACATCTTTATTAAAGAACACGTCATTTCTTCTATTCTGTGAAACATCACGGAAGTTACCATTACCCTGAGAATAATACTCTGCAGCAATTGAGAAGAAATTATAATCTCTTTCAGGATCACCATGTTTACGACTAAACAGGTGAATAATTGATTTATTTCCGTCTTTATTAAGTACATATGGATATCCTCCACGAAGGAAGTTATCTAAATAGCACTGCTCAATATACTGGTCAAACTTGCCTGCTGCAGTATGTGTTTTAACATCTGAAGTAAAGCTTTCAGCTAACTCTTCCGCTTCCACAAATTTGTCCTGTAAATATCCTTCTTTACAGAATGTGTCTATCTTTGCGTTAATCTGATCTACAGAACCTGCAAAGCCCATCATTGTATCAAAGGAGAATTCTTCTCCGTCATCTAACTGTGTCCTAAATGGTGTAAAACCACAAGGTACCTTGTTAGCAAAGCACTGTTCTTTTCCAAGAACATTATCAATGCCACCATCAATAAATCTTACCGGTGTCATAAGGGATAAATCATAACCAAACACTGTATCAACGTCGTAAATTACATCCTGTAATTTTCCGTCCTTAACTGTAAGATAATAATAACCACCCTCTACATCTGATACCTCGGCTGAATCCTTTGTTGAAGCTCTAAGTGTATAATAAGGAACTTTGTTATCAATATTTTTGATATATGCCCAGCTTTTAAATAAGTTTGACATTTCCTTAAATTCACCATTAGAAATACCATATGTAATAATCTTTGGAAGTCCGTCAATTATCTCTATGTTCTTTTTCTGTCCACTTATGTTTTTAATTGAAACCTGTCTTACTAATGCTCCAATGCTTTCGTTTGGTAAAACATAGTAATTAACTGTTATTTCAATTCCGTATTTTTCATTTCTTTCGATTACTTTAAAACTATTCTTATTCATACGAATCTGACGTTTTGCATCATCTTCATATTTGAAGAATGGTTCATAATATTCTCCGTCTATGGTTAAGAATGTTCTAAAGCCTTTTACTGTTGTATTTTCAAATGCTGTATTTGCTGAATTGAACTCCATAATGGCATTTCCCTTATTGTCAATACCAAAACTGTTCATTCCCTGACCTCTGTTGGTGTAAAAAGTCCACATTGGAATACCTTTCACACCTGCAAGACCAGGAAGAAAACTTGAGAATGCAGGTAATCTGTCATAATCATCAATTACAAAAGTCTTACCTTCAAGTCTGTAATTTTCCATTATAATCTCCTTACGAATATATCTATTTTTTACTTGTTACACTTTCCACATGAACTTCTGTAAACCATCTTTGGAGAAAGCTTAGTTACAGTACCACTCTTATCTCCCTCATCATTTAATAATCTGAAAAGTTCATTGGCACTGGCACTGCCCATTTCTGTAATCGGATTGTGAACTGTTGTAAGTGGAACTCCGTAATAAGCACTTAATGTGCTGTCATCATAACCTATTACGCTTACCTGTTCCGGAACTTTAATTCCCACATCCTGCAATGCCTGTATACATCCCCATGCCATTTCATCGTTGGCACAGAACATTGCGTCCGGCAATTCTACACCGCTAGAAAGCAATGAGCGCATTTCACTATACGCTAAAGATTCCTCATAATAACCTCTTAAAACAATGTTTTCGTCTATAGGGAGATTGTTCTTTTCCATCATTTCAACGTAACCTTCGTAACGATGCTTGTCATCTCCCGATTCATTTCCATGCATATATCCGATTCTCTTGTGACCAAGTTTAATTAAGTGATCAACAGCCATTGTTGCACCTAACTTATCATCTGATAACACACCTGAAATATTTCTCCCTTTGCTAGCCCTGTCAAGGAATACCATAGGAATATTAACTGTAGCTATTCTCTTAACATAATCACCTGTTAAATCTTCATGATAGATAATTGCCCCTGCTACTCCTGATGCAATAATCATTCTATAGATTTCGTCCGGTGAGTTTCCGTTACTTACATAAATATTTAACATATAGTTATTTAATTTACACTGTAAGTGAACAGCCTGTATTAATACCTTATAGAAGTCTCCCTGCAAACTTGTTAAAAAGAGGCCTATTGTATTTTTTCTGTTAGACTTAAGTAATTTTGCATTCATATTTGGGATGTAATGCAATTTTTCTACTGCCAATAATACCTTCTGCTTTGTTTCCTCACTTACGATATCAGCTCTGTTAAAAACATTTGAAACTGTTGAGATTGCCACTCCTGCTTCCTTGGCAACGTCTTTTATTGTAACCATACAATAACCTCCATTTTTTCTTTAAATATATTTCCTATCCGGCAAAGAGTTTTCCTTCTCTTCGCCGGACAAATCTTTTATTGTTTTACTGGTATACCCTTACATAGTCAACATACATATAATCCTGATATGTTTGTCTTATTCCTGAATTTGTATTGTATTCATTAATTTTTGTCCAATACTTCGGCGTTACCTTTCCACCAAGAACTCCACCTATAGCACAGTTAATGATAAGGTAGAAATCTTTATTATATGGCCATATTGCAGGAACGTTTATCCCCTTTCCTGTAGCAACGTACATATCCGGATCATAAGTCCATGTTATTTTTCCGTCAAGGGTAAATGTAACTGAATCCGGTGTCCATACAATACCATATGTATGGTATGCACTTGTTGCATCCTTTACAATAGCATTTTTGTACTTATTTCCTGAACTTGTTGGCATTCCGTTAAACCTCTGACAATGGATAGACTGTGGTATGGTTGTTTTTGTTTCATCTTTAGTTGATTCAAAAACGTCTATCTCACCACACATCGGCCATTTTCCATATCCTAACATCCAGCCTGCTGCCCATGTTCCCTGACCTTTTGGTAATTTAGCTCTAAACTCAACTTTACCATACTTTAATGAATACATATCCTTAGTCCATATTTTAGTTGAATAATAACGATTAGGTACACATGATTTAGTTTCAGGATTATACTCAAACTGTGGCTTAATAATCAGATTTCCATCTTTTACTTCACTAAATCTCATTTGATAGTTCTGAAGTTCCTCGTTTCCGTATCCGCCGGCACCTGTTGCACCATTATTATTCCATTTTGTTGTGTCAAGCTCTGTTCCTTTAAATTCATCATTCCAAACCATCTTACGAACCTTATCGCTTACAACTCCTGAATATTTGGCACTGGTGTATATTTTCTTACCAACCTTTGAGTATGCCTTGACTTTAAAATAATATGTTTTGCCTACTGTTAAATTGTCAATTTTTGTTCTGCTTACATTACCAACTTTTACAGACTTAAAGCCGCTTTTAGCGTTTGTGGAGTAATATACATAATAACCTGTTATATACCTGTTACCTGATTTTTCCCACATTACTTCAATACCCTTGTCTGAAGCATTTTTTGCCTTGTCAATTGTAATGTTTGGTGGTGTAACAGTTACAGGAACTCTTTTCTTGCTTTTTCCAACTTTAACCACAATTTTACATGCTCCGGGTCTTTTGGCTGTTACTTTTCCCTTTTTAGTTACAGTTGCAATTTTCTTATTGCTTGATGTGAATTTTGCACCTTTTTGTTTTACCTTAATTGTTGTTTTTTTGCCTACGGTTAAAGCAATCTTCTTTCCGGACTTAATAGTTACTTTAGCACTTGCGTCTACCGGATTTACAGCAATAATCGTGGCTGTCATGGCTACTGCCATTACAATTGAAGTGATCTGCTTAAAAATCTTCATATTTTTTTGCCCTTTCATTAATATTAATATAGTTATGGGAAAGGTCACATGCATGACCTCTTCCCTGTTGCTTTATTCACCTGTAATACCGGTGTTTTCAATACCCTCGATAAACTGTTTCTGAACGAGAGCATATAATACTAATAATGGTGCTATTGCCATAAGTGTGGCTGCCATTCGGTTAGCTTCATTTACCACATTTCCCGTACCACTTGCAGCACCGTTATCAAACAATGCCAGTTTTCCAGGAAGTAATTCTAATGCATCACCTAACATAATATTTGTTGTATAAGTTTCATTCCAGTTAAATACAAATGAAAACAGGAATACAACAAGTATAGTTGATATTGATAATCTGATTGCTACGTGATAGAACACCTTAAATGAGCCGGCTCCATCAATCATTGCTGCTTCATCTAATGATTTTGGAATCATGCTGACGCTGGCCCTGACTGCCCGGCAGAAAGACCGCCGGGCCCCCATCTTCCGGTTCGCATCGGTCTTCTCCAACGCAGCCTATATGGGCTTCCCGCTTATTTCGGTGCTGTTTGGGTCGGAGGGGCTGCTCTACGCCAGCGCCTACGTGACCGTGTTCAATATCCTGCTCTGGACCATGGGCTACGGCATGGTCAGCGGCAGTTCCAGCCTGAAGGAAGTGACCCGCAGCCTGCTGCGCACCCCGGTGCTGTATGCGATGGTGGTGGGCCTCGCCGTCTACCTGCTGCAGATCCCGGTGCCCGCCCTCATCGCCCAGCCGCTGGAACTGCTGAGCAACATGAACACCCCGCTTTCCATGCTCATCACCGGCATCCTCATCGCCACGGGCGACCTGAAGCAGATCGTCTGCGACCGGCACATCTGGAAACTGGCCGGGCTGCGGATGCTGGTCATCCCGGCAGTGTGTCTGGCGGCCTTTGCGGCGCTGGGTCTGCTGCGCTTCGGCATGAGCGCACAGGTGGTGCTGCTGTTGGAGTGCTGCCCTGCCGCTGCGATCACCTCGGTGTTCGCCGTTCAGTTCGGCCACGATGAGCAGTTCGCTGCCGGATGCGTGGTCCTCACCACTCTGCTCAGCATCGTCACCCTGCCCCTGTGCGCACTGGTGCTGACGGCGCTGATGTAACACGCGACGCAAAAAGGAACCGCTGCGTTTTGAACGCACAGCGGTTCCTTTTTTGTTTCCCATTATACCAGCGGCATGATGTTTTCCGGCTCCGCCCGGAGGAAGGCCGGGGTTTCCGGCGGGGGTGAGGAGAGAGTCGTTTTGGAGACCTTCCACCACAGCTTTGCGCTGCCATCCACCGAGGTGCAGATGACATTCCAGTCGAACGGATTCTCGCTCGAAGCGCCCACACGCACCGGCAGCCGGTTGTCGCTGTCCGCTGCGGCGGGCACGAGGTCATGGGCACGGATGCCCACGGCGGTGCAGTTTTCCGGCACCGGGAGCGCCACGGCAAGCTCCTGCTCCCAGCCGGTGAGATGCACCCGGTGCGCGTCCACCCGGACGCAGGGCAGGATGTTCTTGCAGCCGGTCAGGCGGGCGGCGGTCAGGCGGCGGGGGTCTGCAAAGACCTCTCTGGTCGTGCCGGCCCGGAGCACCTCGCCGCCGTCCATGACGATCATCTCGCGGCAGAGACGGTAGGCCTCGTCGCGGTTGTGAGTCACGAGCAGAGCCGTGCCGTCAAACCCGGCCAGCAGGCTGCCCACTTCGCCCTCCACTTCCTCGCGGAGGTAGCTGTCCAGTGCGCTGAACGGCTCGTCCAGCATCAGGATGCGGGGCTTGCCCGCCAGAATGCGGGCCAGTGCAGCGCGCTGCTGCTGCCCGCCCGAAAGCTCACTGGGCAGGCGGTGGGCCAGTTCCTCCAGCCGCATGGCGCGCAGGGCCTCCGCACAGGCCGCTTTGCGGGCGGCGGGGTCCTTCTCCTTTTTCAGCGCGCAGAGGATGTTCTGCTCCACCGTCATATTCGGGAACAGCGCGTAGTTCTGGAACAGCAGGCCCACGTTCCTCTGCTGCGGGGGCAGGTCGATGCCCTGCTCGCTGTCGAACAGGACGCGGCCATCCAGCACGATGCGGCCGCTGTCAGGTCTGACGATGCCCGCAATGCAGCGTAGGGTCATGCTTTTGCCGCAGCCGGATGCGCCGAGGATGGCGGCGGTGGTATTGCCCGCTGTGAACTCCGTGCGAAGGGTGAAGCCGTCGAACCGTTTGGTGATCTTGACATCCAAACTCATGTGTGCTTCCCTCCCTGCTTCTGTTTGCGTTCCAGCAGGTTGACCGCCAGCAGCACCACTGCCGAGATGACGATGTCCACCAGCACCCACTGCATCGCTCCCCTCTCATCGTTGGTGCGCCAGAGCTGATACACCGTGGTCGCGATGGTGGCCGTTTTGCCGGGGGTGTAGCCTGCAATCATGCTGGTCGCGCCGTACTCACCCAGCGCGCGGGCAAAGGCCAGCACCGTTCCGGCCAGGATGCCCTGACGGCAATATGGCATCCGCACCCGCCAGAAGATCCAGGTGTTGGAAAGCCCCAGCGTCTGCGCGGACCAGGCCAGCGTCTCGTCGAAGCTCTCGAACGCACCGCGGGCCGTGCGGTACATCAGTGGGAAGGCCACGACGATGGAGGCAAAGATGGCGCTGTACCAGTTCATGACCAGCTTGACGCCGAAATGCTCCAGAAAGAAGAGGCCCAGCGGCCGCTTGGCACCGAACAGCAGCAGCAGGAAATAACCCACGACCGTGGGCGGCAGGACCATGGGCAGGGTGAGCACCACGTCCAGCACACCTTTGAGCACACGGGGCAGCTTTGCGATATAATAGGCGGCAAAAATGCCGAGGAAGAACACCGCCGCGCAGCTGATGAGTGCAATGCGCAGGCTGTTCCATAAAGGATACCAGTCCACTTGCTTTCACCTCCCTATTTCGTCTCACAGCAGGGCCCTGCTGTTTCCGGCGTCCGGGATCCCCTTCGGCCAGTAACAGCCTGCCCGGCCTGCCAAGGGCTCCCCTGTCAGGGGAGCTGGCGAGCAAATGCGAGACTGAGCGGTTTACAGTACGGTGAAGCCGACGCTCTCGAACACTTCGCCTGCCGCAGAGGTCTGCAGATACTCCAGGAACTTCCGGGCAGCAACGGCGTTGGGGGCAGCCTTCAGGACGGCAGCCGGGTAGATGACCTGACCGCACATCTCCTTCGTGGCCTCATCCACGACCTTCAGACCGGCGCTGAAGGCATCGGTGCAGTAGACGACACCGGCATCCACGCTGGCCTCGCTGACCTGAGTGGTGACTTCCTTGACGTTGGAGCCGTAGGTGATGACTCCGGCCGCAGCCAGAGCGGCTTCGTCCAGCTCGTAGTAGGCCAGGATCTTCTGGGTGTACTGGCCCACCGGCACATCGCTGTTGCCCATGCAGAACAGGATGTCCTCCGCCTGCAGGTGCTCGGCCAGAGAATCGAAGCTGTCGATGCCCTTGTCGGCATTTTCGGGGACGCACAGGACGACCTTATTTTCCAGCAGATCCACGCGGGAATCGCTGTCCACGAAATCCAGACCCTCGGTGTTCACCTCAGCGGAAGCGGTGCTGTCCAGCTGGTTCATCTGCTTCTGACCTGCCGAAAGGAACAGGTCGCAGTCTGCGCCCTCCTGGATCTGGGTCTTCAGGGTGCCGGAAGAGTCGAAGTTGAAGCGGAAGGTCACGCCGGGGTTCTCCGCCGAATAGGTCTCAGCGATGGCGTTCAGCGTCTCGGTCAGGGACGCTGCAGCGAAGACGATCAGCTCGACGGACTCGCCCGAAGCAGCCTCCGAAGAGGCGGCGGCAGAGCCTGCCACGGAGGAAACGGAGCTGCTGGAGCCGCCGCAGGCGGTCAGGGCAGCAGATGCGGACGCGATGCCGGCAGCGCACAGGAAGCCGCGGCGGGAGATCTGGGCATTCATGGTCATTTCTCCTTCTGTTGTTCCCATAGAGTTATCGTTTACAGCGTCTCCCGCCGGGCGGGGCTGTAAAGGCCGCATTACTTCCGGGCACACTCGCCGTCCAGCCCGGCAGCGATGCGGATGCCGTGTTCGAGGCTGGGCAGGATGTACTCCAGATTCTCCTGCACGGCCTTGGGGCTGCCCGGCAGATTGACGATGAGGGTCTTGCCGCGCAGGACGCTGGCTGCGCGGCTGAGCATCCCACGCGGGGTGATGCTCAGGCTGTGGTACCGCATAGCCTCGGCGATGCCGGGGGCGCTGCGGGTGGCCACGGCATAGGTAGCCTCCGGGGTGATGTCGCGCGGGGAGAAGCCGGTGCCGCCGGTGGTCAAGATCAGGTTCACCTGTCGGCCGTCGGCCAACCGGATGAGCTGGGCCTTCAGTGCCTTGGCCTCATCGGGCAGGATCATGGTCTCCTCCACTTTGTACCCGGCGGCGGTCAGCATCTCCACGATGAGCGGGCCGCTCTTGTCCTCCCGCTCGCCGCGGGCGCCTTTGTCCGACAGGGTGATGACGGCTGCGCGCAGCGGCGGGTCTTCTTCCGGGGGCAGCAGGATCATCTCATCGCCCACATGGAGAGTGCCGCCGTGGAGCACACGGGCGAACACGCCCTCGTGGGGCATGATGCACTCGCCGGTCTGCTGTTTGATGACGCAGTCGTTGTGGCATTCCTTGCCGATCTGGGTCATCTCCAGCACGACCTCACCGACCTGAAAGCGGCTGGTGACGGGCAGATTGCGGAAATCGAACCCCTCCACAACGAGATTTTCGCCAAAGGCACCGTAATCGACCCAGATCTTCTTGCGGAAGTTCTCGATCTTTTCGGCGCTGAGCAGGCTGACCTGACGGTGCCAGTGTCCGCCGTGGGCATCGGTCTCAATGCCCCATTCCGGGGTTAGGGTGGCTTCGGGCACCTCGGTCTTGACGGTGCCGCGCTTCGGGCTGGTGCAAATGGCCAGGATCTTTCCCATATTATCCTCCGATCCGATACATCCCGCGCGTAGCCGGGACATCCTGTTTCAATTCAAAGTGGTGCTCCTGGGGCTTTTCCCAGATGGTGGTGCGGATGGCGCTGAGCAGCGCTTCGTCCGACGCGCCGCTGCGCAGGAGCGTTTTCAGGTCGCAGCCCGCCTCGCTGGCAAGGCAGGGGCGCAGAAAGCCCTGGCTCGTAAGCCGGACCCGGTTGCAGGAAGCGCAGAACTTGCCGTGCACGGCCGCAATGAAGCCCACGCTCCCCTGCCAGCCCGGCGCGGTGTAGTAGACTGCCGGGCCGTCGCCGATGCCTGCCGTTTCCTGACGGGAAAGCGGGGCCAGCTCCGGCCAGCGCTTCCGGAAGCGGGCCAGCAGGTCCGGCCCGGAGATGCAGGGCATTGCGGCCCCATAGCCGATGGGCATCATCTCGATGAAGCGCACCTGCAAAGGCTTTGTCTCCGCCAGAGCGGCCAGCGATTCCAGCTCTCCCTCGTTGACGCCCACCTGCGGCACGCAGTTCAGCTTGACGGGCAGGCCGCTTTCCAGCGCGGCCCGGATGCCCGCCATCACGTCCGCAAAGGCGTCCCGCGCGGTGATGCGGGCGAACACTTCCGGTGAAAGGGTGTCCAGACTGATGTTCACGCTGTCCAGCCCGGCGGCAAGCAGGGCGGGCAACTGCTGCGCCAGCAGCACCCCATTGGTGGTCATGGTGACACGGCGGATGCCGGGGATGGCTTTCAACTGCGCCACCAGATGGTCCACGCCTTTGCGCACCAGCGGCTCGCCGCCGGTGACGCGGACCGTATCCACCCCGCACTGCGCAAACAGTGCGGCAAGGCGGAGAAATTCTTCGTACGTCAGGATATCTTCCCGTTCCAGTTTCTCCACACCGTCCGGCATACAGTAGCGGCAGCGCAGGTTGCACAGGTCAGTGACCGAGAGGCGCAGATAGTGGATCGTGCGGCCTTTTGCATCAAACATAGCCGCCCTCCGCCCGGATGTACAGGCCGCTCTTGCCGCCGCTCTTCTTTTCCAGATGGATCTCGCCCAGCTCCATCCCCTTATCCACAGCCTTGCACATATCGTAGATGGTCAGCAGCGCGGTGGAAACACCGGTCAGGGCCTCCATCTCCACGCCGGTGACGCCGCTGGTCTTGACGGTGCAGCGGGCCTCCACCGCCCGGCGCTCCGGCAGCAGTTCGAACTCGATCTGCACCTTGGTCAGCGGCAGCGGATGGCACAGCGGGATCAGCTCGCTGGTGCGCTTGGTGGCCATGATGCCAGCCACGCGGGCCACACCCAGCACATCGCCTTTCTTCACCGTGCCGTTCTGCACGGCGGCAAAGGCGTCTTCGTTCATGGTAATGATGCCGTGGGCCGTTGCCTCGCGGGAGGTGACAGGCTTGCCGCTCACGTCCACCATCACCGCATTGCCCTCGGCATCGAAATGGGTCAGTTTATTTTCTGTTGTATTCATAAAATTCACGTTATCCTTCGTGTAGCCTTTCACAACGGAGCTGGCTCAGCAGTGCCCGAACCCACAGTTGGGCCAGGTGCAGGTGCCGCAGCCCAGGCAGAGGCCGCCCTCCCCCAGGCGGGCGATGTCCTCGGCGGTGATCCTGCACGATCACCACGTTGTTGGACTCATCCTGATACCAGGTCAGATCATGCTTTTTTGCAAAAGCAACCAGATAATCACTGATGGCCTTTGTGTTCCTCGAACCGTGCGGAATCGCACAGATCTCCTCAAAATAATCAAACACTTTCTCCGACTGTAACTGTAATGCCTGTATTTCTTTTAAACTGCTCATAGAATCCTCCTGTTCTTCATACATTCTAGTATGAAAAAGAAATTGATATTCCTTTGTCTGCTATTATTTATTGCCTATATCTTAACCGCCCCGAAAGATGCCGTAAACGCCGCATCCGTGGGACTCGTTCTATGGTACACGCGCGTTCTTCCAACGCTGCTCCCCTTTGTCATTCTGTCCAATATCCTGATGGACTCAAATTACCTGCAATATCTGAACAAAATCACCGCACCGCTTGTATCCCGGCTCATTCCGGTCAGCGACAACGGGGCTTTTGTTCTGTTAAGCGGCTTTCTGTTCGGCTTTCCAATCGGGAGCAAAAACTGCGCCGCCCTGCTTGCAAGCGGAAAAATCACACGCCGGGAAGCCGATGTTTTATTTATCATTACCAACAACATCAGTCCGGTCTTTGTCACAAGCTTCATCCTCTACACCCAGCTTGGGCTGTCCCATCTGTCGGCAGTTACCCTGCTGATCCTGTATTTTCCGGCGCTTTTGCTGGGCAGTATCCTGCTCTCTGCAGACGCACGCCGCACAAAAGGCCGCACCGCGTTCCACGCGCAAAAACAGCCGGCATCTGGATCTCAAATGAATTTTAAAATCATAGATACCGGCATCATGGATGGTTTTGAAACACTGACCAGACTTGGTGGGTATATTATGCTGTTTTCCATGATCGCCTCTCTCCTGCAGAAGCTTCCCGTTCCCCGTGTCGTCACACTGATCCTTACTGGAATGGTTGAAATCACAAACGGGATTGCCATGCTTCCGGATTCGGGTCTGCCGCAGTCCGTTCAGTATGTGCTGGCCGTGGTCTATACCGCCTTCGGCGGACTGTCCGGTATCGCCCAGACAAGTTCCATGATCCGTGACACACCACTCTCCATAAAACACTACTGCATCGCAAAGCTGCTTCTTGCTGCCTGCTGCGGACTGCTCGCCTGCCTCGTCTCACAGATCTTTCATCTGTGAGACAGTGCGTTCGGTCAGCCCAGCATATCCGAAGAGATCTCCACCTTCGGACCGTCTGCCTGGGATGCCTGCGCATCCGTCGTCTTGGTCTCCGGCTCCTCGGCAGTCGGATTAAGCTCGGCACGGTTCGCCGTCACTACATCCAGGAATCCCTGCAGGGAACTTACATAAGCATCATGGCGCGCCTTCGCCGCATCCATGGAATGTGAGATCGTGTTCTCCAGATTCCGCAGAATGTCATCCGTATACTGCATGGCACCCATACGGATATTGTTGGCGTCATTCGTTGCATTATCGAGAATCTCCTGTGCCTGCTTGGTTGCAATCATGACCACTTCATTCGCCTGCGCATATGCCTGCTGCATGATCTGATGTTCGCTGACCAGCTCGTCCGTCTTGACCTGCGCCTGTGCGATGATCGCATCTGCCTTTGCCTGGGCATCTGCCAGAATTGCTTCCTTATTGCTTATGATCTTCTGATAGCGTTTGATCTCCTCCGGTGTCTTGATGCGGAGTTCGTTGAGCAGCTCCTCCATCTCTTCGCGGTTTACGATAATTTTAGAAGAGGAAAATGTCTGTGGCTTGCAGCCATCGATTCTATTTTGTTTTTTATTAGTTGGCTGTATTGAACTCTTTTCCATCCACTGTG
>OGZW01002473.1_pt1 | contig 14404 bp, 12 predicted proteins | sample 1577001 | NCBI WGS metagenome assembly OGZW01 (sample SAMEA3541519, study PRJEB24748) | human gut metagenome | biome: human gut; feature: human-associated habitat; material: faeces | place: China | collected 2012 | reverse complement strand
CAACCTTTTACTGCTCCGGTCACCAGACCTTTTACAAGAAATTTTTGACCTGCAATAAAGACGATAAACGCTGGTATTAATGCGGAAGATGCCGCTGCCATAACCAGGTTATATTCCGGAAAGTGGCGGCATGGAAAGCATCCGTGACCGAGAGGAGTTGGAAGCCGGAACTGCTATGAACGCAGCCACGGTGAAGACTATCCGTGTGACGGAAGCCATTGGTGCAGAGGTAACGTATGACCTTGTGGGCGAGCTGGTACAGGCTACGGGTCTTACTCGCCGTACCATTGTGGAAATGCTGAAAGGCATCAGTCCTGCTACTTTCCATCAGTTCAAACTCAACCCTGAGGAGTTTATCATCAAGGCCGGACGCATCATCAATGACTGTAAAGCAATTTCCCTCATCCAGCATATCCAATACGAAAAACGTACCGGTACTTTTGGCACAGACATCTTTGAAGAAGCTACACTACGCGGTACACTCGGTAGGGACGCCATCGAAAGCACCAAGTCGCTCTACGACCTTGTGGTAGTGGATAGTGAGGGAATCGAAAAGAGCTTTGCCGAATCACTGGAAGCCGAGGATGATGTAGTGGTATATAGCAAACTGCCGGGAGGTTTCTACATCAACACCCCAATGGGCAAATACAATCCCGACTGGGCTGTAGCTTTCCGAGAAGGCACTGTGAAGCACGTATATTTCGTAGCGGAAACCAAAGGTAACGACATCGAAGTATCACAACTTCGTCATTCCGAGGATGCTAAGATAGAATGTGCTCGTCGCCACTTTGCAGCTATCAGTACTGGTGATGTGGTGTATAGTGTGGTGAAGACTTATCAGGATTTGTATAATGCGGTAATAAAATAAATAGTTCGTCTAACATTTTTTGCAAAGAGAGGAATCTCTATGTATAACGACAACAGTATTATAGATTAAAAAAAATAACATTGCTTTAATTAAATGATATCCAACAATATGGGAAATATACAGCTTGATTCTGAGCAGATTGCAAAATCATGGGAAGGGCGATTTAGCTTTCGAAAAGAAACCGATACTACATCTGGACTTCGTTCTCCACAGATTGGAGCACTTCACGCATTAATGGCTCATGTCGAATGTAATGAAGAACGTGCGATAGTAGTAATGCCTACGGGGACAGGTAAAACAGAAACAATGTTAGCATTTCTCATTGCTAATGTATGTCATAAAGTTTTTGTAATTGTCCCTTCTGATGCGCTAAGAAATCAAACATATAAAAAATTTAAGACCCTTGGACTACTCCCTAAGTTAGGATTAGTTCCTTCTGATATAAATTTACCCATTGTCACAAAGGTTATGCATAATTTAAAAGATGATGAATGGAAGCAAACAATAGACTCGTCCAACGTTATTGTTACAACAATGTCATTGGCTGCTAGTATATCATATAAGATACGTCAATACATTAGAGAGAGTGTATCGTTTGCATTTATAGATGAAGCTCATCACTCCAAAGCTGAAACTTGGAATGATTTTATCGGAATTTTTCCTCCTTCCAAAGTTATTATGTTTACTGCTACACCATTTAGAAATGATGGACAAAAATTAGCTGGTAAAATTATATTCAATTTTTCATTAAAAAAAGCTCAAGAACAACATTATTACGAAGCAATCAACAATTACCAAATAACCAAATACAATACATCCGATGCCGATAAAGCTATTGCAGAGAAAGCGGTTGAGATTCTTAAAGCAGATTTGGCTAAAGGGTATGACCATATAGTTATGGCAAGATGTAAAAATAAAGCCAGAGCTAATGAAGTCTACAAAATCTATCAGCAATATCAAGACTATGATCCGGTGATTGTGTATAGTGGAATGCCTAATGCAATTGGTACACTCAAAGCAATAAAAGAAAAGAAACACAGGATAATAGTTTGCGTTAATATGTTAGGGGAAGGTTATGACTTGCCTCAACTTAAAATAGCCGCCATTCATGATGAAAGGCAGAGTTTAGCGGTTACATTACAGTTCATTGGGCGATTTACTAGAACAAATGACATCAAATTGGGAAAAGCGAGCTTTATCACAAATATAGCTTATCCTCCAATAAAAGAAGAAGTTAATAGCCTGTATCAAATCGATGCAGATTGGAATTACATATTACCTCGTATAAATGAAGAAGTATCTACTCAACAACAATCTCTTACAGATTTTTTAGAAGGCTTTCGAGGTGATTTAAAGGATGAAATATCATTGGAAGATATTCGACCTGCATTGAGTGCTGAAATATATACTACAAATTCAACAACAACCGCATTTAATAATTGGAAGAAAGGCATAAACCATGCTAACAAATATGATTATGTTTTACATACTCTTTCCACTAACATATTGGTAATAGTGTTGGGCAAAAAGTCTTGCGTTTTATGGGGTGATACAAAAACTGTACAAGATCTTTCTTGGGATATTATCATTGTATATTTTGACGCAAAAACGAAAAGAATTTATCTAAATTCGTCTATCAAGTTGAAAGGAGAGAACTTTTTAAAGCATATTTTTTCTAACCCAATAAAAGTTCAAGATGATAGTCTATTTAGAGTTTTTGCCAATGTACAGAGACTTCGACTATTTAATGTTGGTGCACGACTTCCTCAGGGAAAAGATATTTCATTCCAATCGTACTTTGGAAGTAGCGTACAGGATGGAATTGATCTTCTTTCTCAGGGTAAACTGTTGAAAAATAATTTGTATGGTGTAGGATACAAAAATGGAAATCCTATAAGTATTGGATGTTCCAGTAACGGTAAGATTTGGTCACGTGAACGATGTGATTTACAACATTATCAGAAATGGTGTAATGAAATCGGTAAGATTATATTTGACCCCAATATAGATACCAATGTTGTGTTACAAAATATGCTATCATATGAAATACTGAAAAAATGGCCGAAAGCCTATCCAATTAGTATGGACTGGAATCCTGAAATGTATGAGCACTATACACAACTAGTACATTTTGGTGAGAGTTTGTTGCCATTTGATGAAATTGAGATAACAATAGAGGAAGATACGTGTGTAGGTAATAATATAATTTTCAGTTTAAAGAATGATGGCTATAATTGCAAATACAGAATAGATATTTTACCTAATCAAAAAGACAAAAATCATCAAATGAAATACACAAAAGTTAGTGGAGATTCAATAACATTTATTTGCGCCAATTCTGAAATTTATTTGGAAGATTTTTTTGTGGACTGCCCACCTACCATATTTTATGCTGATAATAGCATGTCGTACGGTATAAAGTATTGTAAACCTAAACGTAAAGCCGAAGAAATTCCAAATAGCATGATTAGTACACTAACATGGGAAGGGGTCGATCTTTCAAAAGAATCCCAAGAATCAGCTCCGTATCGTACTGATTCTATACAATATTATATGGTACAAACTATTATTGACAAACATGATTATTTGATTGATGATGATGGATGTGGAGAAGTTGCTGATTTGGTCGCAATAGACAATTCTGAACATCAAATAGATGTCACTCTGTATCATTTGAAATATGCTAAAGGCGGGAAAGTGACAGGACAGATAGAAAACCTCTACCAAGTTTGTGGTCAGGCACAAAAGTCTATTCGTTGGAAATATGTAGGTGGTAATAAAGTATTTCAGCATATTCTAAAAAGAGATGAACAAAAGAAATCAAAAGGAAAGAGTAGTAGTTTACTAAAAGGGAATACCTCTGAAATTATAAAATTGCGAGAAGAAGCTTCTAACAAGAAAGAACTTCGTTACCACATAGTAATAGTTCAACCTGGTATGAGTAAATCTAAATGCTCCAGTGAAATGAGAATATTATTAGGTAACACAGTACAGGTTCTTCATGAAATGGTAAACATTGATTGCCGAGTCATATGTAGCGAATAAAAGATGTATATTATGGACACGAGGCAATACATGATAGTAGATTTAGAACGACGTGGCGATAAGCGTATGTTTATCACCGAACAAGTCTCCTTTATCAGCGAGAATAAGAACGGTTTTTGGGCTGTTCGGTTCTCTACATCCCCTCGTGTGTTCAATTACAACAAATCCCGTCTGTTATATTATACAGATCCAGATACCATAGATTTCAGCGAAAAAGGATTGTATATCAAGAATAAGCACATCAACAATGTGGCAGAAGTATTGCGGTTTTCTGACACTCGTCATACATTCTATCGAGTGACCTATACCAATGGTTACTATGAGAACTTTGAGGGAAATGATATCTATATCACTCGTACTCCTATTGAAAAAAATGGTGGCTCTACTTGGGAATATCTTCGTAAATTGGCTGATGAAACAGGTCTGATGACAGAGGATGAAGATAATATCTTATCCAAGCAGTATGAATTGATAGATATAATGCGCGACAATGTTCCTTTGGCTCAATATCTTGGGAACAAGTCAAAATTAGCAACATATCGCTTGCCAAAGCAGGTTTATTATCCTTTTGGATGCAATGCCAGCCAAAAGTCTGCGGTGGAGAAGGCATTGGCGCATCAAGTAAGCATTATACAAGGACCTCCGGGAACAGGTAAAACGCAAACGATTCTCAACATCATAGCCAATTTGCTTGTGGCAGGAAAAACAGTGCTTGTTGTGTCTAACAACAATTCTGCTGTAGAGAATGTGGCTGAAAAGTTAGGTGGTGAAGGTCTTGGCTTTATCGTAGCCAAACTCGGTAGTACAAAGAATAAAGAGACGTTTATTGTCAACCAATCAAATTATCCCGATATGACCGATTGGAGTATAGAAGAGCACTCAACAATTTATCAATTGGCGAAAGATTCTCTCCAAAACGTGTCACAAGGATTTGACGGGCAGTTACGTCAAGCTCAACTAAAGACGGAATATGATGCGTTGCTGAAAGAGAGCAAATATAATGCGCTATTAGGCGCAAACAGTACTGATAACAACTGGCTTCATGGTAAACCATCTGCCAAACTGATAACGCTGCTCAACCTTTACCAAATGATGGTAGAGAAGGAGCAAAAGCTCGGTTTTTGGTTTCGTTTGAAGTGGTCATTTGCTATGGGAATGAAGATATTCTCGTTCCTTAACGGTAAAGTTACCGAAGTGATAGCTGGATTGGAAGAAGCCTACTATTTCTCTCGTAAGGCTGAAATCGAGCAAGAATTGGGCTTCATAGTCCATACGCTTCAATCCATTGATATTAACCAGTCTGTAAAAGATCTGCGTTCCTCTTCCTTGCAAATTTTGAAGAATAAGATTGCCAAACGATATGGAACCAGAGAAAGGAAAAGGTTCTCTATTAGGGACATCAAGCCCAAAACAGAGGAGTTCTTGAAAGAATATCCTGTCGTACTCAGCACCACTTATTCTGCCAAAAGTTGTATCAGTAAGGATATGGTATTTGATTATGTGATTATGGACGAAGCGTCACAAGTAGACATTAAGACCGGAGCATTGGCACTCTCGTGTGCGATGAATGCCGTGATTGTTGGTGACGACAAACAATTACCTAATGTAGTGAGCCGTGAAGAAGCACTTGCTCTAAATGCAATTCAGACAACCTATAATGTAGATGACAGATACAACGCTATGACGCATAGCTTTCTGCAATCATGTGTGGAGGTATTCACGGAAGCTCCTGTCACGTTGCTGCGGGAGCACTATCGTTGCCATCCCAAGATTATTGAGTTCTGCAATCAACGGTTTTATAATGGTGAGCTGGTGGTCATGACCACTGACAACGGCGAAGAGAATGTGTTGCAGGTAGTCCGTACCACTAAAGGCAATCATGCGAGAGAGCATTTCAATCAGCGAGAGATTGATGTCATCATACAGGAGGTAATGCCTGAATATAAGTATATGGATAGCGTGGGCATCATTACTCCCTATCGCAACCAAGCGGAAGAAACAAATAAGGCATTAGGGCATGATATTGCCAGTACGGTACATAAATATCAAGGTCGGGAGTGCGATAGCATCATCATAAGCACAGTAGACAACGAACCAACGGAGTTTTCCGACGATGCCAACTTGCTCAATGTCGCCATATCACGTGCCAAGACTCGTTTGTGCATCGTGACCAATGGCAATGAGCTGCCGAAAGAATCGAATCTTGCCCAGCTTATAGCCTATATACAATACAATAATTTCGAGGTCAAGGAAAGCAAACTCCACTCTGTGTTTGATTTGCTCTATAAGCAATACACTGCAGAACGTTTGGCGTATGAAGCTGCCCATCCTTCGGTATCGAACCATCTATCTGAAAACCTTGTTTATACGGTTTTGGTAAAAGCTATTGCTGATTTGAATTTGATTAACGCTGAAATATTATGTCATTATCCGCTCTCTCGATTGATTAGCGATTGGAGTTTGCTTAGTGAAGAAGAAAAGGCTTTTGCAAAAAGTCCGTTTTCTCATATAGATTTCCTTATTTACAATTCGCTCACTAAACAACCACTTCAAACGATTGAGGTTGATGGTTGGCATTTTCACCAGAATAGCGATGTACAGCAATCACGGGATGCCCTCAAAGACCGATTGCTCACAAAGTTTGGTCTTTGTCCGCATCGTATTTCCACTACAGAAACGGTGAATGTGGAAACAATAAAGAAAATCATTTTAATCAGTAGTTAAAAATCAAAGTTATGAGCAGATTAAGCAAACTATATCAGACAATGGAAAACCTAAAGGAATTAGGTTTGTCTATTAATGAAGATCTTATTCAAGAGGCAAATGAGTTAGAAGAAGAAATTATCAAGAAAGAGATTCTTCCGGTGTTAAGCAAAACAATAGAGCCGGCTTTGCAACCTGTAAAGCGTGAACTTGTTTTAGTTGTGGATTATGTGCCGGAACAGCCCCTGAGCGTTCATCTTAGCCGTAAGCGTAACTTTGCAGCGGAGTTGACGGATGCCAAGGAGATGGTGCTCGATCCGGAGGTAACACATCGGAATAATGGTTCTCGTCTGGATGAAAAGATAGAAAGAGGTCCGACAAGAGATATGACGGTTGTTTTTCCTGACGGAACTATAATAGCGGAGAAAACTGCTGTTGAAACACTTATAAATGTTGTCAAAAAAATAGGAGTGGCTGAGGTTCGCAAGGTGGTGGAAGAGTATAATCTCAAATTCTGCAAAGTACCCGTAATTTCAAACCGAAGGGATGCAAAGTACGGTAAAAGTCAGAAAGAATTGGGTGGAGGATGGTTATTGATTACCCATAGCAACAATCGTATGAAAAAGGCTTTTATCGAGAATGTTTCTGAAGTTTTACATCTCGGAATAAAGGTCACCTTAAAAGAATAAGAGAGCTATGGCAAAAAATATAGAAATACGAAATAGTACAGCAGAGTTCCTGATTTTTCAAATTGAGGGAAAAGAAAATGGAGTGCAGGTAATGTATCAAAATGAAACTATCTGGTGTACACAGAAAGCTATGGCGCAATTATTTGACTGCTCCACAGATAATGTCGGACTTCACTTGAAAAATATATATGAAAGTGGAGAGTTGGTACAAGTGGTAACAACCGAGTATTTCTCGGTTGTTCAGGTGGAAGGTGAACGTCAAGTAAATCGTAAGTTGAAATTCTATAATCTTGATGCTATCATTAGTGTTGGCTATCGGGTTAATAGTACTCGTGCCACACAGTTCCGGCAATGGTGTACATATGTGCTTCGCCAGTTTGCTATTCGTGGATATGTGATAGACAAGAAACGAATGGAGAATGGCTCGTTTATCGGAGAGGATTATTTTGAACATTTGCTTGCCGAAATTAGGGAGATAAGGTTGAGTGAACGACGCTTTTATCAGAAACTCACTGATATATATGCCACCAGTATTGATTATAATGTCAATGCACCAACTACGCGTGCATTTTTCAAAAAGGTTCAGAACAAGATGCATTATGCGGTGCACGGTCATACGGCTGCCGAGCTGATTGTTGATAGAGCCAATGCGGAACGAGAACACATGGGACTGACTACATGGGAGAAAGGTCCGCAGGGGAAGATAGTAAAAACGGATGTGTCCATTGCCAAAAACTATTTGCGAGAAAACGAATTGGAAGCAATGGGCAGGATTGTGAATGCGTTTCTTGATATAGCAGAAAATATGGCTAAACGTCACATTCCAATGACAATGGAAGATTGGGCAAAGCGTATTGACAAATTCATTGATGTGGCAGACCTCCCGATATTACAAGATAACGGAAACGTGTCAGCCGAATTTGCCAAAGAGTTCGCAGAAACAGAGTTTGAAAAGTACAGGGTTATTCAAGACCAACTGTTTCAATCCGACTTTGACCGATTCAGCGATGGTAATTCTCCCCCTTTGGATATTGATTGAATGATATAGAGTAAAAAGCAACGAGTTTCAATCCTGATTTTCAGGTTTAAGACTCGTCGCTTTGTAGTAATCTGCTATTTGGGCTTGTTCAATACTTTCGAAAGAAGTATCATTATGGTAATTCCAGCCGTAGCAATCAGAATAGTCCATAAAGCAGCCTTCCAAATCAATGCCGAGTGTAAAATCTCGACATTTGCTATTATGATGCTGGCGAAAAAAGAAGAGAGGGCAACCAGTATTATAATTGTGATGTAGAATGCGGTAGCCGGGATATGGATGGCATTGTCGGCTTTCTTCATTCTTCGCTCGGCTTCCTTGCATTTGCTCTCAATCTGACCAAGAAAATTGCAGAGAAGTGTTGCTCCAAATTCAACTGCCAACTTATGCATTTCTTCAGAAATAATAGGTTTGCACTCACGTATAGAACCGGACAGATTTTCAACTTCTGTTCTCAGCTTATATACATTGTTATTCAGGCTGGCAAGTTCCTTGGCATTTACATCGAGTAGTCGTTTTTCTTCTTCCAGATATTCATTCTTGGGAGTGGTTTTTATGGATTCCACTTCACTCATTTCTGCGGAAAAATCAAATTTCTTTTTCATGGGCTTAGCGTTTTAATCTTGTTTTCGGCTTTTTTCCTATTAAGCGGCTGGCAGCACGAGCGCATCTGCGAGCCCATTGTAAATCGTCTTCGTCCTTGTCTCTCCACGGAAGATCGCTTTGCGAACCTCCGCCACTACCTCCAGTCGCTACATTTGGCGTATCAAGCAGTCCGACAAATATAGCTACAGCCATATCGGTAAGTTCTTGACAGTTGGCAATAAACCTGTAATCAAACTCGTCATTGAAACAGTCAAGTACTTTTTCCGGGATATAGAATTTGTAATCCTTTCCTTCATGACTGAGGGTATAGGAAATCATATCCTGACAATCTGTGAGATATTGGGTATAGTCAATAGGAGCAACCTTATGTATCGCTGCCTGTTGAACGGTTTGGGGAGTATTATTTCTAATGACGGTAGCTGGCTGATGGTGCAGTTTCTTCCATGTCGCAGGAAGTTTCGAGACCATCAGGTTCCTGCCGATTCCCAATTCTGAAGCCTTGTATTTGGTGTTTCCATTCATGAGGGCATATCCACGAAGAATACCTTTCTTGTCCTCTCTTTCATGGACGGTATAACCTTTCCGTATAAGAGCATTCTTGTACTCATCCCATGACCACGATGGCATTGCTTTCAATACATTCATGCAGTCTCGGTTCACTTGTGGCATGTTGCGATTTCGGACTTGTGCCGCAGTCGTCCAGCCTCGTTTTTCTGCCACTCGCTCGGCAGCACGTTGCGCACGAAGATGAATGTTGTGGTCGTTGTTGATATTGCCGTCTTCATCCAAACGGCAAACCGCGGCATGAAGGTGGGGAACTTCGCCTTTAGATTCCGTATGAAGCCAAACCGAGTATTTGCTACCCGCCAAATTGGTCGGACGGGAACGGACTTTTCCATCCTTGCCGGTAATCACCAGTTTGTCGAACTCCTCGGCGAATTCCTGCCAAAGATTTTGCCAATCTTCGATGTCATAGAATTGGGTATGCTCAGGCGATGGACTCAACTCTATTCTGATTATGGAATTCTTTATAGGCCGATATTGGGATAGGGTCAACTGCATGGAGTTCCATATTCCCATAGCGTCCGGTTCTGAGGGCAACAGATTGTCCAATACCCGATAGATTTTCTCCGGATGCTTTTTATGCTGTGATTCGCCGGTAATGTAACGGATGTCGTTTATACCGTGCGATATGGCTTTGGCTTTTGCAATCATTCTTCTTCGGATTTTGGGTTAGACGGAATTTTATTCTTCTCTTTTACTGCACTCAGGAACTGGCAGACACTTTCGGCTACATTGCCTAATTCTTTCAGCCAGCCCACCATAAACGGAATCTGATTGAACATTGCCATGCGCTGCTTTGTAGACATTCCGTGTAGGGCGGAGGTGTATTTTACGAGGTCTGACCGACAATCGTCCAGATTCTGCAACAGAGCAGCTTCTTCTTTCGTAAGCCTTGCTTTGGGCTTGAAGTTATACGCACGTGATAATATGTAGTCACTTACAGTCATACCGCATTGTCCGGCCAGTGATTTTATATGCTCCTTCTGAGTAAGAGTGACTTTAGCTCCGATAAAGACACTTCTGGTTTCTTTCGAGGAGTCCGATGTATTTTCAATATCTTCTTTCATTTGAATCGTTTTATAATGGTTGAATAGGTGCGAGCTTGCGAGTACCGCACCGGCGAGGGAACTGAGCAGGCGAGAGCGCCAATGTACAACCGTAACGCGGTGAGGTTATACCTTGGCATATCTCGCAACAGTTGCCTGTTGATGTTTCCCGACACGCCATATAGGATGCGTATAGTGAACTGGCACTCAGACAGGAAACATAGGATGATATGAGCCTCTAAAAGAGGGGAGAATATGAATATCTCACATGATGTCTTCCTGCCGACTTTGCTTTATTCTTATATATACGCCCCGACAATAAAGTAAAGTTGAACTCAATAATGGTATTCTGGATTGAAGGCATAATCTTTCCCTTCTTTTATAACCATTTGTTTGTCGCTTAGCAATGTTGCGACCTTTACCGCCTTGTTATAACCGAGTTTTATACCCTGTAATCCGTAACCCTCTTTCAAGCGTTCTATATAATCATCGTAATTGCTGATGTTTCCATTGGCAAAAACGGCATCCAATGCTGGACGATGTACATTCTTTGGAATCTCCTTGTCCGGATCGAACGGTCCTTTGGTTGGTCGTCCGGTCTTCTTCTCTTTGGGCAGATAGGACTCTACCGGTTCGGGCATGGCTTCCTCGTTTATGCGGAAAGCGAAAGGTTCAAACTCGCGGTCACGGATATGGACGGCTTCGACCACGCTTACAGTCTTGTCCTCTTTGTCCACTTCGACCTGCATGATGGTTTCCGCTTTGTTATTGAGTTCCGTGCCGATGTGACCACGGGCATGCTCATCATTCTTGTTCTGATGCAAGACGGTATGGATATGGATTTGCCTGTCGTCCGTCCACTGCATGAATTTGGAGATGATGTCGGTGGATTCACTGGAGGAATTGATGTCGTAAAGGAAATCACGAATGCCATCTATGATGACCAATCCCAAATCCGGTATTATGCCAATGGCCTGTTCGACTATCGCCAGACGTAGTTTAGGGGAAAACTTGCGCAGAGCCAGCATAATCAGATTATCCGGATTCTTGTATTCCGGCAAGTCGGCCAAACGTAAGATGCGCTTCAATACCTGCTGGCAATGATACCGCCCCTGCTCTGTGTCTATGTATAGAATCTTCTGCTTATTTTTGGGAAATGTAGACCGATAATGAAGAACGGTGCTGCCACTCAATGCCGATGCGACAATGGCTGAAACGTTGAAAGTTTTCTTACTTTTGGCTTTCCCGATGGAAGCACTGAAGTTTCCCAATGTTCCGATAACAGTATCGTCCACCATCAGAACCACCGGGGAGTGGTCGTATGTACTTGTTACGCTTATTGTAGACTCCGCCATATAAGCGGTCAATTCTTCCGGAGAAAGAATAATAGTATCTGTCTTTTCCATCGCTACCAGTTTTTAGGGTTCGGTTTACGGTGATGGGAGGCGAGAAAGGACTCATTCTCGTCCTCGAAACTTTGCGGAGCCGGATTCTTCCGAGAAGATTCCAGCCATCTATCCAGTTCGTCACGATAGATGTAGAGATGCTTTCCTTGTTTTATAACCGGAATATCGTCCTTCTTGACCTTGTAATAAAAGGTCGACAACGGCATTTTAAGATAGTTGCAAGCCTCCTGTACGTTATCCGCATTAGCTTTTTTCAAGCCACAGCCGCTCAATAAGGATATTAGCATAACCATTATTAATCCTCCTATAATTCTTTTCATTCTATCCTCCTTTTTTATGTCTATTCCATAAAAACTATGGAATAGACGTAAAATTATTTATAAACTACAATCAATTTATTACCTTCATTTCTTACTTTCAACTTGTCATCTTCTACTATTGCTGATCTGATTGTTTCTCTATACTTCGGATCATCAATATACAATACGCTTTCTTGGTGTAAATCCTTTTTGTTATATCCTGCATCTGACCTAATCGCCAAATTCCAGAAATGATTCCCATCTTTCGTATAAGAAGATACATCATTTTCTAGTAATGTTTTTCCTTTATTATCATAAATTCTTTGGCTTGTATGAATTTCATCTTTTCCATCTACTGAAGCATACCAATTACCGCCATCTGTATTTTCATATAAGCCTATTTCACCTGTTATGAAGTGACCTTTGTCAAGAGTAAATTCACAAAAATCACCACAAACTTTTCCTTTCATTAAATTTTAACACTGGATACAGAGGTAGAACCTCAGACTAACAGTCCCCGGCCTTGGCCACTCTGTTATACGTGGATTGGTTACCAACAGGTCAATGGTCCGCCGTGAATCTTGCCGTCTCCTAGCGTGAATCAAAATATATAAATATAATGTCAACAGAGGTGAGTCGCAAATAATTCGGACCTTAGAGTGCTCCAAGGCTCTACCTCTGTATCCAGTGTTAATTAGTTGTTTTGCAGATGTAATCTGACAGAGTCAGTTTCTTCTGCTTGATTACCCTTAAGAATATTCAGATGATTCTGTCAGGGACTTGTCGCCAATGGCGATGCGAAGCATCCTTGACTGAAACAGATGAATATTCTACTAACTTACATGTTCTGTCATCATACCCCAGATAAAACACGCTAATTCTCTTGCTATTGCTGTTGCTGCCACATTTCGATTAACTCCTTTGTTTAGAGTCATTTTGTAAAACCTTCGTCTAAGCCTTTCATTTGCTTTATCTGCATACGCAATTACTTCCGGTGGATTTCCTTTCTGTCTTTGCTTCAATGCCACTGATTTGTGTCCTACATTTCCCCTTGTATAACTCTGGGCTGCTTCAACTAAAAGTCTTCGCAAGTGGCTATTTCCAGCTTTTGTTATGCTGTATCGATTAACTCTCGTATCACTGGAATCTTCACTTGGTACAAGACCTAAAAACGAAGCAAATTTCGGTGCTTTTTCAAATCTTTCAAAATCACCAACTTCGACAATCATTGAAAGGGCGGTATGTGTCTTAATCCCAAGAAGACAACTCATATGTTTTACTTTTTCTTCGTATCTTTCTACTGATGCAAGTTCCTCTATTCTTTCATCAAATCTGCTGATTTTTTCTGTTAAATATTCATACGTCAGAAGATATTCATCTAAAGCTTCTCTTTGTAAATCTGACAATTCTAAGGTTTTTAACCATTTCAGATGTGCAATAGTCCAATAAGTTTTTCCACCTTCAAAACGTTTTCCCTGTCTTAAAACAAACGCAAGAATCTGTTGTTTTACCTTTTTAAGATACAGTTTCTGGTCATCACGCATTCTAATATATTCCTTAACATCATTGTCATCATTATCTGGAACATATACTTCACTATAAGTATGAAATGCCAGACATCTGGCTATATTTGCAGCATCTCTTTTATCAGTTTTTACATGATGTGTATTAGTTATAGCCATTGTACTTGGAGCCAATATTTTGCAATCTACAGCATGATCTTTTAGTTGATGATACAAAGAATAACCCAAACATCCTGCCTCATATCCACAGACAAATGAAACCTCACCTTCATATCTTGAACGAATCTGTTCCATATATTTAAGAACAAGTTTATAATCTGATGGTATTGTCTGTTTATATTCAACCTTATCTGTATCATAACTATAACAACAAAGTGTGTACTGTTCCTTGTGGACATCCATCCCAACATAAACTATACTATTCATATGTGACCTCCTATTGTATGCGGTAATCCCTGTTACCTTATTATTCGTTCAAATAATATTTTACAGGTAAATCCACGAATCTACAATTGTGAGGTCACTTCATATTGTCTCCTCCTTTTCTGCAATCCTGTTTAATGATTAATAGATGTTCTTACAAGCCATTCTTTATAGGCTTCAATCGGAATCAGAATTC
>OGZW01002470.1_pt1 | contig 14417 bp, 10 predicted proteins | sample 1577001 | NCBI WGS metagenome assembly OGZW01 (sample SAMEA3541519, study PRJEB24748) | human gut metagenome | biome: human gut; feature: human-associated habitat; material: faeces | place: China | collected 2012 | reverse complement strand
GGCATGACAGATGAAATGATTGATTATATGGCAAAGACACTTCGTGAGGCATGCCGTCAGTAGGGACGGGGACCGCGGCAATTCACAGGCGGGGAGATACTCTGCCTGTAAGAAAATGCCTGTGAAAATGAGCAGCTGTGACAGAGAATGAGCAGTTGCAGAAGAAAATGAGGGGACAACCATCATGAATGAGGAAAAATCAGAGAGCCGCAGGGCGGTCAAACTGCCGCCGTATCCGGGGCTTGAGAAGGTTCACCGGGCGAATCTGCGCCTTTTGAAGGAGATAGACCGGATCTGCCGGAAATACAAGATTTCCTATATGCTGGATTCCGGGACACTTTTGGGCGCGGTGCGTCATGAGGGATTTATCCCGTGGGATGATGATGTCGATCTGGCATTTACACGTGCCAATTATGAGATGTTTTTGAAGGTAGCGCCGCGGGAGCTGCCGGAGGGAATGTCCCTGTTGCGCCCGGAGGAGATCCGGGGTGGCAAGGTGTTTTATGATTTTACAACGCGCGTCATCTATGACAACAGCCGCGTCCATGAGGACAATGAGCAGATGCAGTTTTATGAGGGAAAATTAAACCATCTCTGGGTGGATCTGTTCGTCCTTGACCGCCTGCCGGATAGTAAGGTGGGCGCGTGGAGCGCAAAATTTCTTCAGAAGGTTATTTATGGAATGGCGATCGCACACCGTGATCAGATTGATTTCAGCAAATACAGCCTGATGGATAAGCTGCGGGTTGGTGTGCTGGCAGGTGTGGGACACCTTGTCCCGATGCCGGTTTTATTTAAGCTGCAGAGACTTGCAGCGGCGAAGGATCGCAAAAAGAAGACGAAACACTGGTATTACAGCAATTACCAGCCGGATTATCTCTATGTAACGCTGGAGGGCGCATGGTGCGAGCACGCGGTGGATCTGCCGTTTGAGGACACAAAGCTGATGGTGCCGGTGGGCTATGAGCATGTGCTGGAGTGGATTTACGGCGACTATATGACGCTGCCGCCGGTGGAAAAACGGGTTCCGGCACATTCTTCGATAGCGATCGAAATTTTGGATGACCCGGATGCTTAATTGAAAGATGAAATATGAGTAAGAAAGATAAGAAAAAACGGACAGACAGCATGGAAGATAAGAAGAAAAATGAAACCAGACAGTCGACCATGCAGAACAGGATGGAAAATATGAACGGACAGAAACCAAAGACGATCTCGATCGTGATTTCTGTTTACAACGAGGAAAAGGCGCTGCATGAGTTCTATCGGGAGGCAACTCCGGTTTTTGAGGCGCTGCCGTGGAATTACGAACTGATTTTTGTCAACGACGGAAGTGCGGACGCCTCGGGGCAGATTCTGGCAGAACTGGCGGCAGCGGATCCGCGGGTACGTGTGATCAACTTTTCACGCAACTTTGGCCATGAGGCGGCGATGCTTGCGGGGCTGGATCACAGCAGCGGGGAGGGCATCGTGTGTATGGATGCCGATCTGCAGCATCCGCCGGAATGTGTGGCGCAGATAATCGAAAAATTCGAAGAGGGCTATGAGGTTACGGATTCTGAAAGGTCCGTCTTCACTGCTCTACGGCAGTGATGCGATGGGAGGTGTCATCGAAATCCTTCCTTTGCTTCCACAAAAAGAGAACCGATTTTTTGGTGAGGCTGCCTTATTGGGAAAATCGGTGAACGGCACTGTGGGCGGTTCACTGATGCTAGGTATTGAGAAGAATGCATGGCTGGTCAGAGTACGTTTTTCAGAACAGCACTATGGAGATTATCGTGTACCGGTCGATACCATTGTATATCTTACCCAGTTGGTGCCTGTTTACGGTCGTAAACTGAAAAACACCGCTGGGTTCGAGCGCAATGTTTCTGTCAAGGGAGATTATAGAAAGAGGTTTTATCAGATGAATATTGCTGTGAGCAATGTTTATCAGAAGATGGGCTTCTTTCCCGGTGCTCATGGCATTCCTGATATTTCCCGTTTGGAGGATGATGAGAACAGCCGTAATATTGAATTGCCTTATAGCAAAGTGAACCATCTTAAAGTAACCACGCATCAACAGTATCTTTGGAATGGGATACAACTTTCAGGTGATTTCGGCTATCAGTTCAATCATCGGGAGGAATGGAGTGCTTTCCATACCCATTATGACACTCAGGTGATGCCTGCAAAGGATCCGGATAGGGAACTGGTGTTCAAACTGCATACATTCAGCTCCTCTTTGAAGCTGCGGTTGTCCAGTTCTTCTTCCTGGGAGCATATGGCAGGGTGGAATATGCAGATACAGAAAAATGCGATTGGCGGATATTCTTTTCTGTTACCGGAATACAAGCGTTTTACTACCGGAGCTTTTTGGCTGACGACTTTCCGATTGGATAATCGGTTGTCTGTAACTGGTGGGATACGTTATGATCGGGGAAGGATTGATATAACGGCATTCGAAGATCCTTATTTGGTGGAGTATCTGCACAGACAGGGATATGAAGAAGAGGTAATACAGGCATATCGTTGGCGAAGTTATCCGGTGGACAGGGCTTATGGTAATTATGCCTGTTCGGCGGGAGTAGTGTGGACACCCGCTGCCGGTCATCTTCTGAAGATGAATGTGGGACGTAGCTTCCGTTTGCCGGGAGTCAATGAATTAGCATCCAACGGAGTGCATCACGGAACTTTCCGTCATGAAAAAGGGGATGCCACTCTTTCTTCGGAACAAGGATGGCAGATTGATGCTTCCTATACCTTGGCTTATAAAAAAATGGAACTGGTTGTTTCATCTTTTGCCAGTTGGTTTGATAATTATATTTATTTGCGTCCTATGGGAGAATGGTCTGTATTGCCCCATGCTGGACAGATTTATCAATATAGTGGCGCACGTGCTTTGTTCATGGGTGGTGAGATAAATTTCAATATGGATTTTCTACGCCATTTTAATTATCGTTTAGTCGGTGAGTATGTCTATACTTATAATCGTGACGAACATACGGCTTTAAGTTTTTCACCTCCAGTATCCATGCGTAATATTCTGACATGGAATAAAAAGGATTTTCAGTTGTATGCTGAACTTCAAAGTATAGCTTCGCAGAACCGTATAGCGAGGAATGAAGACCGCACACCCGGAGCTTGTTTGATTCATCTGGGTGGGAGTATTCATATACCTATGGCCAAGGCGGATATTGAAATATCTTTGGGCATTCGTAATTTGTCGGATGTGAAATATTACAATCATTTGAGTTTTTATAGGAAAGTGGAAATCCCTGAACTGGGAAGAAGCTTTCAGATTTCGATTAAAGTACCATTTAAACAATTATTAAAATGAAAACAAAATTTTATTTTCTTGTAATCAGCCTTTTGGCTATATGCTCTGTTTGTCTGCCTGCGTGTGATAATGATGAAAAAGGGGATGTAACAAAGCCCGTGATCGATTTGATAGAACCCGAAGAGGGAGCGGTGTTGAAAATTGGTAATGGGAAAGGGGTACATTTTGAAATGAATCTGTCAGATGATGTGATGTTGAGATCGTATAAAATCAATATTCATAATAATTTTGACCACCACGGACATGATTCCCGGGCAGCCGGAGAGAAAAACACAGCTTTTACTTTTGACAAGGTATATGATGTTTCCGGTTTGAAGAATACAAAAGTACATCATCATGATATTGTTATTCCGGCCGATGCTGCTCCCGGAGATTATCATCTGATGGTATGGTGTACCGATGCGGCAGGCAATCAGACAGAAGTGGCTCGTAATATTGTCTTGAGTGCGGACGGAGGTACTGAAACGGAACATGATCATGAGTGATTTTTTGTATCAATCGTATTGTGTGTATTAATTGTCTGGTGGCGGTCGATGTGAATCGGCCGTCACTTTATTTGGTTAGATGTCACCAAAGAATAATTTTCTTTCAGGAGGTAATAATCCGTTTGTAAATAGAATATTTGTTCTATAAATAGTGATAATTGTAGCTCTATTTTCTTTATTTTTAGTATATCTTGTTTGATATAACTACCTTTAATACCTTTGCAACAGGTAAAAACAGAAATATATAACTCTAAAAAGATTAAGATTATGGCTACAAAAAAATTACATTTCGAAACATTACAACTTCACGTAGGACAGGAACAGCCAGACCCGGCTACGGATGCTCGTGCAGTTCCTATTTATCAGACTACATCTTATGTATTTCATAACTCGGCACATGCAGCCGCACGTTTTGGTTTACAAGATCCGGGTAATATTTATGGGCGTCTGACTAATTCCACTCAAGGTGTTTTTGAACAACGTGTGGCTGCATTGGAAGGGGGAGTGGCAGGACTTGCGGTAGCTTCCGGGGCTGCTGCCATTACTTATGCGTTTCAGAACATTACTCGTGCAGGTGATCATGTTGTAGCTGCAAAGACTATTTACGGAGGTACTTATAACCTGCTGGCGCATACGTTGCCGACTTATGGTGTGACTGCTACATTTGTGGACCCTGGTGATCTTTCTAATTTTGAGAAAGCTATTCAGGAGAATACAAAGGCGGTGTTTATCGAGACTTTGGGGAATCCTAATTCGAATATTATAGATATAGAGGCTGTGGCGGAAATAGCACATCGCCATCACATACCTTTGATTATTGATAACACTTTTGGTACTCCTTATCTGATTCGTCCCATCGAGCACGGAGCAGATATTGTGGTACATTCCGCTACAAAATTTATTGGTGGCCATGGAACTTCACTGGGTGGCGTGATTGTTGATTCAGGTAAATTTGACTGGGTGGCATCAGGTAAATTCCCTCAACTGACAGAACCGGATCCTTGCTATCATGGGGTGCGTTTTGTAGAGGCGGCAGGTCCGGCTGCTTATGCTGTCCGTATTCGTGCTATTTTATTGCGTGATACCGGTGCAACTATCAGTCCGTTTAATGCTTTTATTCTGTTGCAGGGATTGGAGACACTTTCATTGCGTGTGGAACGTCATGTAGAGAATGCGTTGAAAGTGGTGGAGCATTTGAAAAATCATCCGAAGATCAAGAAAGTAAATCACCCTTCCTTGCCGGAACATCCTGACCATGCTCTGTATCAGCGTTATTTCCCCAATGGAGCTAGTTCTATTTTCACTATCGAAGTGAAAGGTGGTCAGGAAGAAGCACATCGTTTCATCGATAGTTTGGAAATCTTTTCTTTATTGGCCAATGTCGCCGATGTGAAGTCATTGGTTATCCATCCTGCCAGTACCACTCACTCCCAGTTGAATGCGGAAGAATTGGCGGAACAGGGTATTTATCCGGGGACAGTGCGTTTATCAATAGGTACGGAACATATAGATGATTTGCTGGCCGATTTGGATCAGGCATTAGCTGGAATTTAATAAGATATATTAATAGAATAAGGAATATTACTACAATATAAAATCAATATATGGATAAGAAGTGTATGCCGGAGGTTTGTGTAAAGATACATTATACATGCTTCTGGCATTACTTTATTTTTACTGATAAAAAAGGATAGATCATTAATCCAAATAGGATTCTTTTTTGTTATTAAAAAAAGAATTTTTGCGGAAGTGGGGTTTCAAAGGCTTAATTTAAGAGTTTATGGATACCGTTTCTTTAACTTAAATACAATGGTTATGAATCTAGTCCTTGCTATTATTCCGGTATTGCTATTAATTATCCTGATGGCGTTTTTTAAAATGTCCGGTGACAAAAGTAGTGTGATTTCCCTTGTCGTTACTATGCTGATTGCTTTTTTCGGCTTTCATTTTCCGGTAAACGATTTGCTGTCTTCTTTTCTGTATGGTGCATTGAAAGCTGTTTCTCCTATTCTGATTATTATTTTGATGGCGATATTCAGCTATAATGTTTTATTGAAGACTGAAAAAATGGAGATTATCAAGCAACAGTTTTCTTCTATTTCTACCGATAAAAGTATTCAGGTATTGCTGTTGACATGGGGATTTGGCGGCTTGCTTGAAGCTATGGCAGGATTTGGTACGGCAGTGGCTATACCGGCGGCGATTCTTGTCAGTCTCGGATTCAAACCGGTCTTTTCGGCAACAGTCAGTTTGATTGCCAATAGTGTGGCTACTGCTTTTGGAGCTATTGGTACACCGGTCTTGGTATTGGCGAAAGAAACGAATCTGGATGTATTGGTGCTAAGCGCCAATGTCGTGTTGCAGCTTTCGGTACTGATGTTTCTCATTCCTTTCGTATTGCTGTTCCTGACCGATTCGAAATTAAAATCCTTACCTAAAAATATTTTCCTGTCTTTGTTGGTCGGTGGTGTCTCATTAGGCAGCCAGTATATTGCCGCCCGCTATATGGGGGCGGAGTCTCCGGCTATTATTGGAAGTATTTTATCTATCATTGTTATTGTAGCCTATGGCAAACTGACTGCTTCTAAAGAGGAAAAAGCAAGGAAAAGCACATTGAAAGGGCTAGAGGTACTGAACGCGTGGAGTATCTATCTTCTTATCTTGTTCTTGATTGTTCTGACTAGTCCGTTGTTTCCCGGTTTACGTACAACACTTGAAAATAATTGGGTGACCCGTATCAGTCTTCCGATTAATGATTCAACTATGAATTATACGGTTTCTTGGCTGACCCATGCGGGAGTTTTACTTTTTGTAGGCACGTTTGTCGGCGGGCTGATACAGGGAGCCAAGATATGGGAGCTGTTTGCTGTACTATGGAATACGGTAAAGCAGTTAAAGAAAACTTTTATCACGGTAATTTGTCTGGTGAGTTTGTCCACTGTCATGGATACGGCAGGTATGATTTCAGTTATAGCCACTGCTTTGGCAGTTGCTACAGGAAGCCTTTATCCGTTGTTTGCCCCTGTTATAGGTTGCCTGGGTACCTTTATTACGGGCAGTGACACTTCTTCAAATATTTTGTTCGGCAAATTACAGGCTAATGTGGCCGGGCATATTCAAGTAAGTCCCGACTGGTTGTCGGCAGCCAATACGGTGGGGGCGACAGGTGGAAAAATAATTTCTCCGCAAAGTATCGCTATTGCCACTTCTGCCGGAAACCAACAGGGAAAAGAAGGAGAAATCCTAAAATCCGCCATTCCATATGCATTGGCGTATGTGTTGATAACCGGAGTGATTGTTTATATTTTCAGCTGATAATCGTTTGTAAATTCAAGAGGGCGTTTTAATATTGCCTGTTATGGATTGAAATACCCTGTAAACGAGGATCAACTGTTGAAAAATCGTAAAAAAAGAGATGGATAGGAGATTTATTGCCAAAAAAGAATTTAATTTGAACCGTTTTATAATTTATAAAAAAAAGAACATGAACGAATTAATTGCTAAAATCAAAGAATTGAACGAAGCTTTTATGTCTGATGCAGCATTGCAGATTGAAAAAGGTAACAAAGCTGCAGGAACACGCGCACGTAAAGCATCATTGGAATTGGAAAAACTGATGAAAGAATTTAGAAAAGCATCTTTGGAAGCTTCTAAATAATCCTTCATTCGTCTTTTAAAGATTTTTATAAGCCATCCTTCGGGGTGGCTTTCTTATTTTCTACCAGGTTTTGCTTTTATTTCGGGGGATAATTGATATTTTTGTATTTTTATTGGTGGGTGGTTAACCTAAAGGAGAAGGGATGTTTATGAAGAATATGTGTCTATTGCCTGTATGGGCGGTTTTATTGATTATAGCAGGGACTTTCTTTTCTTGTGAAAAGAAGAAGGATATGGCTATATACCGTCAGGCGGATTCTTTGAACTTGCTTTCTTATCGTATGCGCTATAAAAATTTGGACACAGCGTGTAAAGCGGCGCATGACGCCTACAAACTGGCGGATGGATTCCCCTCCCTGCGTGCCGGGGCATTGAATAATCAGGGTTTCTGCGCCTTTATCCACATGGACTTTGAAAAAGCCGAAGATCTTTTTCTTCGCGTATATGAGGAATCAAACAATGAATTGGAATGTTTGATAGCAGATATCGGTATGATGAAAATTTGTCAGCGTACCGCCATGAACAAGGAGTTCTATGATTATCGTAACAGTGCGTTACGGCGTATGAAGCGTATCAGTGATGACCGTTCTGCTATAACCGATCCCGGAGAACTGGAGCGGCTTAATTATGCCCGTTCCGAGTTTTCCATTGCTTCTGCCATCTATTACTATTATTTGCAGCAGGAACAGCAGTCTTTGGAGGCGATTAATGAAATAAAAGTAGACGAGGCGCTGGAAAGTGATACTGCCCAATTGCTCTATTATTATTATATGAAAGGGTCTGGCGGTATGTATGAAGCGGATACACCGCAGGATGTGGTATTGGGTGAGTTTAACTATCTGATAGAATGTCTGGGTATCAGCAGGGAATACGGGTATGTCTATTTCGAGGCGAATGCATCTCAGGCAATGGCAGAATTGCTGAAAGAGAGGAAAAATTTCGATTTGATAATGGAAAGGCGTCCCAATGTGATGCGTGCCATCAATAGCGAGGACTTGTCGTGGGAGGAATTGACCATGCGTTTTGCCTGGCAGGCTTTGGATTTGTTCAAAAAATATGGAGATTTGTATCAGATTTCGGGTACATACCGCACTTTGGCGTCGTGCAGCAACGAGCAAGGCAGGTATGAAGACGCGCTGCATTACTTGTCGGAAGCACTGGGGTACGTCAATCGGCATCACGAGAAATATTACCATTGTACGGATACCATGGACAGGCTACGTCCGTATGTTCCCATGGCTACCACTTCCATTGAACTGGAATGGATTAATGACGATGGTATAAAAAGTGTTCCCGAATGGATTGCCCGTTTCCGTGAACAATTGAGTGTAACATATGCAGCGTTAGGAATGAAACCCCAGTCGGATTATAATCGTAATATTTATCTGGATATTTTGGACTACACCCGCCAGGACAAAGAATTGGAGAGCCGTTATAATGCGTTGGAAAAGGAATCGGAGGCCTTGAACGGACTTCTGGTGGTAGTGGTGATTGGTATCGTTGTCCTTATCATTCTATTTTGGATATTGAATAAAAGATGGCGTGTGCGGAATGCTCTTTATATTGATAAGTTGAAACGTACTTTGGAAATATGCCGTAAGATAACGGCTTCCGTACCCATTGATGCGGGGGAGATAGAGGATGTGACAAAAGCGGTAGTTGCCTCGGTGAAAGAGGATATCCTTTCGTTGGTGGGAGCGACGGACTTCCGTATTGTGGCTGAAAATGGAGAGGGGAATGAGGTGCCGGGGCAAGGGATTTGTACAAGTTTTATCTTGAATATTCCGGGCAGGGAACAACCTTTGGGCGAGGTGCACCTGTATTCGGAGCACAAAATGAAGAAAGATGATAAAGCACTGATGAGGGTCATTACACCTTACATTTCGTGGACACTGGAGAATGGACTGGCTTTTATTTCGTTGGGCGATGAACGGAAACGGCTGGAAAAGGAGCAATATGTCCATGAACAGCATTTGGCGGAGAATAAACGGCAGAATCTGGTGAAGAAAGCCTGTCTGTTTATTGTCACAGGCATTATGCCTTATATAGACCGAATCATGAATGAAGTGCATAAACTAACCGCACACAACTACATTCAGAACGAAGAAATAAAAGAAAGCAAATACCGTTATATCGACGAACTGATTACCCGTATCAATGAGTATAATGATATTCTGGCCTTATGGATTAAGATGCGGCAGGGGACACTGAGTTTGAATATAGAGAATTTTGAGTTGAATTCCCTTTTTGATGTACTGGTAAAAGGGCGTAAGACTTTCGAGATCGACAGTATTTTTGTTGCCATGATCAGCGAAAATGCCCTGACCGCAGTGTCTATGGCTTTCCCGATCCAGAACCTTATGATTGCTGTCGGTGTCGGAACTGCCGTCGGCGTAAATGCGCTTTTAGCGCGCTCCCTGGGAGAAAAGGATACCGAAAAAGTAAATAAGGTCGCAGAAAATGCTGTATTTTTAATTCTTGTCAGCTATCTGCTCTTTCTGATCATCGGTCTGTTTTTTGCAGAACCGTTTTTCCGCAGCCAGACAGATATTGAAGAGATCATCGTTTATGGAAAACAGTATCTGACGATCTGCTGCTGTCTTTCTTTCGGTATTTTTACGCAGCTTATGTTTGAGCGTATGCTGCAGGCAACCGGAAAAACCATTTATACCATGTATACACAGGGTGTCGGTGCGATCATCAATATCGCTCTCGATCCGGTTCTCATCTTTGGTCTGTTTGGTCTCCCGAAAATGGGCATTTCCGGTGCTGCTGCTGCAACCGTCATCGGACAGATGATTGCCGGTATTCTGGCAGTTGTTTTAAACCACACAAAAAATAAGGAAGTACAGATTGACCTGCACCATTTCCGCCCGGACAAAAATATTATCGGACAGATTTATGTGATCGGTGTTCCTTCTATTGTAATGCAGGCGATCGGTTCCGTGATGAACTACGGTATGAACCGTATCCTGATCGCATTTTCCTCCACGGCAACCGCAGTGTTCGGCGTTTACTTTAAACTGCAGAGCTTCGTACGCTTGATAAAGCGAAAATCAAGACGATCGGCGTCATCGGCCCGAATGCGAACGACCGCATGGCGCTCATCGGCAACTACCACGGCACGGCGTCAAGATATATCACGGTGCTGGAGGGCATTCAGGACTATGTAGGCGACGACGTGCGCGTGCTGTACGCCGAGGGTTGCCACCTCTACAAAGACCGCGTGGAGGGGCTGGGCCTGCCCGGCGACCGCCTTTCCGAAGCCGAGACTGTGGCGGAGCACAGCGACGTTGTGGTGCTGGTGACGGGCCTCAATGAAAATCTTGAGGGCGAGGAGATGGACCAGAGCAACTCTGTCGGCTCCGGCGACAAGGCGAATTTGCTGCTGCCCGCGCCGCAGAGAAAGCTGATGGAGATTGTCGCGAAGACCGGCAAGCCCGTCATTCTCATCAATATGACCGGCAGCGCCATGGATTTGCGCTTTGCGGAGGAAAGCTTCTCCGCCGTAGTGCAGGGCTGGTATCCGGGTGCACGCGGCGGCAAGGCGATTGCGGAGCTTTTGTTCGGCAAGTATTCCTTCAGCGGCAAGCTGCCCGTGACGTTTTATAACGACTCCGACGAGCTGCCCGCGTTTACGGATTACGCGATGGAAAACCGCACGTACCGCTACTTTACGGGCGGCGTGCTGTATCCGTTCGGCTATGGCCTCACTTATGGTAAAACGGAAGTGACGAAAGCCGAAATGCGTGATGACGGCGAGCACTATACGATTACGGCGACGGTCAAAAATGAGGACTGTGCCGTGCATGAGATTTTGCAGGTCTATGTGCGTGACAATGAATCAGAATTCGCGGTGCGCAACCACAGCCTTTGTGCGTTTAAGGCGGTTTCACTCGGCGCAAATGAGACGTGTGACGTCGAGATCACCGTGCCGAAGGCCGCGCTTGAAATTGTGGACGACACCGGCACGCGCCGCGTAGACAGCCGCAGCTTCACGTTCTTCGTCGGCACCTCGCAGCCGGATGACCGCAGCGCGGAGCTGCTTGGTACCCGCCCGGTTGCGGTAGAACTCAAGCTGTAATAAAGTAAATGCAAACGACCCTTTCGCGGCAATTTGCCCACCGAAGGGGTCGTTTTGTCTGTGACTTTTTTAAGACTTTCCATTTACAAAATTTACCGAAAGTTGTATACTGATACTGCTATTTTTTAATTCGGAAAGGCAAAAGTATGGCTGCGGATATAAAGAAAAACGATGATTTTTCAAAGGGGCCGATTTCCAAAACGATCCTGCGCCTTGCGGTGCCGATGGTGCTGGCGCAGTTTGTGAACGTCTTATATAATATCGTAGACCGCATGTATATCGGGCATATTTCCGATACATCGGTGGATGCGCTGACGGGCGTCGGCGTGACGTTTCCGATTTTACTGATGGTGACGGCGTTTGCGAATTTATTCGGCTCGGGCGGCACGCCGTTGTTTTCTATGGCGCGCGGTGCGGCACAGCAGGGCGGCGAAGAGGGCGAAAAGCAGCGTGAGCGCGCCGCAGACGTGATGAACAACACATTCTCGATGCTCGTCATTACAGGCGTAATTTTGTGCATTGTGGTGCTGCTCGTCAAAAAGCCGGTGTTGTATCTCTTCGGCGCGAGCGACGCGACGTACCCTTATGCGGACAGCTATCTTTCGATTTACATGCTCGGCAGCGTATTCATGATGGTCTCGCTTGGCATGAACGGGTTCATCAATGCGCAAGGCTTTGCGAACCGCGGCATGCTGACGGTCGTTATCGGCGCAGTGGTGAACATTGCGCTTGACCCGCTGTTTATTTTTGTGTTCGGCATGGGTGTGCAGGGCGCGGCGCTTGCAACGGTGCTTTCGCAGCTCGTTTCCGCCGTGTGGGTGGTGCGCTTCCTGCTCGGTAAGCGTACGCTGTTTCGTTTGGAGTTAAAGCGCATGCGCCCGCAGGCAAAGCTCATCGGCAAGATCACCTCACTTGGCATTTCGGGCTTTATCATGGGCTTTACGTCGAGCGCTGTGCAGGTGGCGTGCAACGCGATGCTCTCGCAACACGGAGGCGACCTGTTCGTCGCGGTCATGACGGTCATCAACTCCATTCGCGAAGTGACATATACGCCGGTAAACGGTGTGACATCTGCCGCGGCGCCGGTGGTCAGCTTCAACTACGGCGCACAGAAATATAAGCGCGTGCGCGGCGTGATTGTGTTCACGACGGTCGTTTCATTCAGCTATATGGTGCTTGTATGGCTCGTGCTAAGGCTGTTCCCACACGTGTTTATTCGGCTTTTTAACGGCGACCCGCAGTTACTCGAAACATGCACGCACGCCATGCACATTTATTTCTTCGGGTGCTTTATGATGGCGCTGCAAATGTCGGCGCAGTCTGTTGTGCAGGCGATGGGTCGCGCAAAGCAGGCGATTTTCTTTTCACTGCTCCGTAAGGTCATCATCGTCATTCCGTTGACGTTTTTGCTGCCGCAGATCCCCGCTGTCGGTGTGGACGGTGTGTTCTGGGCGGAGGTTATCTCGAACTTTGTGGGCGGCGGCGCGTGCTACATTACGATGCTGTGCACCGTTTGGCGCGAATTAAAACACAAAGAAATGGGCGAGCTTGCACAGGCGAAAAAGTAAAAAGAACGGAGCCGCGCATGGGTGATAAACCTGTGCGGCTCCGTTTTTTGTATGCGGTTTATTCCGCGGTGTCGGGTGAGGGGGCGGTGCTTTCTGTGCCGCTTGCATCGCTTTCGGAAGCGGTCGGCTCTGCGGCGGGGTAATCGAACTCGCCCAGCACATCGCCGGTCGTTTCGTCTTTTACGGTGAAGTGCACCGTGAAGCTTTCTGCGTCCTCGCCCGTAAACGCTGCGTAGAGCAGCGCGGGAATGTACACGGCCTGCGCAGCGGCGTTGTCGCGCTCCGGTTTATACAGATCTTTGGTGCTCAGAATTTCGGCGCTGCGGCCGTCTTCGGAAAGCGTGACGCTTTTTATAAACGGCCACGTGCCGTCCTCCGGCAAAGCGATGATCTGCTCGTGCAGACTTTCCTTCAGTGCGGCGCAGACGGCATCGCGCTCGTCTTTTGTCATTTCTACCGTGCAGGAGCCGTCATCATTTGTGGTGACGTTTGTAAGCCCCAGCCGGTGCGCCGCGGCGGTGATGTCGAGCCCTGTGCGGCGCAGGGTGTCCTTGGAGATCTGCACGGTGTAATCCCGCTGCGGTTCGGAAGACGCGGCGGCAGGCGCTTCGCTTGCCGTTTCGGTCTGCCCGCCGCACGATGCCGAGGAAAGGATGAGCGCCGCCGCGAGCAGAAGCGCCGCCAAAAGCCGTTTTGCGTTTCTCATTTTGAACACCTCTTTATGAGCTTATCTTAAAGTATATCATACCGTATTCGGCGAAAAAAGTCAAAAGAATCAAAAAGCTGTTCAAAGTCGGAACTTTTTCACAAAAATATGTGGAAACAGAAGAAAAAACATGGTATACTGAAACCGATCATGCAGGGAATGGAGGGATCCGATTGACCGGTGCGATTTTAGGAGACATTGCCGGCTCACGGTTTGAGTTCAGCAAACCGAGCGGGTTCAACTATAAAAAGGTGGAGCTTTTTGGGAACAACTGCTTTTTCACGGACGATACGGTGCTGACCATCGCGACGAAATACGCGCTTTTAAATGACGTCAGCTATGCAAAGGCTTATGGTAAATTCGGGCGTATGTACAGAGACGTGGGGTACGGCACGATGTTTCAGCGCTGGCTGGACGGACATGCCGAAACGGGCTATGGCAGCTTCGGCAACGGCGCGGCCATGCGCGTCAGCTACATCGCTTACCACTTTGATACGCTGGAAAAGGTGGAGGAAGAAGCGAAAAACAGCGCCATGTGCACACACAACCACATAGAGGGCCTGAAAGCCGCCGTTGCGACCGCGGGGCTCATTTACCT
>OGZW01002468.1_pt1 | contig 14432 bp, 20 predicted proteins | sample 1577001 | NCBI WGS metagenome assembly OGZW01 (sample SAMEA3541519, study PRJEB24748) | human gut metagenome | biome: human gut; feature: human-associated habitat; material: faeces | place: China | collected 2012 | reverse complement strand
CTTACTCTTTCTCCTTCTTCTTATAATCAATACAGAAATGATTTTTATGATTTATAAAACTATCTCATTTTTGAGATAGTTTTTCGTATTTTGAAAATAAAATTCAAAGATTAAAAAATAAGTATAATACTTTTGAAAGAGGTGAAAGTATGAAATTTAAGTTTTCAATCAAACTAGCAACTATTTCTTTAATTGGAAATATTATTATCGCTATAGGTGTTTCAACATGTCGTATATCACAAATGGGAATTGATCCATTTACATCAATGACAACAGGAATCAGTAGTTTATTAAATATACCTTTAGGTGTTTTTCAAGGAAGTGTTAATGCAATCTTATTTTTAATTTTAATTTTATTAAGTAGAAGTAATTTAAAATATTTAAATATTGGTGCCATTATTAATATGTTTTTACTTGGTTTCTTTGTACAATTCTTTAATAATGTTTATTGTCAATTATTTAATGTTTCTTCACCGGATGTTATACCATTTTCATTACCAATGAAATTCGTGGTTTTAGCGATTGGTATTTTATTTGTTACACTTGGATGCTCTTTATATATCACATCAGATCTTGGAACTGGATGTTATGATGCTTTATCTATTTATATGGCAGATGTGATGTCACCATCTTATCCAGTATGTCGTATTATGACAGATGTTATTTGTGTTTTAATTGGGTTTATTACAGGTGGACCATTAGGAATTGCGACAATTATTTTAATGTTTGGTACAGGTCCCTTAATTAGTACATGGAATAAATTGGTATCAAAACCAATTGTTGAAAAATTTGCCTAAAATATTCCTCGGTAATTGTAGAGTTATCGAGGATATTTTTGTATAATGGACACGTTATGAAAGAAATAAAAAGAGGAATGAAAAATGGAATACCAATTGCTTTAGGCTATTTATCTGTGTCCTTTTCTTTTGGAGCGATTGCTGTATCAATGGGATTTAGTGTCATGCAGTCTGTTTTGATTTCATTGTTTAATTTAACTTCAGCAGGGCAATTTGCTTCACTAGGAATTATTGCAGGACAAGGGACCTATTTAGAAATGGCGATCGTGGAATTGACCGTGAATATTCGTTATGCGTTTATGTCACTTTCACTTTCCCAAAAAGTAGATGAAAAGTTTAAAGGAATTTATAAATGGCTCTTAAGCTTTTTTATTACCGATGAAATCTTTGCCTTATCGATGCTTGAAGAAAATGTGAGTCGGACTTACTTCTTTGGGCTTGCTTCAATTTCTACGGCAGGATGGATGCTTGGAACAACCTTAGGGGCAATGCTTGGCTCTATTGTACCTACGGTCATTAGTAATGCTTTATCAATTGCTTTATACGCAATGTTTATCGCAATTATTATTCCAGGAATGAAAAAAGATAAAAATATAATTAAAGTAGTAGCTCTTGCAATTATTATCCGTTCAGGTTTTTACTACTTACCCATCATCAATCAATTATCAAGTGGTTTTGCGATGACGATTTCAGCTCTTACAAGTGCTTTTATAGGCGCTGTGTTATTTAATAAGGGGGAAGCACATGGATAAACAGTTTTATATTTATTTAGCGATCATGTCGCTTATTACCTATGCTATTCGTGCGATACCACTTGTCTTTATTAATAAAAAAATTACGAACCCAACCATTCAATCCTTTTTGGATTATATTCCTTATACGGTCCTTGCAGCGATGACCTTCCCAGATATTTTTTATTCAACAGGTCATTTGATTTCTGGAATCGTTGCGACAATCATTATTATTTATGCATCTTATAAAGAATTAAGTCTCATTCAAGTCGCTTGTATTGGATGCTTTGTTGTAGTAATGATTGAACTTATTTTATAGTATTTGACGCCTTTTAAAGCGTCTTTTTTTCTATGTCAAATAATTTTGACATAGAAAAAAGTCCTATGTAAAAGATATTTGATAGACTCTATCAATAGATTATGAAAAAATGAAAATGAAAGGAGAAAGAAAATATGGAAATAGGTAAAAAACTAAAGGAGGCACGTTTAAATAGGGATTTGACTCAAGAAGTCATTGCTGAAAAACTAAATGTTTCTCGTCAAACAATTTCCAATTGGGAAAATGAAAAATCTTATCCTGATATTATAAGTGTCATTGAGTTAAGCAACCTTTATTCCATAAGTCTTGATGATTTATTGAAAGGGGACGATGCAATGATGGAACACTTACAAGAAAGCACAAACGTTGTTAAAAGTAATCAAAAACTATTAAGAGCGATTATCTTAAATATTATTGTGGTAATCTTGTTGGTTACACTAGGAATGTTTTTACCAAGTAAAAGTTATTATTTAGTGATGATCTTTTGTCTTGCTATTGTGAGTTCATCATTGTTGCTTTATCAAATGATTAAACGTATTTAAGGAGGAACGGATCATGGAAGTAAAAAGTATTTTAGCGATTATATGTGCGGCTATTGCACTTGTTGGGGGAATTGAAACAGTTTATCAAATTTATCGATTAACGGTGATTGATGCCACAATTCGTGGTTTAAAACATCCTAAACTATGGGGATTACTCGCAAGTAATGGAAATAATTCAAGTGGTTTATTACTTTATTTGATAGGAAGAAGAAACTATCCTATAAATTCTATTGATTCTAATCAAAAAACAAAAATGATTCAAAGAAAAAAAGCAGCAGGAATCTCTTTATGTTTTATGGTTGTAGGAATCCTTGGGTTGATTTTAAGTATAAGTATAAGTTTATAATTTTTAGCACTCACATCTTGACAGCGCTAAAAGCAAGAACTATAATGTATTTAGAAATTAGGAAAGGTATAAAAAAGGTCCTAGTTTCAAGAGTTAACACCGCTTGAAGTAACGATGCTAATGACTAAGCATTTATATTGAAAGGGGAAATGACTTATGATGATGCCTAGCTTATTTACAGAAAACTTATTTGATGATTTCTTTAATGATTTCGATGAAAATTTCTTTGGAAAGAAAAATCCATTGTATGGAAAACATGCAAGAAATATGATGAAGACAGATGTAAGAGAAACCGATACAACATATGAAGTAGATATCGACTTACCAGGCTTCAAGAAAGAAGATATCAATGTCAGCTATGAAAATGGATATTTGACAATATCTACAAGCAAGGGATTAGATAAAGATGAAAAAGATAAAGAAGGACATTATATCCGACAAGAAAGATATGTTGGAAATATGACACGAAGCTTCTATTTAGGAGATATCCCAAAAGAAGATATCAAAGCTAAATATGAAGGAGGAGTACTTCGTTTATCAGTACCTAAATCAGATATGAAACAAATTGAAAACACTTCTACAATAAGCATTGAATAAGGAATGTCATTTGACATTTCTTTTTTTATTGTTTAAAATAGTTCAAAAATGAACTATCTAAAAATGAAGGGAGTGATAATATGAATATTGATTTTGCTAGAAAATTAGAACTTGCTTATCATCAACAATGTAAAGATCTTTGCAATGAATTTCATCTAAAGCAAACAGGGTTTGATATTTTGATGTTTTTGGGAAATAACCCACAATATAAACATGCTAAAGATATTGTGGAAATAAGAAAAATCAAAGCAAACCTTGTTTCAATTCATGTGGATCAGTTAGTTGATCAAGGATATTTATCTAGGATAGATGTTCCAGGAGATCGAAGAAAAGTTGAATTAGTTTTGAATAAAAAAGCGAATGATGTTATAAAAAAAGGAAAAGCGTTTCAAAACCATTTCTTTTCTTCACTTTTTTCAGATATTGATGAAAAGCATCAAAAGATATTTAAAGAAACATTAGAACTTATGAAAAAAAATATAGATTGTTTATTGGAGGAAAAATAAATTGGAAACAAATATTTTATTTATTATTCTTGTAACCTTTTTTGCTGGAATGGGAGCAGGTCTAGGAACAGGTTTTGCAGGAATGTCAGCGGCTGCTGTTATTAGCCCAATGCTCATTGCTTTTTTGAAAATGGATCCTTATATGGCAGTAGGTATTGCTTTGTCATCAGATGTCCTTGCCAGTGCGGTTTCAGCTTATACTTATGGAAAAAATAAAAATTTAGATATTAGAAACGGTTTATTGATGATGGTAAGTGTACTTATTTTTACGGTAGTAGGTAGTTATGCGGCAAGTCTTTTACCATCTTCAACAATGGGAAGTTTTTCAGTTTTTATGACTTTTATTTTAGGAGTTAAATTTATTGTTAGACCAGTAATGACAACGAAAGAAGCAATGAATAATGTTTCTTCTAAAAAAAGAGCAATCCAATCTATAATTTGTGGAACTTGTATAGGTTTTATTTGTGGTTTTGTTGGAGCTGGTGGAGGCATGATGATGCTTCTTATCTTAACAACAGTCATGGGATATGAACTTAAAACAGCAGTAGGTACGAGTGTTTTTATTATGACCTTTACAGCCCTTACTGGAGCTATTTCACATTTTATGATTGGCGGGTTTCCTAATTTAACAGTATGGATTTTATGTATTCTCTTTACTCTTATTTGGGCAAGAATTGCTGCTTTATTTGCGAATAAAGCAACTCCTAAAACCTTAAATAGAGCAACAGGAATTGTTCTTGTTGTTCTAGGAATTGTTATCTTTTTATTTTCATAAAATAAAATTGAGGAATGAATCCTCAATTTTTTATTTATTGATTAGCCATTTCTATGATACCTTTAATACCGCTTTTAACCATATTTTTAACGGCTGTATTTGTATAGAAGGCCATGTGTTGAGTCATGATGACATTAGGAAATTGATGGAGATAAGCCATATTTTTATTAGAAAGAATATCACTTCTATGATCAATATGCGTAATGCCTTCTTCTCCTTCAATAACATCGAGTCCTAAAGCTCCAATTTTTTTACTTTCAATAGCCTCAATAATATCTTCCGTATCAATAAGTTCACCACGGGAACAATTGATCAAAATTACATTATCTTTCATTTTTTGAATAGTTTCTTTATTAATTAGATGATACGTACTTTTAAATAAAGGAAGATGCAAACTTATGGCATCACTTTCTTTTAATAAAGTATCTTTATCTACATAAGTTGCATATTTTTTAACATCTTCATTTTCCTGAAGATCATAAGCTAAAATACGACAACCAAATCCAGAAAGAAGTTGAACAAACGTACGTCCAATATTTCCAGTTCCCATAACACCAACGGTTAAATCATGAAGTTCTTTTCCTTGTAAACCACTTAAAGAATAATCATTGACTTGTCCTCGCCATAAAGCTTGTTTATAGTTTCTCATACACATTAATAAAAGCATTAAAGCAAATTCGGCAACTCCATTAGGTGGATATTTCGCATTACATACTTGAATTCCAATTTCTTTAGCGTGTTCTAAATCAATATGATTCAAACCAATTGTACGAGAAGAAACATAGCGAATACCAAGATCATACCATTTATCTAATAGTTTTGCATTAATGTCTCCTTGACCTAAAATAGTTACACCAATACATCCATCTACATTATCTGCATTTTCTAAAGTGGGTACTTGGTGATTTAAAACAACAGAAACACCATATTTCTTTTCATATTCTTTAAAATAACCCATTTCATCTTGTCTTACTTCATAAGCATAAATTTTCATATGAATCCTCCATTTTCAATTTCACAATATATAGACCATCTTGGAATGTATCAACATAAATAAAACCACGATCATCAACTAAACAATCTTCGGTAATTGCGACTTTAGAACCTGGTAATAAAGTGTCATCTTCATTATTAAAAAGATCAACTTCTGGATCAGGAGGCATAAAGTAGGCAATTTCTTTTGGAATAAAAGGATCCGTCGTATCAAAGACTCTAAGTCCAGCTCCAAAATAACAATTATAAATTAAACCTTTATAAGGTTCATAACAATCTTTTCCAAAAGCATCAAATAAATTATGAGGTCCAAAAGGAACACGAACACCATCAACAATATTAAAGTTCTTTCCATGAGTATATCCAACAGGTACTTCTGGATATGGGAAAATAGAAATAAGTGATGGATTTGTCGGATCTGTAGTTTCGACAATTCCAATCGTATTCATTGGCTGTGTTACAAGCTTTTTAAAGAGACCGTCTTTATTTTCGTTAGAAAAATAACGAGGTCTTTCCCCTTCAGTAGAAACAACCGCATAAGGTAAATCACCTAAAGGCATGTAGGTATGAATAGACATCCCAGCAGCGCCTCCTCCAAAAGGTGGATTCATTGGTAAATAACCGATTAATTGTGGATTTGTGGGATCGCTGACATCGATTTGACAAGCGCCAAAGTTTGCAACCGCAGCATAACAAATATGATCTTTAACAGTAACAGCATGAACTGTTGCCATTTCTAAGAACTCTTTTGAACCAAAGGCAACATGACCACCACCAGGTTTATTAGCACGGTATTGATTATCTGCCCACCATGAACCGACTTCTACTGGATGGGTTGGATCTTGAATATCTATGATTCTTAAAATAAAAGTTAAAAAACCTGGCTTATTTCCTACACAATAAACATAACGGCCACCATTATAGAAGAAACGATGAACGCCTGCCATTCCTTTACATTCAAACTTACCTAAAAGTTTTGGATTCATAGGATCTGTTTCAATATCCCAAATCATCATACCACCCCAAAAAGGAAGGGTATTTCCTTTAGGAGTTCCATGTAAAACATCCATCGTTCCACCATGAGCTGTAATTAAATAACCATCCCCTGATTGTATCTTTGGTAGACTTTGACCATCTTTGATGCCTTCTTTGACCCAAGGACCTTCTACCCATTTAGAAGGAGTAGGATGATAAGGATCGGTTACATCAATAATATTAAAACCATTATGTCTAAAACAAGCAACATAAAGATAATAACGACCTTCTTTGCTTTTATGAAGAGTCATTTGAAAACCAGGTTTTCCATTTAATCCTTCATAAGCTACAAATTCCATATTTTTCATCAACATTTCTTTTCTTTGTGACATTGTTTGTCCTCCTTATTTATCTACCTTTATTTTAAAACAAGATTTAAAAAAGTAAATTAACATTAAATTAATGGCATTAAAGAAATTCTAATGCTAAAATAAAAAAAGAGGTGAAATCATGAACAGTCAAGAACTCAAATGTTTTGTTGTGGCGGCAGATCGTTTAAACTTTACAAGAGCTGCCAAAGAACTTTATGTGACTCCACCAACAGTAACACATCATATTCAACATTTAGAAGAGGAACTAGGAGTTAAGCTTTTTATTAGAGATAGTAAATCAGTACAGCTCACAACAGCGGGTGAAATCTTTTATCATGATGCTCATGATATCTTATTACGTATGGAAGCAATTCCTAATCGTTTAAAATCACTAAAGCTCAATGAACAAACAATTTTAAAAATAGGATGTACCATGTCACAAGAAACAAAATGCCTTATCAAAGCATTACGTTTATTTCATAAAGAAAATTCAAGGGTGAGTCCACGTATTTATTTAGATGATTATTTTCAATTAGTGAATCGACTTGTTGAAAATCAACTTGATTTTATTTTAGGAACTAAAATAATGATGCAAGATCGACCAGAGTGTACTTTTAGAAAGCTTTCAACAAGTACAACAAAAGCCATTATTCCTAAGAGTATCTTTCAAACGTCTAAAGAAATGATTTCATTTAATGAAATCCAAGATTGTCCTTTTATTACACTAAGACAAAAAAGTATTCCTAAATTAAAGGAAGATGATCTTGAACATTTTCTTTCAACAAAAGTAAGAGAAAAAAATGTGATTAGACAAGATGACATCGAAGCTGTACTTGCCTTAACATTAAGTGGTTATGGAATTGGTATTTTACCGGATTATGCTTTTTCAATTCAAGATTTAGATGAGAGTGTGAAGGTTGTTTCTCTTCAAGAAAGCTTAGAAATAGATTATGGAATTATTTATCTTAAAAAAGATAGAAATAAACTGCTTAAAGAATTCATAGAATGTTTTAATAAATAGAGACAAAAAGAGTATAAATAAAAGTATACTTCATATACTAATAATGGTTGATTTCTATATTTAATAGTAATTGACTTATACATTAAAAAATGTATAATTTATTTGTAGATAGAAATATCGATAACGAGAGAGGTCCCGCTATAGTGGACGATTTAAAACGAAGAATTCTAGTTTATGAGTTCTTCGTTTTTCTTCATAGGGAGAAAATATGAAAATACATTTAAAAGATAATAAAATTGCTTTATATGATATAGAAAGCGATTATAGGCAGTATTTATTTCAGTATGATTTTAGAGTGAATTTAAAATCGGGTAGAAGATTTGTAGGAATTATTGTTGGAATAGAAGATTATACATATTTCATACCATTAACTTCAAAGCCTTTAAGAAAAAATGGAAAAAGAAGAAATCCAAGAACAACAGTAGAAATTTACAACGAAAGTCACGAAATCATTGCTGCATTGCTTATTAATAACATGATACCTGTTCCTCAAGGTGTATATAAAAGAATAGATATTAATAATGATAAGTATAAAGATTATTTAAATAATGAGTATATATATTTAAAGAAACAATCTACTCGTGAAGAAATAGAAAGAAAAATTAATAACGTTGTCAATGCTGTTTTTGTAAAGAAAGATGAATTTTTGACGAGTTTTTGTTGTGATTATTTAAAATTACAAGCATTGTGTGATCAATGAAAATATAAATAAACAACTAAAATAGATATTGTGTATTTTAGCTATTTCATTTATTATATTAGTACTATGTGTTTGGAGGTCTTATATGAAGATAACATTATTGTCAAAACCAGGTTTTTCAGGAAATATGCTTGTTCGTAAAATAGAAGAAGTAGCTAAAAGTCAATTAATGGATATTGAAGTGTTTTTAAATGAGCATTTACAAGAGGCCGATGTGGTTTTACTTACGCCACAAAGAAGTGAAGATTTAAAGGAAATTAAAAAGGTAGTTAAAGTGCCGGTAGGCGTAATTTCTTTAAGAGATTATGGTTTATTAGATGGAAGTAGTATTATAAAATATGCAAAACAGTTGATTCAAAAATAATGATAATGTATTAAAAGACCATGAGATGTTTTTTTTAGAAGAAATCTCATGGTCTTTATTTTGTAAAATCAAATAAATATAAAACAGATATGTTTTTAAGTTAAAATAAAATATTTTCTATTAGCTATTTTGACTAGACAAGAGTATAATGAATCCTATGAATATATGTTTGTTTGTATTTTTTAGTGATATAAAAAGTACTTAAAAAGGAGGTAGCTATGAAATATATACAGCGATTAGGTAAATCATTAATGCTACCTGTTTCAATTATGCCCATTGCAGCACTTCTTAAAGGAATAGGGTATTGGATTGATCCTACTGGATGGGGTTTACATAGTCCGCTAGCGGCTTTATTAATTACTTCTGGTGGGACAATTATTGACAATCTTCCTATTCTATTTGCATTAGCTGTTGCTATGGAAATGTCTAAAAAAAGAGATACATTTATTGCATTGAGTACACTTGCTTGCTATATGACAATGACAACTATTTTATCACCTAAATGTATTTCTTTAATGATGCAAATTCCAGAATATGATGTGGATTTGGCATTTCATAATATTCAAAGTGCTTTTATAGGGATATTGATAGGACTTATTGTTTCTATTTCTTTTCAAAAATTTGATCAAAAGCGTTTACCGCAATTTTTATCTTTTTTTGATGGCAAAAGATTTGCGTCAATTATCGCAATAGGTATCACGCTCATTACTTCTTTGCTTTTTATTTATATTTGGCCTACTTGTTATCATTTCTTTATTTATTTTGGAAGAGAAATATCAAAATTAGGACCATTAAGTGCAGGAATTTATGGCGTGTTAAATCGTTTATTGATTCCTACCGGTTTGCATCATGCTTTAAATTCTGTATTCTGGTTTGACGTTGCAGGTATTAATGATATTGGAAAGTTTTGGGGAACGATTTCAGGTGGGGTTAAAGGTACGACAGGAATGTATCAAGCTGGATTTTTCCCAGTAATGATGTTTGGTTTACCTGGAGCTGCTTTAGCAATGTATCATTGTTCTAAAAAAGAAAATAAGAAAAAAGTAGGTGCCATTTTATTTTCAGCAGCGTTAGCTTCGTTTTTTACAGGTGTTACGGAACCTTTAGAGTTTGCTTTTATGTTTGTTGCACCTATTCTTTATTTGATTCATGCCTTCCTTACAGGAATGATGCTTTTTATTGCTGCAAGTCTTAAATGGATGGCTGGTTTTGGTTTTTCAGCTGGATTAATTGATTATATATTGAGTTTTAAATCGCCGTTTGCGAATAACATATTCTTTTTAATTCCTTTAGGAGTTATTTGCGGTGTCATTTATTATGTTATTTTTAGAATGTTGATTTTACGATATGATCTTATGACACCTGGAAGAGAAAAAATACAACCAAAAGAAGAAAAAACAAAAGCATTTACTTATGATGATATGGCAATTGAATTATTAGATGCACTAGGTGGAAAAACTAATGTTTTATGTGTAGACCACTGTATTACACGATTACGTGTGGAAGTAAAAAATATATCAATAATAGATAAACAGGCTCTATCAAATATGAATTTCTCTCACATTGTTGAAACAAGCGAGCACGAAATACAAATTATTATAGGAACTGAAGTTCAATTTATTGCTGAGATATTAAATGAAATATTAATGTAGGGAGAAATAAAATTGAAAATTATAAAAATATTTAATAATAATAGTATTGCAGCATTATCTGATGAATTAGGAGATATTATTTTAACAGGGTCAGGTATTGGCTTTCAAAAGAAAATAGGTGATTTAGTAGATGAGTCACATATTGAAAAAACATATATTTTTAAAGATAAAAGCGAAAAACGGTTACGTAGAGGAATTGATGATATTGAACCTATTTACTATGAAATTACAAGCTTATTAGTTAATAAAGCAACAAATGAGTTAAGTACACAATTTTATGGAGAAATCTTTTTAGCAATTAGTGATCACATTGCCTTTGCTATTAAACGTAAAAAAGAAAAGATAGATTTACCTAATGTTGTTTTATCAGAGACGAAAGCGATATATAAAAAGGAATACCAACTGGGATTATGGGCTATAAAACTTATTAAAGAAAAGATTGGAATTCAATTAGAAGAAGCAGAAGCAGGATATATCGCTTTGCATTTAGTGAATTTTTCAACAAAAAATAGTTCACAAAATACATCTAAAATAGTAAATTTTGTAAAAGATGTTTTTGAAGTAATTGAGCAAACTATGAATATAAAATTAGAATTAGATTCAATCAATTATGCAAGGTTATCAACACATCTTAAGTTTTTAGCGGAAAGAGTTTTTCGTAATGATATTGAAAATACGATGGATACAACAGAAAATATAAGAGATATGTTAAAAGAAAATATTCGATTATCATTATGCATTAATCGAATAAAAAAAATGATTAAAAGTAAATATAATTATACACTTGCGCCAGATGAACAAACTTATTTATGTATTCATATAAAAAAGAATTGTCACATTTAAAATGTATGCGTTTGATAACAACTGTATATTCTTGTTATTGTATAGATAAGGATTGTTACTTTAATTAGGCAAGACCAAATATATAGACGACATTTTATGTTGTTTTTATGTTTGCTCTTTTCTTTTTAAAAAGAAAGGGAATAAGAATATGAAATTGAAAAAGAAAAGTATTACGGCTGTCCTTACATTATCTATGTCGATGAGTTCAGTTCTATCGATGGTGCCAGTTTATGCAGAGGTGACGCAACAAAATTTTAGCGTTAAACAAAACGGCTTATGTTTCAAATGAATATGGAAGTATGCCAAGAAAAAATTTAACAGATAAAATTATTTTGAATCAGATTTATAACGCGAGATATGTACGCTTATATATTGACATACATACTTCAAATGATCCTGATGGTGGAATAGAATATAATACTGTTTCTATTTATGAATTAGAAGTTTATGGTGGAAATCTAGATGAAAAAATGTCAATGAGTGATGTTTTAAATGAATTTCAAGTGCAAACGTCAAATGTAGGCGATAAGAAATTAAATGTTACTTTACCAGAAGTTGAAAGTTATACTGTTGAATATAATGGTACGGATTTTGGATAAGTCATTGATAAAGATTTAACAATTTATCAACCAATTAGTGATAAATAAGTTAAAGTATCTTTTAAAACCACAGATACAGATACAAATGATTATAAATTTAAAGAAGTTACAGTAACTGTACCTGGTAGTGAAAAAAATGATGAAACATCGAATAAAGCACAAATATTTTACCAGAATTAGCCGAATGGTGGACATGGCAAATACACAGTATCTAAAGATACAAAAATTTTCTATAAAGATAGTTCACTTCAAAGAACCGCTGAAGCTCTTGCAAAAGATTATGAAAATATTGAACTTGCTTTATTAGATAGTCATGATACTTTACATTTATTAGATGATAAGAGTTATGTTTCTACATCATTTAATATAGTTGGTTTAAATGATGATTTACTAAATATTGCCGTAAAGCTCCCAGCTTTAGCTGTGGAGATATAAGGTAACTTTTTTTTAGATTTTATTAATAAATCATATCGTCAGATAACTTTTGATAGTATAATATATCCATAAAATACAAATCAAATAATAATGTGAAGAAAAACTTGCAGGCATAAAAGTTGAGTATGTAGATCCAGCATATACAAGTCAGATCTGTCCAATATGTGGAAGTGTTCATCATGCAAATGACAGAAATTATACGTGCAGATGCGGATTTCATACGCATAGGGATCTGCTAGGAGCAATAAATATATGCAACTCAACTGAGTATATTGGTAACAGATATACTGCCTAGAGAACTATAGGTTCTGCTCTAGGAAGGGTAATGGCATACCCCTATCTTGCACTGCGACCTATCAGAAATGAACTGGTTAGCCAACGATGTTGGCAGGTAGCAAGAATCCCCTGTCTTTAGACATGGGGAGTGTCAAGTGTTAAAGTTAAACGTGATTCTTCAAGCAAAGATGAACAAATTTTATTTGAAAGTAGTTATGGAGCTATTAAAGCTGTTCAAAAAGAGACTGGTAAAGTAGGATTAAGTAGAGAAGATCATGATTATTTATTTGATTATGAATTACTGTGTTGAATTAGAATTTAAAAATAGAAAAGAAGTCATTGAATTATATGAAAATGGGCAATTAGTAGCTATACTTGATGATGAACAAGAAAATGGTAGATTATTAAAAGCAACAATGATGATTCTTTTTGAAAGAATTGGAAGTAAAGAACATGTTTTTGTAGGATATGTAGATGATATTCGATTAAGTTCACAAAAAACATTTGTTTCAACAATGGAATTAGACTATTTAGTAACAAGTGCAAGTATTATTGCTGAAGAATCAAAAAATAAACAATTATAAGATATTATTAAAGAAGCCCAAAATGTTGTAGATAATCATGATGCTTCAAAAGAAAAAATAAATGAAGCTGTGACAAATTTAGAAAAAACAATGAATAATCTAAAAAAGTAGAAACTTCTACTAAAAATGATGATCCAACAAAAGATGATACACCATCTAAAAAAGACGAAGAATCAAATTATAGCATCTGCAAACAAAGATAATAAAAAAACAAAAGAATACATCAACTGCTAAAACGGGTGATGAAGCAAATATTATTTTATTTGTATGGATGGCATTTATATCATGGTTGGGTATTAAAAAATTAAAAAAAGAAGATTTATAGTCAATAAATACCACTGCAAGTAAGTAGTGGTATTTAATTTGTCTAGACAAAATTATTGTAACCGCTTGCATAGATAAGCAAGACGTGTTACAATACAAGACGTAAATACGGATTGTTACTTTAAGTAGGCAAGACCAAATAACTTACGCTTTTTTAGCGTGGTTTATTTGGTCTTTATTTTTTGCTCTTGTATTTGCAAATTAAAATTACATTATTCATTTAAGGGAGCAGTAATGTAAATAAGGAAGGAAGAAGAATATGAAAGAGAAGGTAAAAAAAATCATTGCAGTGGTACTTACATTTTTAATGTCTATTGGATGTGTTCAATCTTATCCAATGGTAAGTGCCTTGGAAAGTGATTATGAGGTTTATCCTAATCCTCATATGATGGAATATCAAGATGGTTCATTTGATATAACATCAAATGTCAATATAGTCTATGAAGATGGTATTGATGAATATACAAGGGATAGACTCAATGAAGTGCTAGCTATTAAAAAGATTAATGCTACAACTTCAACAGAAGTTAAAGAAGATCAAACAAATATTTTAGTAGGTATAAAAGGCTCTAATCAATATGTTGATCAATATGCTGGTGAACATTATACAGTAAAAACAAATAATTTATTTGATCAATTAGATTCATACTTATTAAAAGTTGATAATGGAAAAATTACTGTT
>OGZW01002466.1_pt1 | contig 14438 bp, 19 predicted proteins | sample 1577001 | NCBI WGS metagenome assembly OGZW01 (sample SAMEA3541519, study PRJEB24748) | human gut metagenome | biome: human gut; feature: human-associated habitat; material: faeces | place: China | collected 2012 | reverse complement strand
TTATGTTCGATATTTTTTGTTGTGTAGGGTTCGACTCCCTTTTTTTCGTGAAAACCGGTGAAAAGCATCCACGGTTTTACACTAAAATTTTTCGTTTTCTAAACATCAAAAAAGCCCGTAAATACGGGCTTTTTCAGGTGAATATCCATTTGGTATCACCAATATGGTGCGGCAAACGGGACTTGAACACTCAAAAATGCGTTTAGCGACTTTTTGTAAATCCTCGCAAACGTCGGTAAATAGGGCTTTTGCATGGATTATCGTTTAGCATTGTCAAGTCTGATTTTGGGTGTTATTGCGGCTCATAACACCCAAATAACACCCAAAAACGAGTACAAATAATTGTACATTAGTTGCTTTTAGTTGCAAATTGATAAAAATTAGTAGTATCAATAGACTTTGAACTTGCTCATTTTTGAGCTGGTTGCTATCGCTCATATTTGAGCTAAAGCCCACACGTTCAGTAAAACAAGCCCCTTAGAAGTGCAATCATCGCTAAATCTATCAGAAAGCCGTATAAGCTATTGTAATTTCAATAGTGTAAATTTCACCACCGAACGTACAGAACGCCATACAGCACACGCTAGGGGCATTATAGAGCATTTTAACAGCATACAGACAAAATAATAGCAGGCTTTGCACCCTCTCGACAGTTTATCGACAGTTCAAAGGGGTAACGCCTGCTTGATTTATTCTCTTGATAATTGTTCTTCCCAATTATCGGGAAAGCCAATGCAGTTTATATCAATATAGTTGCTATATTCTTCTATAAGTGCGGCAAGCTCTGTAACAACGCCATTCCAGCTTTCAGGGGACGGGTACAACACTTTCATAATGTACAAATATGGGTAAAGATAAATAAAATTGCGTCCACGAGCATACGCCTTGTATTCTTCCTCATAAGGCAATGACGGAAACCATTTAAACCTTGAATAATAAATTCTTCCAAAGTGAGCACATTTATTTCTAAGTGTGGTAAGACACCGCAGACAGCTTTCAAGCTGAGAATATGTACATTCTGTTTGTGTTATGTACGAAATAGACCTTGCTATAACTTTTTTATCTGCTGTTTTCATTTGCGAGTAAAACTGTGATGTATTGCCCAAAGTAAATAATTCAACAGCTACCCACAACGGAAATTTGCCGTCATAATTGTCTATATGATGTTTCACGAAAGGTAATTCTTTGTTGCGTTTTACCTCAGTGTTGAAATTATCAATAAGCTTTTTATGTTTTTCTATCATTTTATCGGCAACGTTGGAATGATCTAAATAACCTAAAGCACCATATTTGTTTGAATGATAGTAAGCTATCTGTGTTTTTACAAAAACCTCTATCTTTTGGATTATCCCATAAAGAAACGCACTTAGCTTTCTGTCAAATTCATATATCTTATAAACTTGCAAAAGCGTTGTGCCCTGCTTATAATTTCCGTCATTATCTCTAAACGGCAAAAAGTAAGCTGATAATTTATAATAATTGATTTTGTTAAGTATCATTATGGCTTGCTCATAGTCGGTTATTTCACAGCCATGCTCTATAAGCTTATTTACCTGTCTGCAAAATAACTCAGGCTCTTTTGTATTCATACCATAATCACCACCTAAAAAAAAGCCCTCACTGGGACACATTGTTAAGAGGTGCGTGAGGTTCTGTTACTGTTATTATACTCAAAATTGAGTAAAAATGCCATTCGCAATATGCACAAACTTTGCTTTTCTTTTTGTTCAATATTATGCAGTATCATTTAATGAGCATTAGTGATGTGGAGTATAATAACGCCTGCTGTTTTGTTATTCGGTTTTGCCTTTTGAAATATCGTCCTCGATAAGCTCCACGATCAGACTTGTTAAGCTCTTGCCTTTACTTTCTGCATGAGCCTTATATCGTTCTTTGTCGCCCAACGGTAAGTTAAGCGTAAGCTTATCACGCTTTTCTTTCATATAACGCATTGTGCGTTCTTTTGACTTTTCATCATACATAAAGGTCACCCCTTACTCTTTCTCGTATTCAAGTATATCTCCAGGCTGGCAGTTAAGCAGCTCACATAATGTAGCGAGATTATCGGCAGATACTATTTCTTTGTTTCTGAATTTTTGTATTGTACGCTCACCGAATATCTTGTCTTGCCTTAGCCTGTATGATGAATACCTTGCGTTTTTCAGCTCGGCTAATACATCAATCTTGTATTTTATTGGCATTTTATTCACCCTCATTTTCGCTTATCTTCTCTAACACAAAATCCTTGAGTAGAGCATTAGCGGTTTTGCCATTGTCCGCAGCATATTTCTTAAACTTTTCTGCTTGTTCTCTCTTGACCTTGCAGCCTAATGTTATCATATTTTCTTTGTCCCATTGTCTGTTGGCTTTCTTCTGAGCTTCTGATACTGACATTGTAACACCCTCTTTCTTTAACACTATTATATCACAAATTTCATTGGGTTAACAGTATGAAAATGCACAAAAATATACTGTTAACTTTATATATTCTGCCTATTGCATTATACTGTTAACCGTGTTATAATAATATCAACGAAGAACGAAAGGGGGCGGTTAAGTTGGACAAGAAAATAAAAAAGCTTGTCAAGTTGGTTCAGCAACTCAACAAGCTAATGATTGAGATAATCGGTCTAATAGGATATATCTTAATCATAAAAGATTTACTTAAATAGTAAATTCGGCAGAAAGGAGAGTTGACGCTCTCCCAACTGCTTGAATTATACCACAAAAACGAAAGGGTGTCAATATGAAAAAAGATATTTTCAAACTTTGCAAAGAGCTGCTCAAGCTTGGCGGATTGATACTTGCAGTAGCGTTCTTAATACTGAGATAATTCAAGGAGCTGAAAACAATGACCAAAACCACAAAATCAAGACTTATGACAATAGCAAACAAGCTCGTAGGCAAGGGTTATAACCGCCGCACAGCAATGCTCAAGGCGTGGGTGATAGCTAAAGCCGAAAGGCTGTCCGTAAGGATAGCAGGGACTTCATTCAACCGCCGTCAGAGCGTTCTCAAGGCTATGGAGAGCAAGCCTGCTGTGCTGAAACTCAAGCACGAAAGCACCAACGCCGCAGACCGCAACGCCGTGAGCCTGTGGGCGTTCCCAGAGGGTGCAAGGGGCTTTTACCGAATTGGTTACCTGCCGAAAGCTGTCGCCTATGTTATAGCCCCTCTGCTGGACAAGGGCGAAACTCTCAGCCTTGACCGCCTCAACATCATAGATACCAACATAGCAGGCTTTAAGCTCGGTGCAAGGCTTATGCTTGCGGTATAGACCAAACACCAAAAAACAAACACCACACCAACATTTTGACCCGAATTCTGCAATAAAGGGCGAATATATAAATACATAAAGGAGTAACCGAAAATGACCACACCACAAAACAACGTCAAAAGCGTATCTGTCCTTGACCTTGAGGACTTTGTAATAAACCTTGAGCAAGCTGAAAACCTGCTTAACGTGTACCTTGAGTTCATTGATGATGAGTGCCCTGCTATCGAGAACAGGGACACAAAGAAAGAGAGCCTTGCGGCTGCGGCTGTTGTGTATGCCTTACGCACGGATATGTTTCAAGCCGTCCTAAGAGCTTGCTTTGACATAGTAAGGCTGAGCAAGACTGAGCTTTCAAAGCTTATTTACCCACCACAGACCGCATAAACACCAAAGGACAAGCCTCGTGCTTGCCCTTTTTTTACTCTAGGAATAACTAGGATTTGCCACATTCTGCAAATATGCGAGAAATATACGCAATGAAGACGTGAACGTGAAAATGCCCTTCAAAGGGGGGGATTTGCCCCGTATTGCTGCGAAACAAGCTCCTCAAAGATAGTCATTGCTTGATACTCTGCGTTGTCCTCTGCAAGTTGTTCTATCTTGCAATCGTATATTATAGCTTGCCGCTGTCCGTAACTGAGGTATGAGCCACGCTTTATTATCTCTGAGATACGCTGTTGAGCTTTGAAGTAAGCCCTCGTGTTGGTGCGGCTGTCAAAATGCAGGCGGCTTTCAATGTTCTGTTCTTCTCGCAGTATTCTCAGTTCAGCCATACAACGGAGCTTTCTTAAAGCTTTTGCCTTGCGTTGTCTGATACACTCACCGCTCACGCCCTCACGCTTTGCTATCTGCTCTTGTGTCATATCCTCAAAGTAATAAAGCACTATCACATCACGCAGAGGCTTGTCTAAGCGGTCAAGAGCCTTGTGCAATACCTCTCTTGTGTGTTCGTCTGCAATGGTCTGTAAAGCCTGCTCAAAGCCCTCTTGTGAGTTGCTGTCGGGGATAATATCGGCTAAGCAAAGCTCTTTGCTGTCGCCTGTATCAAGGGGCTTATCAAGGCTTGTGCAGTTGTCAAGAGGCTTGTTATTCTCTCGGTCAGCGTTGCGTATGCCCAACAGCTCCGCACCTGCATTGCGTATGTGATATTCAAGATAGCTTGTGAAAGCATAGCCCTTTTCGGGACTGTACGCCTCAAGAGCCTTTATAAAAGCAGGATAGCACTCTTGCCGAAAGTCTGCAAGCTCAGCCCCACAAGACGTGAAACGCTCCTCATAGCTGCTGTAATATTGCCCTGCAAGCTTGAACATCAAGTGCTTTACCCTGTCCCACAAAGCAGGCTTTAGATCGTCCGCACCGCCTTGCTTGATAAATTCCGCAAGCTGTTCATTTGTCATTGTGTCACCCTCTCACATTCTCTTACATTTACGGCTTTGTTCGAGCTTTGTTCGAGCTTTATTCTCGCTTCACTCTCGGTTCGTGTTAAACGTTATGCTGTTACTTTCTGAAATTGCGATAAGCAAAGCAATTTCAAGAAATGTAACAAGCATAATAATTTAAGTTATATTAAAGTAAGTTTAGTTTCTTACTTTACTTAACTTTAAATTATTTTAATTGAAATATAATATATTATATTTGGTTGTTTTGGGTTGTTTTTGGGTTGTTTTGTTGCCGCCTTGCGGATAAGATTTGCTTGATTTCTTCTTCGGTAAAGTCATAGTGTTCTTTGATTTGGGCTTCTGAAATATCAGTAGCTTCCAGAGCTAAATCACATTTGCTATAAAAGTGTTTGATCTCATCAAGTGACATTTTCAATAGCTTGTCCGCTGCTTGCTTGGCACGTGCAAAGGTTTCCGTAAATGTTTCATCACCTTCCTCAAATTCCGCTGCTGCATATTGCTTAAGCTCGTTGCAGAATTGCCGTGCACTTTTGTTTATAATAAATTCTTTCATTGTACCGTCAAATATATCGGAAATATCGTCTATATCAAGTATGTGGTAACAAGCTGCAATACTTGCTATTTGTGATTTGCTAAGATACTCAGAAATCGCAAAATCTTCTTTTTGAGCGTTCCAGAAAATAACATCAGCAATCCTATACGCTATATCCCCGAAAAGCTCGTTTATTGGCGGCTCTTCTGTTGCCTTTTTCTTAGCGGCGTTTTTATTACCTTTTGGAGCACCGCCTTTTTTGCCGTTTTCACATTGTGCACGATATTTGCAAAAAGAATGGTCTATATCTGTTTTTATAAATTCAATAAGCATTGCGGCAGCTTGATCTTCTATTGTTGGCAGCTCTGTTTGTTTTACATATGAGCAGATATATTTTATTACAGCTCCAGCTTGTTCATTATTGAGCATTTGAAACCAATCACAATATTTTGTGTTAAAGTAAAAGTAAGGCGGTATTTTGCTTTCTTCACTCATTGTTCTTGTCCTTTCCACTCCTCAAGAAGTCTTTCTGCAGAGCGTAACGTCTGAGAAATAGAGCTTGCTCTTGAACGCTCCCTGTTAACGTATCGGCTAAGCTCTGAGCGGTCACTAGGGTAAAAATAGCCGCACTCGCTTGAGCATATCACTGCACCTTTACGCCGCATATCCTCAATCACAAGCCTTGTGTGGCGGTTGTCAAGCCCCGATATGATACACATATCCGCAAGGCTTACAGCGTTGCTCTCGCCTGCTCTAAGGGCGTTTGATATTCTTTCGGCTGCTGTCATATGCTTGCCCCCTCACCCTCGTTAAGAAACTCAACCAGCCTGTCAAGGTTTATGAGCGTTTTACAGCCTGCCTTGACGTATGTAACACGATTTTGCTTGACAAGCTGTCTCACAAAGTATTCGTGCAGCCCTGTTGCCTGTGCGGTTTCCTTTATGGTGAGCATTTTCGGCAATGCCCTTGTGTTCTGTTCATTCAAAATATTCTCCTATCTGCCACATTCAAGACTTGCATTTCCGTCCTCGAATGTGGTATAATAGGAGCGGAAACGTGTGTGTTTTCATATGCAGGCATTAAAGCCTGCTTTGCCGTCTGAATGTTGGTAGCGTTCAGACGGTTTCTTTTTGTGCTTGACTTGCAAGCTTTTCAGCTTGTTTCTTGTAAAAGCGATCGTTGATAGCTTTTACCTTGTCCTTGTTTTTGGCGTTCCAAGCTCTCTTGTATGCTCTTTTGGCAAGAATGACCGCCTTTTCTTCTTCTGAAAGTGTAGTAAGATCAATCACTTTTTTTACCTCCTTGTAATTTATTATTTCTTTTCTCTTGACATTAGCATTATTTAATGCTATAATCATATTATAAAATAAAATCAATTGATTGTCAATAATAAGTTCTTGTTTTAACGAAATTGCATTTAATATTGCAGAAAGGCTGTGTGCATTATGGAAAACGAAAATAAAAAAAGAGGTAGACCAAAAAAACAAAAGAATATGAACTCTCCGCTTGCTAGGCGGCTGCGTGAACTGAGCGGAACAATGACACATCAAGAGATCGCAGACGGGGTCGGCATTTCTCGTCAGACCATAGGTCAATTTTTATTGGGCAACACTCAACCCGATGCCGAAACGTTGTGCAAACTTGCGGAATTCTTTAAGGTATCAACTGACTATCTGCTCGGACGTACTGACGTTAAGAGTGCTGACACAACATTGCAGGATATTTGCAAATATACAGGGTTAAGCGAAAAAGCAACAACTTTGCTCTCATTAAGCAAAGATAGTGAATTTTATAACATATTACCTATAATAAACTTCTTGATAGAGTCTTCTGAAAACTCTATTTTATTGCGAATGGACGAGGCTGTGTCGATCGATAGCTTTTGCTCTGATCTCTTAGAAAAAATGTATTATTACTTCAAAGTTGATATTTCGGACGATAGCTGCTTTTTAATTCAGCAAAATGGTGCTATTATTTCTTTTGATGAAGATGATGATACCAATAGCACAAAAGAAGATTGGGATAGTCAAATAACTGTTTCAAGCGTGTTAAAAAAAGATATTGTTGATAGAGTGCTTGTTGATAATTTAATTGTAGAACTAAAGAAAGCTAAACGAGATTTTGATAAGCAGAAAAAGCCTGCTCAAGATTACAGCTCAGAGCAGGCGTAACAAAGATATACAAACGAATAGAAAGGACTTGATACAATGGCACAGATAGAAAAGCGTGCAAACGGCTCATATAGAATAAGAGTGTTCTGTGGCTATTCAGCGGACGGCACAAAGCAGAAATCACAGTCAATGACGTGGCGACCCTCAAGACCTAATATGACCGAAAAGCAAATAGAAAAGGCTTTGAACAAAGCGGCTTTTGACTTCGAGGAGAAGTGCAGGAGCGGTCAAACTGTCAACGCTGAGAAATTCGAGAACTTTTGTGAAACGTGGTTTGAAAACTATGCAGAGCGTACTTTAAAGCCCTCAGGCGTTGAGCGGTGCAGAGAATACACCCCACGAGTGTATGAAAAGCTCGGTCACTTGCGTATAGACCGCATAACCCCACGAGAGATAGACGGCTTTATAGCTTGGCTTGGTAAACAGCACGTTGAAAAGACCGCAAATGCAGCTTTCAAAGGCGATTTAAAAGCCGTACTCAGCCGCAAGAGTATGACACAGAAAAGCCTTGCAGAGCAAGCAGGCGTAAGCTCACAGACCATTAAATCAGCCGCAGAGAGCAAGCTTATAAAGTGGGAGAACGCCGAAAAGATATCCGCAGCATTGGGAGAGCCTTGTCAAAAGCTCTTTGATAAGCGTACAGACGATAAAATGCTTTCGCCAAAGACTATAAAGAATTATGTTTCGTTCGTGTCGAGTGTGTTTGACTATGCCGTGCATATCAAGGCTATCAAGGAAAACCCTTGCAAAAATGCCGCACTCCCAAAGATACCGCAGGCGGAGCATAAAATGTTCACCATAGACGAGGCTAAACGCTTTCTTGATATACTCGATCGTGACGATACGCCAATAAAATACAAAGCTTTCTTTCAGCTTGCTATGTTTGGCGGCTTTCGCAGGGGTGAGATACTCGGTCTTGAGTGGAAAGATATAGACTTTGACACGGGCATTGTGCATATCCGCAGAACTGTTCACTATTCAAAAGAGCGTGGCTATTATGACACAGAGCCAAAGAGCCGCAAGTCTGTAAGAGCCTTGACCCTGCCCAGCGGCATGATATTCACAGTAAAGCAGTTGAGAAACGAACAGCTTTCACAGCGTTTAAAGCTTGGTGACAAATGGCACAGCACGAGCAGGCTTTTCACCACTTGGGACGGACACCAAATGCACGGAGCAACGCCGTTCAGTTGGTTAACAAAGACCTGTGAGCAATACGGCTTGCCAAAGGTCAATCTTCATTCGTTCAGACACTTAAACGCAAGCTTGCTCATAAGCTCAGGCGTTGACGTCAAGACAGTTCAAAGCGTTCTCGGACACTCGCAGGCAAGCACCACCCTTGACATATACGCAGCCGCCTTTCAAGACAGAGAGGCACAAGCTCTCGGAGTTGTGGCGGATATCCTCACGGGGGAGAATAGGCGTAAGGCGGAATAAAAAAAGAGCAAGCCAAAGCCTGCTCCTTAAATTTTTATCACAGTAACACCCAAACAACACCCAAACGCAAAATCTACATAAAACAAAAAGCTCGCAAACCCTCTTAGATAAAGGATTTGCAAGCTTTATAACTTGGTGCGGCAAACGGGACTTGAACCCGTACGTCAAGGACACACGCCCCTCAAACGTGCCTGTCTGCCAATTCCAGCACTGCCGCATTTGCTATTCTTTTCGCTGAACTCTTTCGTTTTGTTTGTGTTCCGTGTCATTCAGCTTAATTATTATAGCATTTATTTTTTCTATTGTCAAGGCTTTTTTTTCAAAAAAATTCGACTATATATAAATATACATATCACATACTTATTTATATATTAAAATTCCGCTATTGACAAATCAGTCAGGCAGTATAACAGTTCTGTTAGGCTAGATATTCTAAAGCAAAGCAGAAATTGAGCTGTTCCACCTATACAAAGCAGTTTCACTCATTATGAATTTTTTTCAACAAAAAAAGGACTTCATTACGAAGTCCTTTAATTATTGTGTAAACTCAGAATTACTTGAGCTCAACAGAAGCGCCAGCAGCCTCAAGCTTTGTCTTGATCTCCTCAGCGTCAGCCTTTGAAACACCTTCCTTGATAGCCTTAGGAGCACTCTCAACGAGTTCCTTAGACTCCTTAAGACCAAGACCTGTGATCTCCTTAACAGCCTTGATAACAGCCATCTTAGCATCGCCGAATGAAGTCAGAACTACGTCGAACTCTGTCTTCTCCTCAGCAGCAGCGCCAGCAGCACCGGCAGCTGGAGCAGCAGCGATAGCAGCTGTTACACCGAATTCTTCCTGAATAGCGTCAACAAGCTCTGAAAGCTCGAGAACGGAAAGTTTCTTGATCTCTTCTACAAAATTCATAATCTTCTCTGAAGCCATGATAAAAATCTCCTTTTTATTAAATAATTTTTCGGGTCAAAGCCCATTCGTTAAGCGGCATATAAATTATGCAGCCTCGTTGTCCTTGTCCACAACAGCCTGAAGTGTTGCGGCAAGCTTCTGGATAGGACCCTGAAGGGAACCAACCAGCTGTGCGAGCAGTGTTTCTCTTGAAGGGATCTTCGAGAGAGCCTTAACGCCTGCCTCGTCGTAAACGTCCTCACCAATGTAACCAGCCTTGAGGAAGAACTTTTCGTCCTTGCAGTCCTCAGCAAACTTACCGAGTATTCTTGCAGGAGCTGTCTGGTCGTCGTTAGAGATAGCGATAGCTGTTGTACCCTCGAGTACGTTTGTGATACCGTCAAGACCAGCTTCCTTAAGAGCAAATCTCAGGATAGTGTTCTTCTCAACGAAATAACTTACGCCAGCCTCTCTCAGCTCTTTTCTGAGCTTTGTATCCTCTTCAACAGTGATACCCTTGTAATCAACGAGTACGCCTGCAGCAGAGTTCTTGAGCATTTCAACGAGCTGTGCAACTCTTTCCTTCTTAGCGGACAATGTCTTTTCGCTTGGCATTTCAATTTCACCTCTTTGAACTAATTTACGCAAACCGTAAACTAACAAAAGAAAAATCCCTTTCATCGCAAGACAAAAGAGATACAAAGTCATAATTACTTTGCTATTCCTTTCCTCGGCTGGACTTCTGCAGTTTCCTGCTGCCAACTGTCTTTAGATACGAATGCTCTAATATTATAACAGACCCCTGACATTTTGTCAAGAGCCTGCTATGCTTTCAATGTAAACTTTCTGTGAACTTAAATATTTATCTTATGCTTTGTATACTTGCTTGATATCTTGAGTCTTGCTACAGCCTTGTTAAGAGCCGCCTGCGTGTGGTAATATTCTGAAATGCTCTGCTTCTGCCTGAGCTTCTCCTCAGCTCTCTCCTTGGCGGCTTCGGCACGCTTTTCGTCTATCTCCTCAGGGCGTTCAACAGTGTCCGCAAGAAGCGTCACATATGACGGCATTATCTCCACAAAACCATCGCTTACCACTGCATAGTGCCACTCGTCCCCCGTCCTGAAACGCAGCTCGCCTGCATTAAGACAGGTTATCATAGGTTGATGATTAGGCAGTATTCCGAAAGAGCCGTCCTGACCCGGAAATATAAGCTCGTCACATTCTCCCGAATAGAAAACGTGGTCGCTTGCAAGTATCTCAAGCTTGAATGTCTTTACCATTTCAGCTTCTCCTTTCGGTGAGGGTCATCACTCGTTTTCAAGCTGTTTAGCCTTTTCGATAACATCGTCGATAGTGCCTGCGTTAAGGAATGCAGCCTCCGGATATTCGTCCATTTCGCCGTCGATTATCTTCTTGAAGCCTCTGATAGTTTCTTTAAGCGGAACATATTTGCCCTCTATGCCTGTGAAGTTCTCTGCAACATGGAAAGGCTGTGAAAGGAATTTCTGTATCTTTCTTGCTCTGTAAACAGCCGTCTTGTCGGCGTCGTCAAGCTCTTCCATGCCCAGGATAGAAATGATATCCTGAAGTTCCTTGTATTTCTGCAAAAGCTCCTGAGTCTTTCTTGCAACTTCGTAATGCTCCTGACCTACTACGTCAGGCTCCAGTATTCTTGAAGTTGACTCCAGAGGGTCAACGGCAGGATAGATACCCTGTTCAACTATCTTTCTTGAAAGCACCGTTGTTGCGTCAAGATGTGAGAATGTGATAGCAGGGGCAGGGTCTGTCAGGTCGTCCGCAGGGACGTATACAGCCTGAACAGATGTGATAGAGCCTTGCTTTGTGGAAGCGATACGCTCCTGCAAAGCGCCCATTTCGTTTGCAAGGGTAGGCTGATAACCAACGGCAGAAGGCATTCTGCCAAGGAGTGCCGATACCTCAGAGCCTGCCTGAACGAATCTGAATATGTTGTCTATGAAAAGCAGTACGTCCTGATGTTCCTTATCTCTGAAATACTCAGCCATTGTAAGTCCTGTCTGAGCAACTCTCATTCTTGATCCAGGAGGCTCGTTCATCTGACCGAACACTAGGGCTGTCTTTTTGATAACGCCTGAGTCTGTCATTTCGTGCCATAGGTCATTGCCCTCTCTTGAACGCTCTCCAACGCCTGTGAATATGGAATATCCACCATGCTCTGTGGCAACGTTTGTGATAAGCTCCTGAATAAGCACAGTTTTACCAACGCCTGCACCGCCGAACAGACCTATTTTACCGCCCTTTGCATATGGTGCAAGAAGATCTATTACCTTTATGCCTGTTTCCAGTATCTCTGTTGCAGGTTTCTGATCTTCAAATTTTGGCGGCTCTCTGTGTATCTCCCAATAATCATCAGCCTTGACAGGCTCGCCGCCGTCAATGCTCTCACCAAGGACATTGAACATTCTTCCAAGGGTAGCGTCGCCTACAGGAACTTTTATGCAAGCGCCTGTGGCAGTGACCTCCATATCCTTTTCAAGTCCGTCACTTGAAGCAAGCATGATAGCTCTGACAGTGTTGTTGCCAAGCTGCTGAGCCACTTCCATGACCTTTGTCTTGCCGTCAAGCTGTACAGTAAGAGCGTCCTTTATCATAGGTAGCTTGCCGTTTTCAAATTCAACGTCAACGACAGGTCCCATTATTTCAACGATCTTTCCTTTTTCCATTTTAATCTCAACACCTTTCCCGAAAGCCTTAACTCTCGTCCTTTTGAGCATTTGCTCCGCTGACGATCTCGGTTATCTCCTGTGTGATAGCCGCCTGTCTTGCTCGGTTATACTGCAATGACAGCTCCTTTATCATCTCCGAAGCACTTGTGGTAGCACCGCTCATGGCGGTCATTCTGGCATTCTGCTCACTGGAGAACGCCTCTACCAAAACGCCGAATATAAGACCTTTCATGTAGTTCGGCACAAGATGATCCATTACCTTTTCAGGACTTGGTCTGAACGTCACGATATCGTGATCCTGCTTTTGCAGAGGGTGTTCAAAGTCCTCACGCTCCAGTGGAAAAAGCTTCAGCATCTCAGGCTCCATATCCATGGAATTTATCATCTTGGTGTAAATAACATAAACCTCGTCAAGATATTTTCTCTCAAAAAGATCTGTGACAGTTTCGGCGATCGCCCTCGCCCTGTAAAGGGTAGGATTTTGAGCCGTGTAAAGGAACTCAGCGTCGATGGTCACGTTCTTTCTTGAAAAATAATGTCTTCCGATCTGTCCCACAACGAAAAGGCAGGTGTTCTTGTGCTTAGCCATTTCCTGCTCTGCAAGCTTTAAAACGTTGTGGTTATAAGCTCCTGCCAGACCCTTGTCGGCTGTTACCACTATGTAGCCTATCATTTTGTCCTCAGGCTTTTTCTCCTCACGCTGGTCGAAATACTTGTGCTCGAACTCAGGTGTGTGGAGCAGTATGTGGTGAATGGTAGACTGGAGCTTTTCAAAGTAAGGCTCGGTGTTTTCAAGCCTTTTCTTGGCTTTTTTCAGATTTGAGGAAGAGATAAGGTACATAGCGTTTGTGATCTTCATGATCTCGCTTACGCTTGCGATCCTTTCTCTTATCTCTCTCATTCCTGCCATGCCTTATGCCTCCTTTCGGTGCAGAGCCTTTATCTGCCCTGCTTAAATTCCTTTGCGGCAGCAACTATCTTTGCGTCAAGCTCGTCTGTCATGACCTTTTTGTCATTTATCTCGTCAATGATATCGCTGTGATTTGCCTCAAAGTAGGAAAGCATATCGAGAGTGAATTTTCTTATCTCCTTAACAGGCACGTCAAGCATGAGCTTGTGCTGTGCACAGCAGAGGATAATTACCTCCTCGTGCATTGAATAAGGGTGATAGAGCGGCTGTTTAAGTATCTCAACGAGCCTGTGACCATGGTCGAGAAGCTCCTGCGTTGTCTTATCAAGCTCAGAGCTGAACTGTGTGAACACTTCCATTTCTCTGAACTGTGCAAGGTCGATACGCAGATTGCCTGATACTTTCTTTACTATCTTGGTCTGTGCCGCACCGCCTACACGGGATACTGAAAGACCAACGTTTACAGCAGGTCTTACGCCTGAGAAGAACAGCTCTGTTTCAAGGAAGATCTGTCCGTCTGTGATAGAAATAACGTTTGTAGGGATATATGCGGAAACGTCGCCCGCCTGTGTTTCGATTATAGGCAGGGCAGTGATAGAACCGCCGCCGTGAGCGTCGTCAAGTCTGCATGAACGCTCCAGAAGTCTTGAATGAAGATAGAATACATCTCCAGGGTAAGCCTCACGTCCCGGAGAACGTTTCAGAAGCAGGCTCATTGCTCTGTATGCAACTGCGTGCTTTGAAAGGTCATCGTATACTATAAGAACGTCCTTGCCCTTATCCATGAAATATTCAGCCATTGCTGTGCCTGCGTATGGGCATATGTACTGCAAAGGCGCAAGGTCGCTGGCCATAGCTGTTACAACTATGGTGTAATCCATAGCACCATGCTTTTTAAGATCCTCAACAAACTTTGCAACTGTTGAGGCTTTTTGTCCGATAGCCACATATACGCATATCATATCCTTGCCCTTTTGGTTAAGAATGGTATCAAGGGCAATGGAAGTTTTACCTGTCTGACGGTCGCCTATGATAAGCTCACGCTGACCTCTGCCGATAGGGAACATTGAGTCGATAGAAAGTATACCTGTTTCCAGCGGCACTGTAACAGACTTTCTGTCGC
>OGZW01002459.1_pt1 | contig 14466 bp, 12 predicted proteins | sample 1577001 | NCBI WGS metagenome assembly OGZW01 (sample SAMEA3541519, study PRJEB24748) | human gut metagenome | biome: human gut; feature: human-associated habitat; material: faeces | place: China | collected 2012 | reverse complement strand
AGTGCTGCCACCGCAACGTTGCTCAGGGCCCGGGCTTCAAGACTGAGAACGGCGTCACCAACGTGGCCATCCACGAGCTGGACATCTGCCGCTGGCTGCTGGGCGACGAGTATGAGGACGTACAGTGCGTCAAGGTCCGTCAGAGCTCCAACTCCAACAAGGGCTATGACAACCCCCAGGTCATGCTGATGCGTACCAAGAACGGCTGCTTTATCGACGTGGAAGTTCAGGTTGCTGACGGCTACGGCTATGACATCCAGTGCGAGGTGGTCTGCGAGAACGGCACCGTCAAGCTGCCCGATCCCTACGCCGTGGTGTGCCGCTCCCGTCCCGCCGGCTGGGACAGCGTGAAGCCCGCCGAGTCCATGCCCATCATGACCGACTGGAAGGAGCGCTTCATTGAGGCCTATGATATCGAGTTCTGCAAGTGGGTGGAGTCTGTCCACGCCGGCAAGCTCACCGGCCCCTCCTCCTGGGATTTCTTTGGCACTGCGGCTTTCACCTTCACTCCAGAATGTTCGATCATTGGTTTTTCTTTACCTTCTACAACATCTTTTGTGATCAGGCACTCTGATACATCTGTCTGTGATGGGATTTCGTACATTAAATCCATGATCACACCTTCCATGATCGCACGAAGTCCTCTGGCACCTGTCTTACGTTCTAATGCTTTCTTGGCAATTGCAATTAATGCATCATCATCAAACGTAAGTTTCACACCATCCATCTCGAACAATCTCTGGTACTGTTTCACAAGAGCACTCTTTGGTTCTTTCAAAATGCGCACTAAGGCTTCTTCATCCAATGGATTTAAAGATACATTCACTGGAACTCGTCCAATGAACTCTGGAATCAGACCAAACTTCACAAAATCTTCTGGCAATACCTGTCTTAACAGCTCACCGAGATCTGTTTCCTTCTGCCCAAATACATCTGCTCCAAATCCAATAGATTTCTTGCCAATTCTTGATTCGATGATCTTCTCTAATCCGTCAAAGGCTCCTCCACAGATAAACAGGATATTGGATGTATCAATCTGAATAAATTCCTGATGAGGATGTTTTCTTCCTCCCTGTGGCGGCACAGACGCTACAGTACCTTCAATGATCTTTAATAATGCCTGCTGCACACCCTCTCCAGAGACATCTCTTGTGATCGATGTATTCTCAGACTTTCTTGTGATCTTATCAATCTCATCAATATAGATGATTCCACACTGTGCACGGTCAATATCATAATCTGCTGCCTGAATGATCTTAAGAAGAATATTCTCAACATCTTCACCAACATATCCTGCTTCTGTAAGAGCAGTCGCATCTGCGATCGCAAATGGTACATTTAACATCTTTGCTAATGTCTGGGCTAATAATGTTTTTCCTGAACCTGTTGGTCCAAGCATTAAAATATTACTCTTCTGCAATTCTACATCAGAGTCTCCACCCATTAAAATTCTTTTGTAATGATTATATACAGCTACGGAAAGTACTTTCTTTGCTTCATCCTGTCCAATAACATACTGGTCTAGAAATTCTTTGATCTCTTTTGGCTTACGTAAATTGATCTCTCCGTCATTCTCTGCATACTGCTCAAATTCTTCTTCAATAATCTCAGAACAAATGTCAATACATTCATCACAAATATAAACATTCTTACCCTTTGGTCCCGCGATCAGTTTGCGGACTTGGTCCTGTGTCTTATTACAAAAAGAACATCTTAATACTTTTTTTTCGTCATTATAACCTGCCACCAGATCACCCCACTATTCTATCACTATCTATTTTCCATAACCTTATCGATCAGGCCGTATTCCAGTGCTTCCTGTGCAGTGAGCCAGTTATCACGTTCTGTATCCTTGACGATTGTCTCGTATGGCTGTCCTGTATTCTCGCTTAAGATCGTGTTTAATTTCTTCTTTGTTCTAAGAATATGTTCTGCTGCGATCTCAATCTCTGTTGCCTGTCCCTGTGCTCCTCCAGATGGCTGATGGATCATGATCTCAGCATTCGGTAAAGCCAGACGTTTTCCTTTTGTTCCACCAGATAACAGGAACGCTCCCATGCTGGCAGCCATTCCCATACACATTGTGGATACGTCACACTTCACATACTGCATCGTATCATAGATTGCCATTCCGGCGGTTACAGAACCGCCAGGGCTATTGATATATAAATTGATGTCTTTATCTGGATCTTCTGATTCTAAGAATAATAACTGAGAAACCACAAGTCCTGCTGTGACATCATTCACTTCTTCTCCTAAGAAAATGATTCTTTCTTTAAGCAGTCTGGAGTAAATGTCATAAGATCTTTCTCCTCTGCTTGTTTGTTCAATGACATAAGGTACTAAACTCATCCTTGCATCCTCCTAATGATAGTTAAGGCAGTTTATTTATGTCTGTCAAATAGAACATAAAGTTATAAAATGCCTTGCTTATTTTGCTTCACCTACAAGGAAATCTACAGCTTTCTGTACTGCGATGTCATCCATCATCTGGTCTTTCTGAGCTCCCTGAATGATCTTTTCAAGCTGCTCTGTTTCCATCTGATACATTCCTGCCATCTTTTCCAGTTCTGCTTTGAAGTCTTCCTCGCTTGCTGTGATATCTTCTGCTTTCGCGATCGCTTCTAATACCAGACGTGTTTCGATTCTCTTAACTGCCTGTGGTTTTAAGTCATCTGCGAATTTCTGTGCATCCATTCCAGAGAACATTAAATACTGTTCCATAGAAAGTCCCTGATAGCTTAATCTCTGAGCAAATTCATCTGTCATCTGCTGAACCTGTTCTTCGATCATAGCTTCTGGAATATCCATTGTAGCTGCTTCTACAGCTGCATCTACGATCTTGTTTTCTCTTTCAGTATTAGCTGCTTCTTTCTTTCTTTCGCGGATCTTTTCTTTAATATCTGCTTTGTAATCTTCTAATGTTTCAAATTCAGATACTTCTGCTGCGAATTCATCATCTAATTCTGGAAGTTCTTTTTCTTTGATTGCTTTTACTGTTACTGTAAATACAGCATCTTTTCCTGCAAGATCAGGTGCATGATATTCTTCTGGGAATGTCACGTTGATATCTGCTGTTTCGTTTAAATTCTTTCCTACTAACTGTTCTTCAAATCCTGGGATGAATGCTCCAGATCCGATAACTAATGTCTGATCTTCAGCTGTTCCACCTTCGAATTTCACTCCATCAACAGATCCAGAGTAATCAATTGTTAAGATATCGCCGTCTTTTACTGCACGATCTTCAATTGTGATCTCTCTTGCGTTCTGTTCCTGAACTTTCTTTAATTCTTCTTCGATTTCGTCTTTTTTCACTGTAACTCTTGTTTTAGGTACTTCAATTCCTTTGTAGTCTCCTAAAGTTACTTCTGGTTTTAATGCAAATGTTGCTGTGAAGATAAAGTCTTTACCTTTCTCTAACTGAGTAACATCGATTTCTGGTCTTGAAACGATCTCTAAATCTGTATCTTTCATAGCTTCTGCATAAGCGTCTGGAATTAAGATGTTTGCTGCATCTTCATAGAAGATTTCAACTCCGTATTCTTTTGCGATCAACTGGAAAGGTACTTTTCCTTTACGGAATCCAGGTACATTAAACTGTCCTTTTTTCTTGTTAAAAGCCTGTTTGATAGCGTCATCTAATTTCGCTGCTTCAACTTCAATTGTTACCTTTGCCATATTATGTTCTAAGTTTTCCACTTGCAAACTCATCTGTATAGATCCTCCTAAAAATTATTATCTTTTTTGTAATTTCACAAACATTCACCTATTATAGCATAAGATTTGCGCGTTATACAAGCATCTTTGCGTTATTTTTCACTTTTTTCTTGATAAACATACTCATTTGAACTGCTTAGTACCCTTAGAGCCTTGCTGACGATACTCACTTTAAACATATCCCCGTCTTTGAGATCTTTCTTCGATACCTCCAAAAGATGTTCATTATGGTAGGTTGTATTTATCTTTACATCGCCATTAAATACCTGACAGAAATTCGTAAAATTGTTTCCTACGATAAAGATGCTGTCCTTTGTCTCATATACCTTCGTCACCGTAAGCGGACGGATTCCAAATTGAAGATCCGTCGCCTTAAATGGATTCTCCTGATTCCATACATACTGTTTTCCGTACAACATATCATACTGAAGCTCTTTCATGTCTTTCTGATAATTTTTTGTACCTTTTCTTGTCTGGTGAAAACTGTTCATTAGTCCTGTATGGATATTACACTTATTCAGAACTTCTGATCCAAGATCATACGCCTCGATCGTTCCGTCCTTCTTCTTCAATCCAATATTATCCCACATGAAATAACTTGTCTGATATTTATTTCCATATGTCAGATCTTCATCTTCGATCTCCAAACTTGGAAGATGATCTCCATACATACAAAGAATCGTTGGTTCTCCACGCTGTTGTAATGCTTTGACCAGTTCCCCGACAAATTGATCCATCTGATAAACCTGATTAACATAATAAGTATATTTATTCTTCAGTGCTTCATCCTCAATCCCTTCAACCGTGATCTCTGGATTCTCGATGATCTGTGTTGTTGGATAATCTCCATGTCCCTGTACAGAAATACAATAAACATAATCCTGTCCCTTCGTAGAATCCAGACTATCCATAATACAACCGGTCAGGATCTGATCTTTTGCCCATCCATTTTCTGTCCATTTCTTGATGTTCATACTTTCTTTTGTTGTAAATGTATCAAAACCAAGCTGTGAGAATACCAGATCTCGATCATAAAATGCCGCACTGTTATCATGGATCGCGTGTGCCTTATATCCGTAATTCTTCAATACCGTCGCCATGCTCTCTGTCGTTGTATTCTGAAGCACTGTTTTATATGGATATTCTGCTGCTCCAAAATGGTCCAGATTCATTCCTGTGATCAGTTCAAACTCAGAGTTTGCTGTTCCTGCCCCATAAGACGGCATAGAAAGCTGTCCAGAGGAATATCCTTTCATATATTTATGGAAATTTGGTAATGGATCTTTGTTAAACTTAACTCCTTTGACCTGCGTAATATCAAAATGTGATTCCAACTGTACAAAAATGATATTTGGTTTCTTTACCTTTTCTTTCTTCATCTTTGTAACCTTCTTCTGTGTTCGTTTCTCAATCTTTTTGATCTTCTTTTCTGAATAATCTGATGGTTTATCAATTCCATTCTTCAAGGCTGTAATACTGAAACAATACGGTGTTCCATAATCACTGAATGCAATTCGGATATTATGGATCTGATCTACCAGCATTCCACTCTTAAATCCATAAGAAGTAACTCCCGAAAATACTGCTATGATCACTATAACTTTTATAAATCCGCTCTTGCGGTTTAAGTGTTCTTCTATTGGAAGATACATGTAAGCCACTACTAACAATACCAATGCGATCAGTAACAATGCTCCCATTGCTCCAATCTCAAGTGGCGAGAAGTAATTATTCATAACTGGCAATACAGACTTCATCAACGTAATATCTACATACGTAAATGGAGTATTTCTTGAACTGAGCATCATAAAATTTACGATTCCAACGATACTCCATAGCAGTGTTACTATTATATAGGAAAATAGTCGTCTCTTAGTAATCAGTGTCACAGAGTATGTTACGAAAATAATAAAGATGCTATATAAAAACATCTTACTTCTCTGATCCACAAATCCCACAGCACTAAGATCAAATGTCTGACGTCCCAAAACTTCCAATACAAACGCCAGCACAACTGACAATACAAAATTACATATCAATGGATGTTTTCGAAGCTTCTTTACGATCGTATTTCCGATATTCTTAAAAAAAGTTTTCATGCTTTTCTCCTTTGCTCTTTTTCGCTATCATAGTATTATATCATTCAAAACAGAAAGTATCTAGTTATAACTTCTTAAATCTTTATTAAAATGTAACACTTTCGCCCAAAACTTATTAAGTTTTTATAAAATACCACGTTCTTATTTGACTTCATAGATATTCCGTGTTAAAATCACTAGCGTTAAAAACTTTGGGTTTTGAGTTTTTGACAAAATATGTTCGAAGGGAGTTTTACATAATTTAAGCGCCATGCACCTTCCTGATACGGAAACAGACCGATGAGGGTCTGATAGGAAGGTTAACGAGGAGGAAAGTGATCGAAAGATTCGGCGGATGCTTTCCCGCAGCTCCAGACTACGTGATATACTGAGTAAACCCATGAGTGATCATGAAACAGAGGCAGTATAATCTGGACAAAACCGCATATGATTTAGAAAAAGAAAACAAAAGATTTATTTGGAAGTTTTTTACATATCTATACTTCCTTTTATTTTCTTTGCGCAATTTTAAGGAGATTTATATTATGTGTGGAATTATTGGATTTACTGGAAATTTACAGGCACCTGGAATTTTAGTTGATGGATTACAGCAGTTAGAATACAGAGGATATGACAGTGCCGGAATCGCAGTAAATAATGGATCAGAAACTAAGATCGTAAAAACGACTGGAAAAGTTGCAACACTTCGTGAGAAAGTTGAAGCTACTGCTGACCTTGCTGGAACATGCGGTATCGGACATACTCGCTGGGCAACTCATGGTGGTGTTACAGAAGTTAACGCACATCCTCATGTATCTGGAAATGTAACTCTGATTCATAACGGAATCATTGAAAACTACAAAGAATTAGCTGCTTCCTTAAAAACAAAAGGATTTACTGCTATTTCCGAAACTGATACAGAAGTAGCTGCTATGTTGATCGATTCTTTATATGATGGAGATCCATTTGCAGCATTAAAAGAAGCAGATCAAATGCTAGAAGGAGCTTATGGTTTCTGTGTTATGTTTAAAGATCATCCAGGCGAGATCTACTGCATGAGAAACGCCAGTCCTTTAGTTGCTTCCCATACAGAAGACGGATCTTTTATCGCTTCTGACATGGTTGCATTATTAAAATACACAAAAGATTATTTTGTTGTACCAGAAGAACATATCGTTGTCATGAAAGCTGACAGCATTACATTATATACAATGGACGGAACTGTAGTGGAACCTAAGATGCTTCACGTTGACTGGGATACAACAGCTGCCCAGAAGGGTGGATACGATTTCTTCATGCAGAAAGAAATCTATGATCAGCCAGAAGCTCTTCATAATACGATCATGCCACGTATTCACAATGGTCATGCAGATTTCAGTGCAGATAATATCTCTGATGATATCTTTAAAGGCGTAAATCGTGTGATCGTGACAGCTTGTGGTACTGCATGGCATGCAGGACTGGTTGGAAGACATCTGATCGAAGCTATGATCCGTATTCCTGTAACCGTTGAATTAGCTTCTGAATTCCGTTACATGAATCCGATCTTAGATGAACATACATTAGTTGTTGTGATCACACAGTCTGGTGAAACAGCTGACTCTCTTGCAGCACTTCGTCTTGCAAATGAACGTGGAGCAAAAACAATCTCTATCGTTAATGTGAAAGGATCAAGTATTGCTCGAGAAAGTGATTATGTATTATATACACATGCAGGTCCTGAGATCGCTGTTGCAAGTACAAAAGCGTTCTCTGTACAGTGTGCAGGTATGTATCTGATCGCATTAAAACTTGCAGAAGTTAATAACTTAATGACAGATGAACAGATGAAAGATTTCTGTGATAAATTTGAACAGGCGATCGGAACTGTTGAAGAAGTCTTAAAGATGGATGATTATATCAAAGGAATCTCAGAAAAGATCAAAGATACATTCTCTGCTTTCTATCTTGGAAGAGGATTAGATTACGGTATTGCTTGTGAAGCCTGCTTAAAATTAAAAGAAATCTCTTATGTAAATGCAGAAGCATACTGTGCCGGAGAATTGAAACATGGAACAATTTCTCTGATCACAGAGGGTGTACCTGTTATTGCGATCGCTACACAGGAAAATGTCTTACCAAAATTAATGGCAAACGTTGAAGAAGTAAAAGCTCGTGGTGCTCATGTGATCGTAGTAACAGATAAAGATATGAGTAATTACGAAGGAATCTATGATGATTTGATTCAGGTTCCTGCAACAGACGACCTGTTCGCAACATTTGCTTCTACCGTTGCATTACAGTTACTTGCTTATCATGTCACAGTATTTAGAGGATATGATGTAGACCAGCCAAGAAACCTGGCTAAATCTGTAACTGTAGAGTAGGCAGACATTAAAAAAAGATGCGAAGGAATTAATCCATTCCCTCGCATCTTTTATTTTCTTTCCAGTCAAAATAAATATCGATTAAATTTCTAAATATTTTGATCACCAATGTCACCATAAAAGCATCTATAATTTCTACTAAAAAAACTAACATCATATAATGATTAAACTTTCCAGTCAAAACAGATACATAAATCCAAAACGAAATCACTGCCATTACAAACATAACAATACACTGTAAAATTTTTATACTATTTTTTCTTTCTTTTATCTTTTTAACTTTATATTTTCTTTCTATAAACATTATTACAATCCATAAAATAATCCAAATAATGCTCCATACCCCAAATTGTTTAAAAAAGTTATTCGGAAAAAATATTCCTATTTCAGCGCCTTTCATATACTTCAAAGACATTTTTATAAAATACCAGATTCCAGCCACTGGCATCAACAACATTACTATTAACACTATTAATTTCTTTTTATCTTTCAAAATGTTTCTCCTTAAATTAATCTTCCAATAACTATTATTTTGATATCATCACAAATCTAGTGCCAACTTTCTTTCCAGATTCTGACCTCTCATTTCCAAATCCTATTCCTGTACCCCATTTGCTGCCATCCATTCTGGTAACAATAATTTTTCCGCTTCCTATATGAACAGCTGCCACATCTCCCATTACTTTTTTAGGTTTAAACCAACATTCTTTATTAGAATCTCCAAAATACCAACCAGCCTTCTTTCCGTTACCCAATTGTCCATAGGTATTATCTCCCCACAAATATAGATTATTTTTTTCCGTAATCACAGCCATATTATATCCACCTGCTGCAATATATTTTACATTTTCAAATATTTTCTTAGGTTTACAGGAAATTAAATCCGTATTTTTATCATATCCTAACATTCCGCCTGCATTACTTCCCCATGTCCATACTGAATGATCTTTTTTCATAGCAATGACCGCTCCTCCTTCATTGATGGAAGCATAAATAATATTATTCATAATAAAAACAGGTTGACGAAAAACTGCTGTACTTACATTATTTCTTTTATCTTCTGGCATTTTAATCTGAAATTCTTCAACACTATTCCACCCCATTCCATATAATCTGTTTTTATAATCAAGATACAACAGACTTCCTCTTCCTCCAAAACTAATATGTTTTACATTATGCGCAATCGTATCTTTCATTACATGCCCATATTTTTTCAGTGGATACCCATATTCATCGATTAGTGTTCCATACAATTTCCCATTCTTTTTAATTTGATACTCGTACGGCATTCCTTTGATTCCAGAAGAACAAAGAATCTTTTTGTTATAATGATCTTCTAGTTTATAACATAGATATTTCAGTTTTTTATATCTTACAGACTTTTTATAATCTTTTTGTATCATCATTGCACCAGATTTAAACAACCCAATAATTCCAAGAGCTACTATGATACCAATCACTATTACAATGAACACAATCTTATTTCTCTTGCTTTGTCTCATTTACTTTCCCCTCTTTCATATGTTTTTTCTTAATATAATACCACCCTTTCATACAAATAAAAATCCACCTTGCGTATCTAGTCATTTTTTATGCTCAAATGGTTATATTAAAGCCTTTACAAAATATAATTTTGTATTAAAATATATTATTAGAGAAATTTAATAAAAGGAGATCAACTTATGACACTTACTATATTACTAACCCTTCTTGGAACCTCTATTGACACGATTTTATTATGCTATTGTACAAAATATTTTAATTTTCGATATTCGTACATAAAATCAGGTATCCTTTACACATTATGGGGTCTTTCTATTATTCTTTTAAATTTACTTTCTTGCCCATTTATTTTTAAATTAATCTATGAATTGTTTTCCATCATATTTTTAAATCGTTACTTATATTTGGATTTCCAATTGAAATCTACTTTAAAAATGATCGTTGTATTTTATATTGTTTTATGTTTATGTGAATTATTAACTGTTGGAATTTGTTTTAGTGTTTTACATTGTACATCTTTATCCGATATTTTTGATAATCAGGTTCTTTCATTGGAAATGATCATTTTTTCAAAAATTTTATCCCTCTTATTATTACATTTTGTTTTTTATCATAAACAAAACGATATAGAGATTTCTTTTACACCAATAGAAAGTATTCTTTATTTTCTTCCGATCATCACATGCTTACTTCTCATTTTAGGCATTATATATTTGTTGAAAATTTCTGATATTTCTTCACAATATCATGAAGTCTTTTTATGGATCTCTATTGTACTAATGATCAGTTCTTTTTGCCATTTTATATTATTCAACCTGTACCTTTCCAAAAAGGCTGAAGAAAATTATATTAATTTTGTAAAATCACAAGAAGAAAAAACTTTTTATTATTATCAACAAAAACAAAAGGACATTGAAGATTTAAACATTATACGTCATGATCTTAAAAATCAGCTTTTAGCCTTAAAATCACAGCCAGCAGAGAGCAATCAATACACACAACATATTGATTCCTTACTGAATGATCTTTCAAAATCTTCCTATGCTGTACACACAGGAAATCCTTTTATTGATGTTTTAATTTCTGAGAAATTAAAGCTGATCCACGAACAACACATTTCTTGCAAAATGAACGTAGAATTAGAGAATATTCATTTTATTCGTAATATAGAGTTATGTTCTTTGCTTGGTAATTTGTTGGATAATTGCATTGAAGCTACCCAATGTTGTGACAAGAACAAAAGCATCACCTTTTGCTGTAATACGACACAAAATCATTTTTGCATTCATGCATCCAATACATATAATAAAAAATTAAAATATAAAAACGGATCCTTCATAACTACAAAAAAAGATTCTTCTATGCATGGTTTTGGAATAATTTCAATCAAAAAAATCGTTTCCAAATATAACGGAAATGTCTCTTTTTCTTCCAACCTTGAAGAATTCGTTGTAAATATTTCCATACCACTCCCACAAAACCTGAATTAAATATAAGAGAGGAAAACATTATGAAAATCTGTATTTGTGATGATGAAAAAGACTTTATTCACAATTTTCAATTACTTTTGAAACAGTATTCTAAAAAGCACAAAAATATCAATCAATTTAACTCCTTTGAAAATGAAAATGATCTGTTATCTTATTTTTATTCTCAAAATGATATTGACATCTTATTTTTAGATATAAAATTCCAAACCTATAGCGGAATAGAAATTGCTAAAAAAATACGAGACATTAATCCATCCGTAATTTTAATCTTTTTAACTTCTTTTCCAGAATATGCTTTATCTGGTTACAAAGTAAAAGCTTTTGATTATCTTGTAAAACCACTTTCATATCTGCAATTGGAAAATGTTTTGGACCAAGCTATTTCAGAACTTAAATCTAATGAAAAGCATTTTTTAATCATAAAAGATTCAGGAAATATTTTCAAAATCAAATTTCCTGAAATTATATACATAGAAACTTATAACCGAAATATTTTATTTCATTTAACATCCGGATCTGAAATCACTGGACATGAATCCTTAAAAGCATACGAAGATAAACTTGATGAACGTTTTTATCGCTGCCATACAGGCTATATTGTTAATATGACATATGTAACTTCTATACAAAAGGATTGTGCTATATTAAATTCTAATGTCACCGTTCCTGTCAGTCGATATAAAAAGAAAAAATTCCAAATGTTATTTACTGATTTTTTGTGTAATTCTATTTTTTAATTTCAAAAAGCCCCTGAAAGGTCGATCAACCTTTCAGGGGGTCTCATACTTTACATATCCTTACTTATGAAATAATCAGCAATTCTACTCTTCCGTATAATATCTACCCAAAGCATCCGCACCCATGATCGCAGCATACAGATCTTCTGGTTGCACATCAAATGGCATATTCCCCATTGTATCATCTGGTGCACATGCAAGACGTGCCACTTCCATGATCTGCTCTGGTTTCACTTCCTCGATTCCTAATCCTTTTAATGTTACAGGAAGTCCAATTTCACTGCAGAAATCAATCACTTCCATGATCTCATCTTCTCCCGCATCTTCTAATACCAGCTGAACCAGTGTTCCGAATGCCACCTTCTCTCCATGATACATCTTATGTGTTTCTGGAATCGCTGTAAATCCGTTGTGGATCGCATGAGCCCCTGCTAATCCTCCACTCTCAAATCCGATTCCTGATAAATAAGTATTAGCTTCAATAACATTCTCCACAGCTTTTGTACAAATTCCTTCTTTCGCTGCTATCATTGCCTGTACTCCATTTTCCATTAATGTATCATAGCATAATTGAGCAAGATTCATTGCTGCCAATGTACATTTACCTCCAACACAGTTACTTGCATCAGATCTTTTACATGCTCTCGCTTCAAAATATGTCGCTAAAGCATCTCCCATTCCTGAGATCAACAGTCTTACTGGTGCTTTACAGACGATATCGGTATCTACCATGACCATATCTGGGCTTGATGGCAAGAACAGATATTTTTCAAAAACACCTTCATCTGTATAGATAACAGATAATGCACTGCATGGTGCATCCGTAGATGCGATCGTTGGCACGATGATCACTGGTTTCTTTGTATAATAGGCAACCGCTTTTGATGTATCATGAATCTTACCACCGCCAATTCCAATGATCACATCACTTCCTGCTTCTTCCACGATCTTTATAATTCGGTTGATCTCCGTCATACAGCATTCTCCATTGAATACATCATAAACAAGATTGCTGTCTTTATTTCCTTCATTGATCGCCGGTTCTACTCTTTTTCTTCCAGATGCACTCGTCAGAATAAAGAGATTCTTTCCAAATTTATCTGCATAAGAACAAAGATTCTTCATCTCTCCTTTACCTTGAATGTAGCGTGTTGGACTTCCAATAATTGCTGCCATAATATTTCCCTCCATATCAACTCTATTTCTCATCATGATACCATGGTCAAAATACCATTTGATACCAACATCTCGTTATTATTATAACACTCTTTTTGTTATATTTAAACATAAATATATTTATATTCATTCTTTTTTTATCTGTTTTTACCCGTAAGTTTATCATTTTTTTATTTCTCACGTTAATATATTGTCAAATTTTCGTTTAGATTTTTTCTATTTTCTTGCCTTTTTTATCATTTTTCCATATACTTATACATACTGAATACAAAATCCGACAAAAGGAGACATTTACAAATGATGATCAAAACTTTATTTTTGCTAAGCTTTCTCTTCTTTATCTACTCATTTATCGGCTGGATCTTAGAAGTGATACAATCAGCATTTCATCAGAAACGTTTGGTAAACCGTGGTTTTATCAACTCACCGCTTTGTATTTCCTACGGAATCGGAGCTATCGTTATTACGATCAATACGCATCAGATGACTGGCCTATGGATCTTTGCTGCCGCCATGATCGATGCCACAGTTATTGAATGGTTTGGCGGACATTTTATTGAACATTTTTACCATGAACGCTGGTGGGATTATTCCAAAAATAAATGGAACCTTGACGGCTACATCTGCCTGTCCCATTCGGTTTTCTGGGGACTTTTAGGATATATCGGAGTAAGGTTTATCAATCCACTGCTCTTTAAATTTTATCATCTGATCCCGCCATTTATCCGGCATCTTATCATTTTTATCCTTCTTGCAGTCCTGATCATTGATATTTTAGCAACCGCGATCGTTGTCTTTGGAAAAAATATCGATAAACGACGTTGGGAATCTGCGGATGCTTATCTTACAAAGATCAGCGTAAAATTGAGTTCGTTGATAACATCTTATGTGGATCGTCGTGTTGAACGTGCTTATCCACAGCGTAAATTAAAACTGCCAACGATCCCAAAGACTGGTGTATTTGCCCAGGGATGCGGTTTTTATAAGGTATTTTTATTATTCTTCATCGGTTCTTTGCTTGGAGATATCATTGAAACAATCTTCTGTCGTTTGAAGATGGGCGTCTGGATGAGCAGGAGCAGCCTTGTATGGGGTCCTTTCAGCATTGTGTGGGGATTTGCCTTTGCTGGTGTTACATTGCTTCTATACCGCTATAAAGACCGTTCAGACAGTTTTCTGTTTTTAACTGGTACTTTTCTTGGCGGTGCCTATGAATATCTCTGCAGCGTTTTAAGTGAAATCGTCTTCGGAAAAGTTTTCTGGGATTACAGTAAAATGCCTTTTAACTTGAATGGGAGAATCAATCTTCTTTATTGTTTCTTCTGGTCAAATGCATCTGCTAAACCGCCCCATCCAACATATTTTGACATAACTTCTTGTTCTTCTTGAGTCGCATTAC
>OGZW01002452.1_pt1 | contig 14518 bp, 9 predicted proteins | sample 1577001 | NCBI WGS metagenome assembly OGZW01 (sample SAMEA3541519, study PRJEB24748) | human gut metagenome | biome: human gut; feature: human-associated habitat; material: faeces | place: China | collected 2012 | reverse complement strand
CCAAAGGACGTCTCTTCGAAGAGACAATGGCACTTTTAGGAGAGTCGGATATTAAAATCAGTACAACGAAGCGTACTTTGTTGGTGCAGTCTTCCAATTTTCCTATCGAAGTTTTATTTCTTCGTGACGATGATATCCCGCAAACAGTAGCTACCGGTGTAGCTGATTTGGGAATTGTCGGTGAGAATGAATTTATGGAAAAAGAGGAAGATGCTGAAATCATCAAACGATTGGGATTCAGCAAATGTCGTTTGTCTTTGGCAATGCCGAAAGACATTGAATATCCGGGATTGTCATGGTTCAATGGGAAGAAAATAGCTACTTCTTATCCGGTCATTTTGAGAAACTTCCTGAAGAAGAACGGAGTAAATGCAGAGATACATGTCATTACCGGTTCGGTAGAAGTATCTCCGGGCATTGGACTGGCAGATGCTATCTTTGATATCGTAAGTTCAGGATCTACTTTGGTAAGCAACCGCTTGAAGGAAGTGGAGGTAGTGATGAAATCCGAAGCGCTGTTGATTGGCAACAAAAACATGAGCGATGAGAAGAAAGAAGTACTGGAAGAACTTTTGTTCCGAATGAATGCAGTAAAGACTGCCGAAGACAAGAAATACGTGCTGATGAATGCTCCGAAGGATAAACTGGAAGAAATAATTGCTGTGTTACCTGGCATGAAGAGCCCTACTATTATGCCATTGGCACAAGAAGGCTGGTGCTCTGTTCATACTGTACTAGATGAAAAGCGTTTTTGGGAAATCATTGGCAAATTGAAGGGACTGGGTGCTGAAGGTATTTTGGTGTTGCCGATTGAAAAAATGATAGTCTAATAAGTTTGAATGATGAAACTAATCAAATATCCCTCCAAAGAACAATGGGCAGAACTTCTGAAGCGTCCGGCTTTGAATACGGAGAGCTTGTTCGATACAGTTCGTACTATTATAAATAAGGTAAGAGCGGAAGGTGATAAAGCTGTTTTGGAATATGAGGCGGCTTTTGATAAGGTGACTTTGTCTGCTCTCACTGTGACTTCCGAAGAAATACAGAAAGCCGAAGGACTGATCAGCGACGAGTTGAAATCTGCCATTACGCTGGCTAAACGGAATATTGAAACTTTCCACTCTTCCCAACGCTTCGTTGGCAAGAAGGTAGAAACAATGGAAGGAGTAACTTGCTGGCAAAAGGCGGTAGGTATCGAAAAGGTGGGGCTTTATATTCCCGGTGGAACGGCTCCGCTTTTCTCTACGGTATTGATGTTGGCTGTTCCCGCAAAAATTGCAGGATGCAGGGAAATTGTGCTTTGTACCCCTCCCGATAAAAACGGAAATATTCATCCGGCTATTCTCTTTGCCGCTCAACTGGCAGGTGTCAGTAAGATATTCAAAGCGGGAGGAGTGCAAGCTATCGCTGCTATGGCATATGGAACCGAGAGTGTTCCTAAAGTCTACAAAATCTTTGGCCCTGGAAATCAATATGTGACGGCTGCCAAGCAGTTGGTAAGTCTTCGGGATGTAGCCATCGACATGCCGGCAGGTCCTTCCGAAGTGGAAGTGCTGGCTGATGCATCTGCTAATCCGGTGTTTGTTGCGGCAGATTTACTGTCGCAGGCAGAACACGGAGTGGACAGTCAGGCGATGTTGATAACAACCTCTGAAAAGCTTCAGGCAGAAGTAATGGAAGAAGTAAACCGCCAACTGGCAAAGCTTCCTCGACGGGAAATTGCTGCGAAATCTCTGGAAAACAGTAAACTGATTTTGGTGAAGGACATGGATGAAGCGTTAGAGTTGACGAATGCATACGCACCCGAACATCTGATTGTAGAGACTGAAAATTATCTGGAAGTTGCTGAACGTGTAATAAATGCCGGTTCCGTCTTCCTTGGCTCATTGACGCCGGAAAGTGCAGGGGATTATGCTTCCGGAACCAACCATACGCTGCCGACTAATGGTTATGCGAAAGCATACAGCGGCGTGAGCCTGGACAGCTTTATCCGGAAAATCACGTTTCAGGAAATTCTTCCTCAAGGCATGAAAGTTATCGGGCCGGCTATTGAAGAAATGGCAGCCAACGAACTTCTGGATGCTCATAAGAATGCAGTTACAGTACGATTAAATACATTGAAATGAAAACATTACAAGAACTTACCCGGCCGAATATATGGAAACTAAAGCCTTATTCTTCGGCTCGTGATGAATATAAAGGCGCTGTGGCTTCCGTTTTTCTGGATGCGAATGAGAATCCTTATAACCTGCCTCACAACCGCTATCCGGACCCCATGCAGTGGGAACTGAAAACTCTGTTGTCTAAAATTAAAAAGGTTTCTCCCCAGCATATCTTTTTAGGAAACGGCAGTGATGAGGCGATTGATCTGGTGTTTCGTGCATTCTGCGAACCGGAAAAAGATAACGTAGTTGCTATCGATCCGACTTACGGTATGTATCAGGTCTGTGCCGATGTGAATAATGTGGAGTACCGGAAAGTTTTGTTGGACGAAAACTTCCAGTTCTCAGCAGAAAAGCTTCTTGCAGCTACAGATGAGCGTACGAAACTCATTTTCCTGTGTTCACCTAATAACCCGACGGGAAACGACCTGCTACGTTCTGAAATAGAAAAAATACTCCGCGAATTTGAAGGATTGGTCATATTGGATGAAGCGTATAATGATTTCTCCGAAGCACCTTCTTTCCTCGAAGAGCTGGATAAATATCCGAATCTGGTTGTTTTTCAGACTTTCTCCAAAGCTTGGGGATGTGCTGCTATCCGTTTGGGTATGGCTTTTGCATCCGAAGCAATTATCGGAATCCTGAGTAAAATCAAGTATCCTTATAATGTGAATCAGCTGACACAGCAGCAGGCTATTGCTATGCTGCATAAATATTATGAAATAGAACGCTGGATAAAAACATTGAAGGAAGAACGCGACTATCTGGAAGAAGAATTTGCGAAATTATCTTGTACAGTCCGAATGTACCCGTCCGATTCCAACTTCTTCTTGGCGAAAGTAACGGATGCGGTGAAGATTTACAATTATTTGGTAGGTGAAGGGATCATAGTGCGCAACCGTCATTCCATTTCGCTTTGTTGCAACTGTCTGCGTGTGACGGTGGGTACCAGAGTGGAGAATAATACGTTACTTGCTGCCCTCAAAAAATATCAAGGATAGTATATGAAGAAGAAAATATTGTTTATAGATAGGGACGGGACATTGGTCATTGAACCTCCCATTGATTATCAGCTTGATTCACTGGAAAAGCTGGAATTTTATCCGAGAGTCTTCCGTAATTTGGGCTTTATCCGTAGCAAGCTTGATTTTGAATTTGTGATGGTTACCAATCAGGACGGGCTGGGTACATCTTCGTTTCCGGAAGACACTTTCTGGCCTGCTCACAACTTGATGCTGAAAACATTGGCCGGAGAAGGCATTACCTTTGATGATATTCTGATCGACCGTAGTTTTCCGGAAGATAATGCGCCGACTCGCAAACCGCGTACAGGAATGTTGACGAAGTATATTGATAATCCGGAATATGATCTTGCGGAAAGCTTTGTAATCGGTGATCGTCCTACTGATGTGGAGCTGGCAAAGAATCTTGGTTGCCGTGCTATTTATCTGCAAGAAGCAACAGATGATTTGAAAGAGAAAGGTCTGGAAGAAGTTTGTGCACTTGCAACAACAGACTGGGATCAGGTGGCAGAGTTTCTTTTTGCCGGTGAGCGGAAAGCAGAAGTTCGCCGTACAACGAAGGAGACTGATATTTATGTGTCTCTCAATCTTGATGGAAATGGAGGCTGTGATATTTCTACCGGTCTTGGCTTCTTCGATCATATGCTTGAACAAATAGGCAAGCATTCCGGAATGGATCTGACCATTCGGGTAAAAGGCGACCTGGAAGTGGATGAACATCACACCATTGAGGATACTGCCATCGCTTTGGGAGAATGTATTTATCAGGCTTTGGGCAGTAAGCGCGGAATCGAACGTTATGGTTATGCTTTGCCTATGGATGATTGCCTTTGTCAGGTTTGCCTTGATTTCGGAGGTCGTCCTTGGTTAGTATGGGATGCAGAGTTCAATCGTGAAAAAATAGGGGAGATGCCGACGGAGATGTTCCTGCATTTCTTTAAATCATTGAGTGATGCTGCAAAAATGAATCTGAACATCAAGGCTGAAGGACAGAATGAGCATCACAAGATAGAAGGTATCTTTAAAGCGCTTGCACGTGCTCTGAAAATGGCATTGAAAAGAGATATCTATCATTTTGAGCTTCCTTCGAGCAAAGGAGTACTATAATTTGCCTCATCATATTATATAATCTCATAGGATTGCTATATGATAATCAATAACAAACGAATTTGGCTTGGTTTATTTATCGGGATAGTGATGTCTTTTTCGGTTTATGGTCAAAACATAAACGCTGAAAAGATAACTGTTCCCGATAGTAAACTGACTAATTTGTATCAGATAGACTCAGGTGTATATCGTTCGGAGCAACCATCGGATGCTGACTTTAAGGCTTTGGAGAAATACGGTATTCGTGAAGTGCTGAATCTTCGCAACAGGCATAGTGACGATGATGAGGCGGCAGGAACAAAGATTAAGCTTTATCGGCTAAAAATGAAAGCGCATTCAGTCAGTGAAGATCAATTGATCAATGCATTGCGCATTATCAAGAACCGCAAAGGGCCAATCGTCTTTCATTGTCATCACGGTTCTGATAGGACAGGCGCAGTATGTGCTATGTATCGTATTGTATTTCAAGGAGTGTCAAAGCAAAAAGCTATTCAGGAAATGACCGAAGGAGGTTTCGGTTTTCATCGTATTTATAAAAATATCATTCGCACTATTGAGAAGGCTGATATAGAACGTATTAAAAGAGAAGTATTACAATAGTGCAATTGACCGTATGTTCTGTATGATTGATACACAGTTATGTGACATTTCTGTTTTACCCCGTATAATACTTAAGATAAATACAAAAATGTCACAGAAGAAAGATCAAAGAGATTATAAATCTTCTATTTCTTTAAGCCAGATAGTTGAACTTGCATCACTTGGCATTCGCCAGTCACCTCTGGGACTGATGGAAATACTACCTACCTTCGGACCATCGGGCAGACAGGAGCGCTTGAACTGCTGATTAAAGAAACGTCGGAAGAAAGTAGATAGCCATTTCTTTATTGTTTCTTTGTCATATACATCCTTGAAAGCTATATTAGCCAGATAGTAAATCTTGGAAGGACGGAAACCAAAACGCAGGAAGTAATAGAGGAAAAAGTCATGCAGTTCATAAGGCCCTACCAAGTCTTCGGTCTTCTGTTTGATTTCCCCGTTTTCGTCAGCTGGAATTAATTCGGGACTGATAGGAGTATCTACAATATCCAGTAAAGTCGCTTTAGCGTCCTCATCCATATCATTTTCCGCTACCCATTGCACTAGATACTTCACAAGTGTTTTGGGAATACTTCCATTGACACCGTACATAGACATGTGATCTCCATTGTACGTAGCCCATCCGAGTGCAAGTTCTGACAAGTCACCCGTACCCACTACCATTCCCCAAGTTTGGTTAGCGATATCCATTAATATCTGTGTGCGTTCGCGTGCCTGAGAGTTCTCATAGGTGACATCATGTACATTGATATCATGATCGATATCTTTGAAATGCTGGATACAGGCATCTTGAATACTGATTTCCCGGATAGAAATGCCCAATGATTTCATTAAATCAATGGCATTGTTATAAGTACGGTCAGTCGTTCCAAAGCCTGGCATTGTAACTCCCAGAATATCTTTGCGGGGTAAACCGAGTTTGTCGAAGGTCTTCACGCAGACTAATAATGCCAGTGTTGAATCCAATCCGCCGGAAATACCGACTACAGCTGTTTTAGCTTTGGTATGAACCAGTCGTTGTGCCAAGCCGGCTATTTGGATAGAGAATACTTCTTCACAATGCTCATCCAGTTCTGCTCCTTGGGGGACAAAAGGATGTGAATTGAAGTCTCGGGTCAAAGTAAGCTCTTTGCTATTAATAAACTCCGTTGCGACGGAGATTGCTTTTTTATCTCCTGGATTTCCCTGGCTGGCAGCAAAAGTGGTGTTGATTCTACGTTCTGCCCGTATGCGTTCCACATCGATTTCGCTAATGATCAGTTGCTCCTCCATGCAGAAACGTTTGCTACGTGCCAGTAATGAGCCGTTTTCGTAAATCAATCCGTTTCCCGCAAATACTACATCCGTAGTGGACTCCCCGAAACCACAGGAAGAAAATACGTATCCTGCAATGCAACGTGCTGATTGTTGACTGATAAGAGAACAAAGATAATGATGCTTTCCGATTCCTTCATTATCGGCAGACATATTGAAAATAATTTCTGCTCCTTGTAAAGCCAATGAGGAACTGGGAGGTATGGTAGCCCAAAGGTCTTCGCAAATTTCGATCCCAAAAGTCGTATCGGAAGTTTCAAACAGCAGGTTGGCACCTATGGGAACGATTTGTCCGCATAGGCGTACGGTATCTTCTGTCAGTTGAAGGGCAGAAGTAAACCAGCGCTGTTCGTAGAACTCCTTATAATTGGGGAGGTAAGTTTTGGCAGCAACACCTAGTACTTTTCCTTTTTGAATCACTACGGCGGCATTGATCACGGTTGAATTGACTACTACCGGCATGCCGACAATAGAGATGATGTCCAGTTGGCGGGTATTATTGAGTATCTGCATTAGCCCCATCTCTGCTTCTTCCAGCAAAATCTGCTGTCCGAATAAGTCACCGCAAGTATATCCGGTAATACTCATTTCTGGGAATACTATGATTTGCACACCCTTACCTTCAGCTATTGCGATTTGGCTTTCTATTCTCTCTACATTGAATTTACAGTCGGCCACTTTAACGTGTGGCACGGCTGCAGCTACTTTTACGAATCCGTAGTTCATCTTGTACCTTTTTATATATAGTGGGTACAAAAATAGGAAATAGTTTTGGATTTTTGCCCTTTTGACTCTGAATCCTCAAAATGAGGTGTCTTATGTCGTTTTAATGACTATTGCATAAGCAACTAATAAGAATGTCAAATGGAAAGTAAGATGGTCTTATTTTTGACGGTTTATATGGGATATATCTATTTGTTTATTAATATTTTGTTAATTATGCAATAAAAAGACATTTGAGGAAATTTGGTATAAAAAATGAGACTTTTTGTTTTTTCTATTTAACTATTATAATTATATTTGTAGCCAAATTAAAGAATTTTATAGGCAATTTACACCTAAACAAACGATAAGCACTTATTAATATCTATAATTTTAGAGAGATGGACATACACTTTATTAGTATTGCAGCGACACAAGACATTTATTTAGACATATGGCGTAATATTAAAAACCAGCCAAGCTAATTTCCCTATTCTATATATTGTATAGACTATTTGATAGTCTGTCCTGGAACGATGATAAAAGTATACTTTTCAAAGTCGCTCCAAGGGGAGAAGTATATTGCTGTTTCATGCGTGAAGCGTAATATGCTAAGTTTTCGTTTTGTAGATAAATCTGTAAAAAATAAATCAATTCATTAATTTAAATTCAAGTATCAAAGATGAGAAAATCAATTCTCTTGTTTGTACTCTTTGCTCTACTGAATATTCCTCTTATGCTTTTTGCACAGAGTGGATATAAGGTAAAAGGACATGTTGTTTCGGCAGAAGATAATGAGCCGATGGTTGGTGTGTCTATTTTAGAGAAGGGTACTACAAATGGTGTAATTACCGACATTGATGGTAATTACACTCTTGAGATTAAGGGTACGGCAAGTGCTACTTTGCTGTTCTCTTATATCGGTATGCAATCACAGGCACATGCGGTTAGTGCCAAAACCGGAACACTGAATGTTCGTCTGGTTTCAGATGCTGCTTTAATAGATGAGGTAGTGGTAGTAGCGTATGGAACTCGTAAAAAAGGGACGATTGCTGGTGCCGTATCCACTGTTAAAGCGGAAAAAATGGAAAATGTGCCTGCTGCAGGTTTTGATCAGTCACTGCAGGGACAGACACCGGGATTATCTGTAATCTCTAACTCGGGAGAACCTAGTAAGGCGGCTGTTTTCCAGATTCGAGGTACGAATTCAATTAATTCGGGTACGGCACCGTTGTTTATTTTGGATGGTGTGCCTATTTCCAGTGCTGACTTTAATACGATCAGTCCGGGAGATATAGAGTCTATCTCTGTGTTGAAGGACGCTTCTTCCACTTCTATTTATGGTGCACGTGCAGCGAATGGTGTGGTTGTTATCACTTCTAAACGCGGATTGGCAATGGATAAAGCAAAAGTGACATTGTGCGGACAGTGGGGGTTCTCACAATTGGCGTCGAATGATAACTGGATGATGATGAATACACCGGAGCGTATCCAATTTGAAAAGGAAATAGGTCAGGATACCGGTAAAGATTACAATCTGCTTTCCCGCACTAATATTAATTGGCTGGATGAAGTGTTTAACGACCGTGCACCGTTGCAGAGCTATGAACTGTCTGTTAACCGTGCTACCGATCGTTTGAACTACTATGTCTCAGGAGGATTTTACGATCAGGACGGTATTGCCCAAAGTTCAACTTTCCGTCGTTATAACATGCGTGCCAATGCGGAGGTAAAAGCCAGCAACTGGTTAAAAATAGGTACCAATACGATGATGGCTTATGAGGAAATAGCGCAGGCTGAAGAAGGAGATATGGCACTTTATACTCCTATTTCCGGTTCACGCTTTATGTTGCCTTACTGGAATCCTTATAATGCTGATGGCTCTTTAGCTTCTGAAAATGACGGAACTTGGAAAGGGACAGGACAGAACCCTATTGAGTGGATGGCAAATAACCCTGTAGAACATAAAAAATATAAGTTGTTGTCAACTGTTTTTGCAGATATTACTCCTGTTAAGAACTTGACTGTCCGGGCACAATTCGGTGCTGATTATGCTCACTCTACATCTTTTATGAAGTCTTATCCGAGCTACATTATTAATAATAATTCAGGAAGGGCCGGACGCAGTTCGTCGGATATTCTAAACTTGACTGAAACTCTTACTGCAAATTACCGATGGGCATTGAATGAGGATCATTCATTTAACTTTATGTTGGGACAAGAAGGGATAGACTATCGTTCGACCGGTTTTCAAGTAGTAACGAGAGGACAGACCATTGACCGATTGACAAATGTAACCGCCGGTACACGGGCTTCTTCATGGCAAGATGCTAATACAGCCCATTCTTTTATGTCGTTTTTCTTCCGTACCGAGTACAATTACAAAGATTTGTATTATGCGGAAGTTGCTGCACGTACAGATGCCTCTTCCCGTTTTGGTAAAGATCATCGCTGGGGGGCTTTCTGGTCATTGGGCTTTATGTGGAACATAAAAAACGAAGCTTTCTTGAAAGATGTGGAATGGCTGACTGGTGCTCAGATTAAGTTGAGCACAGGTACATCCGGTAACTCCACTATTCCTGACTACGATCATCTGGCGCTTGTTTCTGGAAATGCTAACTACCTTGATCAAGCTGGTCTGTTTCCTTTGCAGAGTGGAAACGAAGAGCTAGGCTGGGAGCAGACTTGGGCTAACAACATCGGTTTGAGTGTCGGACTCTTTAATCGAGTGAATGTAAACTTCGATTTTTATCATAAGAAGACCACTAATATGTTGATGTTTGTTCCTCAGTCTTATGCCATATCCGGTGAATCCGGTCATTGGGATAATATCGGTGCGATGATGAACCGGGGTGTTGAAGTGGCAGTGGATGGTGACGTCATCCGTACGAGAGATTTTACTTGGAATCTTAGTGCAAATTTCTCTTATAATAAGAATAAGTTGTTGGAACTCTACAACGGTGTAGAAGAATATGTTAACTCTACTACCGGATTGAAATACGTAGTGGGACATTCTGTACACGAATACTTCATGAATCGTTATGCCGGTGTGAATCCAGCCAATGGCGATGCATTGTGGTATACTGCTGACGGAGAACTGACTACTGAATTCCGTGAAGAAGATAAAGTAATGACCGGTAAGACATTCGACTCTCCATGGGCGGGTGGTTTTGGAACTACTCTTATGTGGAAAGGTCTTTCGTTGTCAGCTCAATTTAGTTGGATGGCGAAACGCTACGTGATGAATAATGACCGCTTCTTTGAAGAGAGTAACGGAATCTATAGTGCCTATAATCAGTCAAAACGATTATTGTATGATCGTTGGAAAAAGCCCGGTGATATTACTGATATTCCCCGCTACGACGTGGTGGCGAGATTGGACGATCGCTTTCTTGAAAACACTTCCTTCCTTCGTTTGAAGAATCTGACATTGGCATATGCACTTCCGCAGCCGTGGTTGAAGAAAACTAATTTCTTCTCAGCTGCACGTGTCTATTTGCAAGGACAGAATTTACTGACTTGGACCGGCTTCACCGGACTAGACCCCGAAGTTGCAAGCAATATTTATAGAGCACAGTATCCGGCTTCGCGCCAATTCACTTTGGGTATTGAAGTTACATTCTAATAGTATATAAAAGAAAGATGATTAAGAAATTTAAATTATATATCTTGTTGGCTGCCGTGGTGTTATCCACTACTTCATGTTTGGATAAGATGCCTGAAGATTCTATACCTTTCGATGAGGCAATCCAAACGGTAGATGACGTAAATCTAGCAGTCATAGGTATCTATGATGCTTTTAAAAGTAGTTCTCTTTATTCCGGGAGTCTTACATTGCTGCCCGATTTGCAGACAGACTTAGTGTATGGAGTAAATGGTAATACGAATATTTACGGAGAAATCTGGCGTTGGAAAGACATATTGGCAACCAATACCAATATTGAAGGTGTTTATGCTGCATTGTACAATGTGATCAATCGCTGTAACTTTCTGCTCGACCGTGTGGATAATGTAAGAAAGAACACAACTAATGATGATGATTTGGATCTGATTGACCAGTGTTGCGGTGAAGCCTATTTTGCCCGTGCGATTGCCTATTCGGAACTGGTTAAACTTTTCTGCAAGGCTTATGAAAGCGATGAAGATGCTGCCAATCAATTGGGTGTTATTTTGACTAGACATTATAAGGGAAACGAAGAAATGAAGCGTGCTTCGCTGAAAGATTCTTATCAGTTTATCTTAGACGATCTTGATCTTGCTGCTGAGTTACTGGCATTGGATAAAGACTTCCAGCCTACCGGCAAAGATGCTTTGTACAACACTGCTGCATTCTTTAATGAATATACTGTATACGCACTGCGTGCACGTGTAGCTCTTTATATGAGAAAATGGGATGAAGCTATTAAGTATTCCAGTAAAGTAATAGACAGTAATTATTACCTATTGTCCAGTTGTACAAATTATGTGTCCGAAAACGTCAGCTATTATAAATATATGTGGACTAGCGACCTCTCTACCGAAGCTATCTGGAAAGTTGGTTTTACTGTAAATTCTTATGGTGGTAGTTTGGGGCAGATCTTTTTTAACTATGATTACAGTAGCTACCGTCCGGATTATGTACCGGCAACTTGGGCTATCAATTCGTATGATAGTAACGACTTACGTGTGTCAAGTTTCTTTCAAACATACACTACCGGCTATAGCCACGGTCTTTCCTGGCCTTTGTTGATTAAGTATTTGGGCAATGAAGAATTTACAAATGCCCAGATCCTTCACGTATCTATGCCTAAAGTGCTTCGTCTGTCCGAACAATATCTGATACGTGCTGAAGCTTATGTGCAGCAAGCGCAACCTGACTATGGTCGTGCAGGAAAAGATATTACGACTCTCCGTACAGCACGTTATTCAACTTACGGTGGTTCTACTGCTTTGTCTGCTTCCAATGCAATGGAAGTTATCGAAGCAGAGCGTGTGAAAGAACTTTATATGGAAGGTTTCCGTCTTCATGATTTGAAACGCTGGCACAAAGGTTTTGAGCGTAAACCACAAGACCAGTCATTGGCAAATGGTAGTAGCTTGAAAGTAGAAGCTGACGATCCTTTGTTCGTGTGGCCTATACCGCAGCACGAATTGGACGCTCCGGGCTCACAAGTCCAACCGAATGAAAGTAACAAATAGATTAAAAGCATATGATAATGAAGAAATTATTATTAGGATGTATAGCAGCCGTTGCTGCTCTGATGGCTCTTTCCGGATGCGATCAGGACAAGGTGGCATACAACGGACCCAGTTATCTTATGTTTTCTGACACGCTTTATACGTATGCCGTGCAAGAAACGAATGAGATATTCAATGTTCCGATCTCTGCTACTGTGGCTGCCGATCATGACCGGACCTTCGCTGTCGAAGTAATTGATCGCGAAAGTAATGCCGTGGAAGGTAAGCATTATAAAATTCTGTCGAATACCGTTACCATTAAGGCGGGAGAAAGGAGTACCAATTTAGAGGTACAAGGTATTTATGATAATCTGGAAATTAATGATTCGCTGGGTTTTGCATTGCGACTGGTAATTCCTGAAACGGAACAATGGGGACTCTATGGAACTGAAGCAAAAGTTGTAATGCAGAAAATCCGTCCGTTTGACATTAAAAACTTTACAGGTTATTGTGTTGTCAGTTCGACTTATTTTGCAAGTTATTTGAACAATTTAGAATTGCGTTTGGTAACTTCGGATATCGTAGAAGGCAAAGAAAATACCATTGCCATACATGGTCTTTACTATGACGGATACGATACGGAAATCACTTTCAACCGTGAGGATGTTCAAGAACCCCTAGTTGAAATGGATGAACAGCTTTGTGCATCTACAGCAACGGCTTTCGGAACTATTTACGGTGATGGCAAGTTGCTGATGAATCAACCTACCGCTTATACTTCTTACTTCAGTACTAACGAAAATTTCGTCCTACAGTATGTCACGCTAAGCGTGAACAATAGAGATGGATCATCATACGGTACGGTTGGCACGTTTGTCAATGTGATCGAATGGATAAGCGAAGCAGAAGCGGAGAAATTAAAAGAACAAGGATATTAAAAAAACAAGAAATATAAATGGATATGAAAAAGTTTAGTTTAAAACCACTAGGAGATTCTTGCATGAAGATGTTGTGCAAGAGCTGCTTCTTCATTGGCTTACTTATGACTTTCTGCCTGACGGCATGTTCGGACGATGATGATGATACGGTGACTCCGATATTTCCGGAAAAACAAAATATTGTCTGTAATGCAGGCGAGAAAAAAGAGTTCACTTTCACGGCTAATACTAACTGGAGTTTGGCATCATCAACAATCTGGTGTAAGTTTCAGAACAACGATACGGAAGAGTTTGTAGTATCCGGAACTGCTGGAACGCAAACCGTAACAATCATGGCTACTAATGAAAACCAAAATAACGATAACGCAAGTGTGGCTAAGTTGGAGTTAACAATGGGTGGTCAGACTATTGTGATCGGTGAGGTTACGCGCTCGGCAGCAGGATATGAATTGAAAATATTCGATGAAGAAGGAGTAGAGATTAACGAACTGAAAGTAGGATACCAACACTTTTCTAAATTTAGTGTGCAAGCAAACTTCCGCTTTGCTGCTACCAATCTGCCGGGATGGGTGGAACTCGAAGGTGGTTCTCTTGTTGGTCCGGTTAATCAGAAAGTAAGTGGCTGGCTGCCAAGGGTGAGGAGGTATATCAGAAGGTGCGGGGAGAATATGTATATTATGAATCCGACCTTGCAATCGCCAAACGATTGCTTTCGGTATGATAGAACAGGGGTGAACAGAAGATGCCGATTTTAAATCACAACGACCTGAAAAAGGTCGAAGAATACCAGAACTTTGTCCGCACCTCCCCGTTTGCCAACGCTACCCAGGACCTTGGATGGGAAAAGGTGAAGGAAGGGTGGATTGGAGAACAGGTGTATCTGGAGGAGGACGGAAAGATCATCGCGGCGATGTCGCTGATTATCCGCAGAGCCTTTGCCGGATTTTCGCTGATGTACGCTCCGCGTGCGCCGATCTGTGATTTTTCCGATACCCAGCTGGTTAAGCGCTTGCTGGACGAAGCAAAGCCGTTGGCTAAAAAATACCGCGCCTTTGTACTGCGCTTTGACCCGGAGCTGCCGCGTCTGCCGCAGCTGGAGGAGGAGTACCGCAAGATGGGACTGAAGGTGCGCAACGACGGCTGCGACAAGTACGATTTGATTCAGCCGCGGTACAATATGATTCTGAATCTGGATGAGCCCTCCTTTGATGAGCTGATGCCGCACTTCAGCGAAAAGACCCGCTACAACATCCGCCTGGCTGCCCGCAAAGGGGTCACCGTACACTGGTCCCGTAGCGAAGAGGACCTCAAAAAGTTTTTTGACCTGTATGAAATCACTGCGGTGCGCGACAAGATTGGTCACCGCCCGTATGAATATTTTAAACGCATGGTGGATGCCTATGGCAGCAGCGACCTGCTGCGCATCTATATCGCCGAGCACGAAGGAGAGCCTTTGTCCGGTGCCATTTGCATCCACTACGGAAACAAGACCTGGTATATCTATGGAGCCAGCTCC
>OGZW01002450.1_pt1 | contig 14520 bp, 16 predicted proteins | sample 1577001 | NCBI WGS metagenome assembly OGZW01 (sample SAMEA3541519, study PRJEB24748) | human gut metagenome | biome: human gut; feature: human-associated habitat; material: faeces | place: China | collected 2012 | reverse complement strand
TGTTGCGAAGGGAATCTAGACGGGCGATATTTCCTTCGATAATTTGTAATTGACAGATGGTCGTTTGTCCCAAGAAATAGAGTTTCCCTATTTCGACGATAAGATCCTCTTTGGCTTTTTCGTAAGACAATAGGTCTATTCGATTTACTAATTCCGAGATGGCGATACTTGTATATAGGGTCTGATTATATAATGGTAATTGCAGTTGTAAACCGCCATTGGCATTGTATCGTAGTGTCTTGGTGACGTTATAGGGAGTTCCATATTTGCTTCCGTCGGTTACCGAAACGGCCGGTTCGGGACTATTGGTAAAATTGGCGAAAGCATTGATGACCGGTAACAGTTTGAACCTGTTTTCAGAGATCCCGTATTTGCTTTTTTGGACATTTAGATTTTTATTTTGCAGGGAGAGATTATTCGCTATGCCCATTTCGATGCATTCTTTCAATGTCATCACTTGTCCAGATTGGGCATAATTGAGTGCAATAAATAAAAAACAGCACAAAAATACGCTAGCCGTCGCCTACCAGAAGACCGAGATCCCCGAGGGCCGCAAGAACGACAACTACACCCTGACTGTGGATGCCGATGGCCGTGTGACCGAGCTGCTGTTCAACGATTACCGCTCCGGTGTCCAGAACCTGGACCTGAACATCTACGTTCTGGAGCGCGAGACCCTGATCAAGCTGGTCAAGGACGCCACCGCCCGCGGCCTGATCTACTTTGAGCGCGACATCCTGGCACACAACGTCAACATCCTGAACATCCGCGCTGTGGAGTACACCGGCTATGTGGCCCACATTTGCGATATGAAGAGCTACTTCGACGAGAATCTGAAGCTCATCGACGAGAAGAACCTGAACGCTCTGTTCCCCAAGGAGAGCCCCATCTACACCAAGATCCGCGATGACAACCCCGTCCGCTACGTCAACGGTTCCTGCGTGGAGAACTCTCTGCTGGCCGACGGCTGCGTCATCGAGGGCACGGTCGAGAACTGTGTGCTTTTCCGCGGCGTCAAGGTCAAGAAGGGTGCGGTCGTCAAGAACTGCGTCCTGATGCAGGACACCATCGTGGAAGCCAATGCGCAGCTGGAGTGCGTCGTCACCGACAAGAATGTCCGCGTGACCGCTGGTAAGAAGCTGTCCGGCACCGAGAGCTTCCCTGTTTACGTGCAGAAGAACCACATGGTCTGATGCGCTTCCTTTGATTTTTTCACAGGGGCGGCTCCCTCCCCGGTAGCCCCTCTCGGAAAGAGGGGCGGGGGCAGCTTTGCCCCCGCCCACTCTTTGTTTCAACCGCTTTTCTGAAAGGAGCGATCTTATGAAAATCCTCTATGCTGCTTCGGAAGCAACTCCCTTTGCGAAATCCGGCGGTCTGGCTGATGTTGCAGGCTCTCTGCCCAAGGCTCTGGTCAAGGACGGCGTGGACGCCCGCGTCATCATGCCGCTGTACGGCGACCTGAAGATGCGTGACCGGCTGGAATACGTCACCAACTACTCGGTGCCGGTGGGCTGGCGCAGCCAGTACTGCGGCCTGTTCAAGGCCGAAGTGAACGGCGTGACCTACTACTTCCTCGACAACGAGTATTACTTCCGCCGCCGCGGTCTGTACGGCTTCTACGATGACGGTGAGCGCTTCGCCTTCTTCTCCCGCGCCGTGCTGGAGACCCTGTTCTACATCGACTTCACCCCGGACATCATCAACTGCAACGACTGGCAGACCGCGCTGGTGCCCGTTTACCTGAATCTGTACTACCGTCATCTGGACAAGTTCAACCGGATCAAGACCATCTTCACCATCCACAACATCGCCTATCAGGGCAAGTATGGTACCGACATTCTGGAGGACACCTGCGGCATCGGCCGCCGCGACCAGCACATCGTCGAGTACGATGGCTGCGCCAACTTCATGAAGGGTGCCTTCGAGACGGCTGACAAGATCACCACCGTCAGCCCCACCTATGCACAGGAGATCCTGGACCCCTGGTTCAGCTACGGTCTGGATGCCCTGCTGCGCGAAAAGCAGTATAAGCTGTGCGGCATCCTGAACGGCATTGACATGGAGGCGAATGATCCCGCCACCGACCCGAAGATCCCCTTCAACTACGACATCACCAACTTTGAAGAGGGCAAGGCAAAGTGCAAGGAAGCCCTGCAGGATAAGTTCGGCCTGAACAAGGATGGCAGCCCCGTCTTTGCCATGGTCAGCCGCATGGTCGGCATGAAGGGCTTTGATCTGGTGCAGAGCATCGCCGATGGTCTGGTGGACCGCGGCATCGAGCTGGTCATTCTGGGCAGCGGCGAGAGCCAGTATGAGAACTTCTTCTCCGACCTGTGCGCACGCCATCCGGGCCGCGTTGGCACCTACATCGGCTTCGAGCCGGCCCTGTCGCAGGAGATCTACGCAGGCGCAGATGCCTTCATCATGCCTTCCAAGAGCGAGCCCTGCGGTCTGGCACAGATGGTGGCCTGCCGCTACGGCACGCCTCCCATCGTCCGCGAGACCGGCGGCCTGCGGGATTCCATCCATGACTGCACGCTGGGCGAGGGCAATGGCTTTACCTTTGCCGGTTACAGCGCCCATGAGCTGTACGATGCCTGCTGCCGTGCACAGGATCGCTACTACAACAAAGAGGACTGGCACAACCTCGTCAAGCACGATATGGAATGCGATTTCAGCTGGGATCTCTCTGCCAAGAGCTACGAGGGCCTGTATAACGAGACCGCAAACCTCTGGTAAATCATTCTCAAAAGTCTGCCTTTTGCCGCCCGGTTCGCAGGAGCCGGGCGGCTTTTTTTGCGGGCTTCTACACAAATTTTACAAGGATCATCCGCAAAAAGCAGCAAGGCACCTTTGCACTTCCGACAGGACTGTGCTACAATGAAAAACATTGACAGCTCTTTCCTGTTTTTGAAGAAATGGCAGAGTAGATAAGGAGAACGATATGAACTGGAAACGTGTCATCAGCGGCGTGCTGGCAGCAGCGATGCTGTCCGCTCTGCCGGTGCAGCTTCTGGTGTCGGCAGAAGGCACGGAGGCGGTCGGGCAGGCCGATGGCTGGGAGAAACTGACCACTCCGGAACCTCTCGACGAATGCAACGCTTTCTTTTACAGCAAGGACGACCAGACCTTTGAGAAGATCACCCACCCGGAAAAGGATGTCAAAACCGCAGACGGCATCGTGGATTATCTGGGAGACGGTGCGGTGGCGGTGGTGACTGACCCGGAGGATGCCGCCTACAACGCCGGTGACCGGGGTCAGAACTACGCATGGTCGGCGGTCGGCTACGGCGACTGGCTGTATGTGGGCACCTGCTACGCCGCCATCGGCAACACCCTCTCCCTGATGAAGAGCAGTCTGGGCGACGAATACGACGACAAGGTGCTTGCCGCCACCTTTGATGCCCTTTACAACGGCACCTTCTTTCTGAACGAGGAGGATGGCGGTCGGCCCAAGGGCGTGCTGGTGAAGATCAACACCAGGACCGGCGAGACCAGGCTGTTGATGTCCGGTTCCTACAACGGTTACACACCCCTGTTCCGCAACGCAGTGGAGTATAACGGCAAGCTGTACTTCTGCGGCAGTGTGGGCGGCGGCGGCATCGGCTTTCTGCCCAGCATCTGGCAGGTAGACCCGGCCACCGATGTGTGCAAGCCGGTGTATATCGGCCTGAACAGTGTGCAGGATTATGCCGCAGCCTACCAGCAGGGCATCTCCGTGGGCATCCGCGGGATGTGTGTCTACAAGGATCAGCTGGTCATCAGCAACGTGACCATGGATGCCGCCACCGGCAAGAGCAGCGCCGCCCTGCTGATCTCCTCCGACCCGGAAAAGGGCTTTACCCAGATCGCGGATTCCGACAGCCTGTTCAACTACCCCGCCTATCACTACGCCGACAGCATCTACGGCGGCAGCATCTGGGATATGGCTGAGTACAACGGCCGCCTGTATGTGTCCATCTGCACCGGCACCGAGGACAATATGCCGGACGACAACACCATGCAGTCCTTTGCACTGGTGCGGGGCGACCAGAATGCGGACGGCACCTTCACATGGACACCCGTGGCGGGCGATCAGGAAAAGGACGGTGCCCGCTACACCTTCGGCATCGACCCGGAACGCACCCGCTCCGGTGCGGCGAACCTGATCGTGTACAACGACCACCTCTATATTGGTGAGTACAACGATGAAGAGATCGCGCTGGAGCGCATCCTTTTCGCCAAGACCGGCAAGAACGCCAACGGTCAGTTTGGCGGCGGACTGGACTGCCGGTTCATCAACGCCAATCTGGAGCAGTCGGTGAACCTGTACCGCATGGACAGGGACGAGAACATGGAGCTTGTGGTGGGCAATGCCACCAAAATGTTCCCCAACGGCAGCCTGTCCGGGCTGGGGTCCGGCTTTGGGCGCAGCGAGAACCAGTACATCTGGCGGATGCAGGTGTACGATGGCAAGCTGTATGTGGGCACCTTTGACACCAGCAGCATGCTGGAGTGCATTGGTCAGTTCGTCAACGGCAACCTGCTGACGCGCACCCCTGCGCAGTGGAAGACCCAGTGGGAATACCTCAAGGCCCTGATGAAGGCACTGCAGGCGACGGACCCCGACGGCAATGGGAACCCCGACACGCTGGCCCAGACCATCAAGTTTTCCTACAAATTCGTGTTCAAAAACATCACGATCGACAACATCGCCAGTGCCATCCGGCTGCTCAACTACCTGCGCAAGGCAAAGCAGGGCTTTGACCTGTATGTTTCGGAGGACGGCGTGAACTTCCAGACCATCACCGTGGACGGTTTTGGAGACCCCTACAACCATGGTCTGCGGGCCTTCGCCGCCACCGACCAGGGCCTGTGCCTTGGCACTGCCAATCCCTTCTACGGCACGCAGGTGTGGATCAAGCGCAAGGACAGCTGACCCCCGCACTTCCAGGATAACGCCGCCCGGCTCTCAAATGAGCTGGGCGGTTTTTTGTGTTTTGCACAAGAAACCTATCATATTTTTGGTATTGATGCTGCCAGAGACGGACATACTCCACCGTGGACGTACAATTATGGCGTTAGTGTGAACGAACTATGAAGTTTTACCAAAAATCGGTGGAAAATTGATTGAAAAGTTCAGTGGATTGAATTATACTATCCATATAAGCTTCTTAACCGGAGCGAAACCATTGCGAAAGGGTGCGGTGGGCTGCTGTTTCGGGCCTGCGCACAGAGGGAGGGCGACACCGCATGAAGGGCTGGTACAAGGCGCTGGAAGATCTTGTCTGGCTGACCCAGCTGGGCCTGAATATGCTGCTGCCGCTGGTCATGTGCCTGGGCGGTGCCTGGTGGGCGGTGAACAGCTGGAGCTGGCCGGAATGGGTGTTCCTGCCGGCCATCCTGCTGGGCCTTGCCTCCGGGGCGCAGAACTTCTGGTATTTTGCCAAGGAACACCTGGACCGCACCAAAAAGGAAAAACCGAAGCGGGTTGGGTTCAACTCATTTCTTTAATTCTGCAAATATCCACGGCATTACCGGTCCGGGTACGCCGTATTCCTGCATCGGTTCTCTGGTTTCTTTATTCTTGACTACTTCAAGTGCACCGAACAAACCGATACATCTTGCTTCACCAATACATTTATGCTTCTTTACCATCTCATCCATAAACGGAGCAACAATCTCGTGCATCTCAGCTACATGGCCCTCGATGTCGTGTTCTTTATAATATTTCATTGCTGCTACACCAGCCGCACATGCAAGTGTATGTCCACTGTAAGTAAGTCCGCACTGAAGAACATTTTCCTCAAAATACTCCGCAACCTTTTTACTTACAATACATCCGCCCAGCTGTACATAACCACAGGTAACACCTTTTGCAAATGTAATGATATCCGGTTTCATGTCGAAATTCATAAATGCAAACATTTTTCCTGTACGGTAAAATCCTGCCATAACCTCATCACAGATCAGAAGGATTCCATATTTGTCACAAAGTGCACGAACACCTTCCATATATCCGTCTGGAGGAAGAATGACACCGTTTGCACCTACTATAGACTCCATCAGGATCGCTGCCACATTTCCGGGGCCTTCATATCTGAGCTGCAGATCCAGCGCATCCAGATATTTTTTCGTTACCTCTGCATCATCAACTCCTTTTGTATATCCGTCACGATACATCTGAGGGTTCATAAAGTGTACGAACCCATTTGCACCACCGATCTCTGCTGCATATCTTCTCCAGTCACCAGAAGCATTGGATGCTCCAAGTGTAGCTCCATGATAGCTTCTGTAGCAGTCGCCGCCAGCATAACTATCAGGTTATAACCGAAAACCTTCCAGCCGATAATTGTGCATATTGCAAAAATTACCAGCCAGTTTTCTTTAAACCAGCGCGGCGATTCAACATCGAACCACGAAAGCACTATGCTTAACGGGCCTGCCAGCGGATTATAAATCCACAGGAACAGGATGCTTGCAACTGCCAGTGAAAGCGTTGCCGGCATAAACAGCGCCGAACGGTAAAAACCTTTGCCGCGCTCGATTAAATGCCCCAGTACAAACGAAAACAGATTCCGTTACAAAACCGTTACAGGAAAATCGGGAAAATCTTCTGTAACGATTTTCGATGTAAGTCCTTGATTTGTATCTCATTGATATTCAAATTTCTGCTTGTAACCCAATTATTAATTATTCCTTTGCAGAGGAAAGTCATTACCCCCACTGTAACGGAGCTAAATTAAAAAAGGATATGAGTAAGAGTACATTTAAGATTCTGTTCTATCTAAGAATGGGATATTTATCTTCATCGTCAAGTTTTATATTTGTCAAGAACAATACATAGTTGTTGATTTACAACGAAACCCTATTAAAATAAGGAATAAACTTAATAATGAGCCTTACAACAAATACTTTCTCGCTATAACTTCCTTATTTTACAGCAGAAATACTATTTTTGCAGAAACAAGAGGAGGATTATAAAATGAACTGTATTAACACTTTACGCTATTCAGACATATTTTTAGCAATGTACTTTAATGACGGTATGAGCTGTCTGCATCGGAATCATTCCCATGTTTTGGTATATATGTATTCCGGGGAGTTGGAAATCAATGAGCGTGAAAAGATAACCCGGTTACACAAAGGAGACTGCGCTTTCATCCGAAAGGATTTTGGTGTACAGCTCACTAAACAAGCATATAAGGGAGAACAATTCAAGGCTATTTTTTTAATGTTTACGACCAAATTCCTGCGTGATTTTTACAGTAAAATGGATAAAAACACAATACCGGAGAAAGCTAAGCGAAGCAATGTCAGTCTTTGTAAACTCCCCTCCAACAGACCTGACATAGTCAGTCTGTTTGAATCCATGACCCCCTATTTTAATTCTAAGATACAGCCCACAGAGGAGTTGCTGAATTTGAAAATGACTGAAGGTATTTATGTGTTACTAAATACGGACAAAAATCTGTATGCTTCTTTGTTTGATTTTGCCGATCCATGGAAAATAGACATACTGGATTTCATGGAGAAGAATTTCAAAAATGATCTGTCCCTTGAAGAAATAGCTAACTATACCGGAAGGAGTCTCGCTACGTTCAAACGTGATTTCAAAAAGATAAGTGACCTTACTCCTCAAAAATGGTTGATTCAAAGAAGGCTTGAGGCTGCACATGAACTGATTCAATCGGGTAAACTGAAAGTGACCGAAGCCTGCTTCGATGTAGGTTTCAAGAATCTGTCCCACTTCTCAAAAATATATAAAGAAATGTACGGTTATTCACCTGCAAATAGTATTTAAGTATCTGATATTACAGAATAAATCCCAGCAAAGTGGTTTTCATTACTTTGCTGGGATTTATTTTTATCAGTAGTGACCCTCAGGACAAACTCATTTGAGCCAGCAAACAAAGCCATTTCATTTCTTCCACATTACTTTTGCATTAGAGTTATAAATAACATTATTTGATATGGAAACAATTGATACAATGAAAGGTAAAAGGGTTGCATTGGTAACAGGTGCAGCTATGGGAATAGGGCTTGCTTGCGCTGAAGCAATTGCCAAAGCCGGCTATATGACAGTTTTGGTAGATATTAAAGAGCCGTCAGAGCAGGCAAGAAAATTAGTTGAAGAAGGTTTTGGGGCAGTGGCATACCGTTGTGATGTGTCTGATACACTCGCGGTAAAAGAAATGATTGAGTGGGTTGTTGGGAAATATGGCAGATTGGATGCAGCACATAACAATGCCGGAATTCAAACACCCCAGCGTCCAATGGCTGAAATTACCGATGAGGAGTTTGATCGGACTGTGGCAGTGGACTTGAAAGGAGTATGGAACTGCATGCGTTATGAAATCATCCAAATGCTGAAACAAGGTAGCGGAGCGATTGTGAACACATCTTCACAAGGCGGTGTTACAGGTTTCCCCGGACAAGCTGCTTATATCGCTTGCAAACATGCAATTATCGGGTTGACCCGTACAGCGGCCATTGACTATGCAGCAAAAGGCATCCGTATCAATGCCGTATGTCCGGGAGTTATAAGAACACCTATGGCTGAAGACTTAATACATCGTAATCCGGAATTAGAAACGGAACTTGTACGTGACATCCCAGCCGGAAGATTAGGAAAACCGGAAGAAATAGCCAATGCTGTACTTTGGTTGTGTAGCCCGCAAGCAAGCTTTGTGGACGGACATGCGTTATTGGTAGATGGCGCTTTTTCAATACATTAACTCATATAATTACAGATATGGAACATAAAGAAGGAATCAGCCGCCGTGCTTTTTTAAAGACAGCCGCAGCCGTAGGTGCAGCATTGACCATACAGCCGACAATGAACAAGGTACAAGCTGCAAATGCCGCAATAAATGGAGATGATAATCGGAATATGCAAAAAGGTAATAGCCTTCCGCATCGTACATTGGGTAGCGGAAAAGCTGCATTTGAAGTGTCAGCTCTCGGATTCGGGGTTATGGGTATGACTTACAACCGCAGCCAGCACCCTGACAAGAAAGCGTGTGTCCGCCTTCTGCACGAAGCTGTAGAACGTGGAGTGACTCTTTTTGACACGGCTATCATCTATGGTCCGATAACCAATGAAGAACTTGCCGGAGAAGCTCTTTCCGAATTCAAAGGAAAAATCAACGTGACAACGAAATTTGGACATGAAGTGATAGACGGAAAGGCAACAGGCAGACAAGACAGCCGTCCAGCTATTATACGCCGTTATTGTGAGGATTCTTTAAGACGTCTTCGATTGGATTCACTACCCATGTTTTACCAGCACCGTTATGACCGCAATACCCCGATAGAGGAGGTTGCATCTACCATTGCCGACCTGATGAAAGAAGGTAAGGTGCAGCATTGGGGAGTGTGCGAACTGAGTGCGGAATCCATACGCAAGGCTCATGCTGTTTGTCCGTTGACAGCCGTTCAAAGTGAATACCATCTGATGCATCGTCTTGTAGAAGAAAACGGTGTACTTGATACATGTCGTGAATTGGGTATTGGTTTTGTCCCTTACAGTCCGATTAACCGAGGTTTTCTCGGTGGAGAGTTGAATGAATACACCCAATTTGATCCGAACAATGACAACCGTAACACGCTTCCCCGTTTTACACCGGAAGCCATGCGTGCCAACTACCGTATTGTGAATGCACTGCAACGTTTCGGGCGGGAACGTGGCATGACATCGGCACAACTTGCACTCGGCTGGCTGTTGCAGAAAGCTCCGTGGATTGTTCCTATTCCGGGTACGACCAAATTGTCACACTTGGAAGAAAATCTGCGTACGCTTGACTTCAGTCTCACACCGGAAGAATGGCAGGAGCTGGAAAATATGGTGTCAGCTATCCCTGTCATGGGAGACCGCTACAATGCCGAGCAGCAGAAACAGGTTGGAGGTTGATTTTATTTTGCTTTACATATTAAAATCGAATGATATGAAACCATATAATATTAGCCACATGATAATGTCGATCGGAAATCATAAAAAAAACTATGTCATGAAAATTAATGTTGTGTCAATTTTTATTGTTTTGCTGGCATTGACTTCGTGCGTCAACAATTCTACATCAAAAAGAAATAAAAATATGGATACATTGAATCTTACACAAAAATGGGACAAAACATTTCCAAAGAGTGATAAAGTGGAACACACGAAAGTGACTTTTCACAACCGTTATGGTATTGCCCTTGCCGCTGATTTATACAACCCCCAAAATGCACAAGGGAGGCTGGCCGCCATAGCCGTAAGCGGGCCATACGGCGCAGTAAAGGAACAAGTATCAGGCCGTTATGCACAGACTTTGGCTGAATACGGTTTTCTGACCATTGCTTTCGATCCTTCCTATTATGGAGAGAGCGGTGGGACACCCCGTAATCTGACTTCCCCAGAAATCAGCACGGAGGATTTCAGTGCGGCGGTGGATTATCTTTCCGTCCGTAAGGATGTAGATGCACAGCGTATCGGCATTCTTGGTATCTGTGGCTGGGGCGGTTTCGCTTTGAATGCGGCTGCAAACGATCCGCGCATAAAGGCTACCGTAACATCAACCATGTATGATATGAGTAGAGTAAATACTAACGGATATTTTGACAAGATGACTGTAGATGACAGGTATGAATTACGTAAGAAACTCAGTGAACAGAGGACAGAAGATTACCTTGCCGGAAACTATGAACGTGACGGCGGAGTAGTTAATCCGGTTCCAGAAGACGCACCGCTATTTGTGAAACAATATCATGATTATTACAAGACTGAAAGAGGCTACCACCGTCGTTCTCCCAATTCAAACGACGGAATAAACAAGACAGCAACTTTGGCGTTTATCAATATGCCTATACTTTCCTATATTGAAGAAATCCGTAGTGCTGTGTTGCTTGTTCATGGTGAACAGGCACATTCCCGTTATTTCAGCGAAGATGCCTTCAAAAGATTGAAAGGTGAAAACAAGGAAATTCTGATTATACCGGGAGCGAATCATACAGACCTTTACGACAATGAAAATGTAATACCATTTAACAAGATAAATAATTTTTTTGTGAAATACCTGAATGAAATTGATAAATGAAAAACAATATGAGTAAGATTATTTTAACTCTATTATCCTGTATTGTAACATTCAATGTTATGGCACAGGAAAAAATAGTACAGACAGCAGGGCGTGACCAATTGGGAAATTTTGCTCCTAAATTTGCGGAGCTCAACGATGATGTCCTTTTTGGTGAAGTATGGAGCCGCACGGACAAACTCGGGTTGCGTGACCGCAGTTTGGTAACAATTACATCGCTAATCAGTCAGGGAATTACTGACAGTTCATTGACCTATCACCTTCAATCAGCAAAAAATAACGGAATTACGCGTATGGAAATTGCTGAGATACTTACCCAAATAGGCTTTTATGCAGGTTGGCCGAAAGCATGGGCGGCATTTCGTCTGGCAAAGGATGTCTGGTCAGAAGATACAGTGTTGCAGGATGCCAAAGCTGATTTCCAAAAAGAAATGATTTTTCCGATTGGAGAACCTAACACTGCATACGCAAAGTATTTTATCGGTAACAGTTACCTTGCCCCCATTTCTACGGAGCAGGTGAAAATTTCCAACGTTACCTTTGAACCGGGTTGTCGTAATAACTGGCATATTCACAAGGCAACGAAAGGCGGAGGACAGATGCTTATAGGCGTTGCCGGACGTGGCTGGTATCAGGAAGAAGGCAAACCGGCAGTGGAAATATTCCCTGGCACGGTAATACACATACCCGCAAACGTGAAGCATTGGCACGGGGCTGCGGCAGACAGTTGGTTTGCACATCTCGCATTCGAGATTGAAGGAGAAAATACATCTAATGAATGGCTCGAACCGGTAACGGATGAACAATACGATACACTGAAATGAATATTTTACAGAGCTTGTAAACAAAATAGTTTGTCAATTCATAGCCCATTTGAGTCTGCATCTTTATGTATACTCTATTAACAATATACCCTATCAACTGATTAATAACAAAAAGTCCGAAAAAAACAAAGCAATATTGATAAATTTTACTGATATCATCAGCCACTATCAAATAATCAATAAAATTGCCACTTATGTAGGGAGAAATCATAGAAAATATACTACTTGTTAGACACAGAAATCCATACCAAATCACGCAATACTTATTTTTAATCAGATACTTTCTACACATTTTAAAAATGCTTACCATAACTTCTCCCTCAGATTACTAATCACAATTTTATTCTGGCCTTTTTGGGATTATCCATAAAATAGAATACTGACAATTCTTCCCCTTTTTTGGGGCAATTAGTACCTACGCCAATAAATTTTCTTTTTTTATAATTAACACCGGAAACACTATATTGCACAGTAATAACCGTAGGAAAATCAGCTCCATCTAATAAATGTGTTCTAATAGGTTTTTTATTAATTTTCAACCACCATAATCTATTAGTTGAAATTACTTTTCCTTTGGTGCAAGCCTCCATACATATTACCTCCAATTTTATATTTTCCCCTTAAAATACCGTAACACTTGCTTTTCAAGTACGCCTTTTACTTTAAAGCACCCTTTCGAATGGTAGCTATTAGTCTCGTTATAGCTAACGACCCCGCATCCACCACCACAAGCTGGCAAATATACACATTCTTTACATTCTTCATTCTCTAATGGGTTATGAGACATCCAATCATAATATGAATACTTTATGTTATCAATATTACCGTTCTCATTAATATTCCCCATCAAATGTTGCTCATCCCCTGCATGTTCCCAACATTTATATAATTCACCATTGGGAGTAACTGTAAACTGACTATCAGCATATAGTCCACAATAAATCCATCTATGAAATGGTTTTGTATATAAAGTAAACCCTTCCATTTCAGCCTTACTCCATAGTTTACTCAATACTTCTCCTACAATACTTTCACTTAAACAATTCCCCGAATATGCAGAACATGCTTGTGTAGAACCTCTAACGATTCCAAAGTCAACATTGCAATTTGTTAAACCTTTTCCATTACTCCCAAGATACTCCAAAAGCAAACTCACTTCATCCAAATTATTCTTATCCACATTGATTCTTATAACAGTATGTATATCAGCACTTTTATTGTTCAGCAATTCTAACGCCGAAATAATCTGTTCAAATGAACCTTTTCCATCCTTATATTTTCTTCTTGCATTATGCGTATCAGGCATACCATCAAGAGTTATTTGTATCTGTTGGCAATTATAGTTTATTAATTGATTTACTATTTTAGCTGTTAATAAAGTTCCATTTGTTATTATCCCTGATGCAAACTCTATATTTTTTTCCCCACAGAATTTCTTTAACTCATCTAAAATATAAAATCCACAATCTATGTTAAGTAATGGCTCTCCACCAAACAGATTAATATACATACTTTTTGAATTTCTTGTCTTTGCTTGGTTTATCATAAATCCTATAAATCTATCTGCTGTTGCTTTATTCATTCTTATCGTTCTACATCCTGCTCCTTCATAGCAATATATACATGCTAAATTACATGCCCAGGTTAGCAGTACTGTCGATGATAATGCATTATTATTGAACCTTGTTTGGTTTTGAATATAACTGAAATACCTATTTTCTTCAACCTGATCATCTACAATAATTCCTTTTTCCACAAAATCATCATATAATTCTTTATTGAGTTGATCCAGTAAATTATTCTCAATCATTTCTGCAACATCTATAGATATTTTAAAGCACTCTCCTGAAAGCGTATTAAATAAAATTCTTTTATCCCCTTCTTTGATTATCAAATTAAACTTTGAAAATTTCATGTACACTTCCTCCTATTGCCTACATAAAATTATAATATTTTTTTACTTTAAAGATACTTGTTACCTCAATTACATCTCCTTAATCATCATGTCATCGTAAATTCTTTAGGATTCGATACTTAGCCATGCGCTTCCATCAATACAATCATTTAAACAATCTACCTGTATTTTACCGCAATCATCACTGTACACATTAACTTCTTCCTCTGTCAGCTCCAACTTTTCATTCATGCTATTACCTCCTTAATTTTCCGTATGTAAAACTATTTTAAATATATCCCTTTTCTGATGTATCAGCCACAACTTATGTTTATTTTGCATTTTTTTCTTCCTATATGGATTCTCTATCTTTCTCATATGCATTTCTTTATTTTTTCAAGATATTGAACATAACTTTCAAGTTTTTCTCTATTTTTCTCTTGGGATTGGTAATAAAACAGCACATATTTAAACATTGCTTTTGCAAAAGTACATTTATAGTCATATTCGTCTTCCGAAGCCATACATTTCCCCCCACATATATAACGATAATCACATTCTTTACATATTTCTTTATAGTCAACACAGAATAACTGCTTTATTTCAGATTGCTTTAATAAACACTCTTGAGTTTTTAAAATCTTTTCAGGATTATCTATAAGTATATCTCCCATTCGAACCTGGTTCTGTTCCATACACTGACACATATAAATATCGCCTTCTGGGAAAATTGCCATAACTTTTC
>OGZW01002437.1_pt1 | contig 14553 bp, 14 predicted proteins | sample 1577001 | NCBI WGS metagenome assembly OGZW01 (sample SAMEA3541519, study PRJEB24748) | human gut metagenome | biome: human gut; feature: human-associated habitat; material: faeces | place: China | collected 2012 | reverse complement strand
TCACCTTCGCTGATACCGGCTTTTCTAAGTGCATCAATAACTCCACCATTTGTAAGAACTCTCTGAAAATAGTTCATACTTTCATAATCATCAAAGTTAACTGACTTCATAACCTGAAGTAGCCACTCACCTTCAACAAAGTATACATCATCCTGAACTGTGATTTTAACTTCGTGGGGGTTGATTTGTTCTGCCGGAATAATTGGAGCAGGTTCTGCTTCAAATTCACGAATTGGAGGTAGTTTGCTTAATGTTTCAAGGGTTTTGTTCATTAATGCATCTACACCGTAATGAATTTCTGCCATAATTGGGAAGAAAGAATAGCCTTGATCCTCTACAAACTTTCTAAAATCATCAATCTGTTCATCTGTTGCCATATCGCATTTATTACCGGCAACAAGCATTTCTCTCTCTGCTAATTCAGGGTTAAACTTTCTAAGCTCATTGTTGATGGTGACAAAGTCTTCCTTAGGGTCTCTGCCCTCACTACCACTAACATCAACAATGTGAATTAACATTCTACATCTTTCTACATGACGAAGGAACTGATGACCAAGACCTGTGCCTTCCCATGCACCTTCAATAAGTCCCGGAATATCTGCCATAACAAATGAGTTACCTTCACCCATTGATACAACACCAAGAACCGGTGTAATTGTTGTAAAGTGATAGTTAGCAATCTCAGGTTTTGCCTGACTTACTACAGAAACAAGTGTACTCTTGCCTACATTAGGAAAACCTACTAGACCTACATCAGCCAGTAGCTTTAGTTCAAGTACAACATCATATTCTTCGCCCGGTAGACCCGGCTTTGCAAATCTTGGTACTTGGCGAGTTGGTGTGGCAAAATGAACATTACCCCAACCACCTTTACCACCTCTTGCAACTAAAACAGGTTCTTTACCTGATACATCGGCAAGAATTCTGCCTGTTTCAGCCTCTTTAACTACAGTACCGATTGGTACTCTGATAATTAGGTCAGGTGCTTTTTTACCGAATTTGCGACCACTTCTGCCGTTTTCACCTTTTTCGGCATTATACTTTCTTTTATATCTAAAGTCAGCCAGTGTGGAAATGTTACTGTCAGCTTGGAAGAGAATATCTCCACCTTTACCACCGTCACCACCATCAGGTCCACCGGCAGCAACATACTTTTCTCTGTGGAAAGAAACTGCACCATCACCACCGTCACCGGCTTTGATTTTAATTTTTGCTACATCTACAAACATATATTATTCCTTATTATCTTTAAATAATGGTTCTATATTTTTTACTTTTCTACTTATTTGATATTTCTTTTTGTTCATTTTTACTTTAAATGTTGTAATAAGAAGAATTCCACCTAGAACAAAAAAGAATACCCCTGATACTATTTTGCCCCCAACAAAGAACAAAATGCCTATTAAAAACAGAATAACAGATAAAACTATAATAACTCTCTTATAACCCTTAGTGTCGCCACTGTCACCAATAAGGTCGTTGACCAAATTGACATTCTTAACAGTAGGGTTATTGTTCATTATCTTCTTATCGCCTTTGTTTACATCATAATTCATAAAAATGACTCCTTGGATAAAAGAAAAGGGTGGTAACTATATACCACCCAAATACATTAATTACTGTTCAACAGGATATACGCAAGCACGCTTTCTGTCCTTGCCTACTCTTTCAAAACGAACAACACCATCAATCTTAGCAAATAGTGTATCGTCAGAACCTCTGCCTACATTTTCACCTGGATGAATATGTGTGCCTCTCTGCTTTACTAGGATATTACCTGCAAGAACAAACTGACCGTCTGCTCTCTTAACGCCTAGACGCTTTGATTCGCTATCTCTACCGTTCTTTGTAGAACCCATACCTTTTTTATGAGCAAATAACTGAATGTTAATCTTTAGCATGTTATACCTCCGAAATTTTTATCTTAATAAATTCATCATATTCTTCTTTAAGTCCCTGAATATGAAGTTGAAAGCCATCTAAAATTGCTTTAGCTTTCGGTGCATCTTCCTCCTCCAGCTTAACTTCCATATAACCATCCTTGACCTCAACACCAACTACTATACCAAGAATATCTGTAATAGTATTTACTGTCATATAAGCTGCTGAACTAATTGCAGCACAAAGAATGTCTGAACCTTCTTCGCCATATTCAGCATGATCCGTAATGGTAAAACCTGTAATTAAGCCATCGTGAAGTAAGAAATCAACTTTCGTCATTAGTTAATCTTTTCGATTGTAACCTTTGTATATGGCTGTCTATGACCCATTTTTCTCTTTTCGCCCTTCTTTGGCTTATAAGTGAAAACTGTGATCTTCTTGCCCTTGCCGTTCTTTAGAACCTTTGCTGAAACTGTCTTGCCTTCAGCAAAATCAAGAGTACCATCTTCGTTACCTACTGCAACTACCGGGATTTCTACTGTTTCGTTTTCTTCAGCTGTAAGCTTTTCGATGAAGATTTCCTGACCTTCAGTAACCTTATACTGCTTACCACCTGTTTTGATAATAGCGTACATAATTAAGTACCATTCCTTTATTTAGACTCGCTACCGTTAGGTGAAACCTAAGTTTACTTATAACCCACAATATGCGGTTTCTATACTATATCACAAAGTATAGTATTTGTCAATGTATATTTGAAAATATCTTGAAATATTCTTGAATTATAGGTTATTTTGGATTTTACAAGCCTTTAGTGTATTTTTCATTAACACTGCAATAGTCATAGGACCTACACCACCCGGTACAGGAGTGATTGCAGAACACTTTTCCTTTACATTTTCAAAGTCAACATCACCACAAAGTTTGCCGTTTTCATCTCTGTCCATACCAACATCAATTACAACTGCACCTTCCTTAACCATATCAGCAGTAACAAACTTTGGTTTACCGATAGCAGCAACAAGAATATCAGCTCTCTTAGTAACTTCTTTTAGGTTCTTTGTACGGCTATGAGTGATTGTAACTGTACCGTTTTCGTGAAGTAGTAGCATTGCCATAGGCTTACCTACAATATTACTTCTGCCGATAACTACACATTCCTTACCTTCTACCGGAATATTGTAGCTATGTAGCATTTCCATAACACCGGCAGGTGTACATGGTAAAAAGTCATAGTCACCAATCATAATCTTACCAACATTTGATGCATGGAAAGCATCAACATCTTTTAGTGGTGAAATTGCTTCAATAACAGCCTTTTCATCAAGACCCTTTGGTAAAGGTAACTGACAAAGAATACCGTTGATTTCTTTATCTTCGTTAAGTTCTTTTACTAATGAAAGTAGTTCTTCCTGAGTAGTTGTTGCAGGTAGTGCAAATTCTTTTGACAAGAAACCTACCTTTTCACAAGCCTTTTTCTTGTTGTTTACATAAACTCTTGATGCAGGGTCATCACCGACAATGATAACTGCAAGACCGGGCTTAATGCCTTTTTTAACTATTTCTTCTGTTTCAATTCTTACTTGTTCCTTTACTTGGGCAGAAACTTTCTTACCGTCAATTATTATCGCCATTTTTTACATTCCTCTTTTTTCTAAATATTATTAACAGAACAATGCCTGTTACAAAAATACAAGCTGAAAGCACCTGACTTACTCTTGGAGTATATCCAAAAATTGAGAAGGTCATATAAAGACTGTCTGTACGAAGTCCCTCTACAATCATTCTTTCAAATCCATACCATACCATATAGCATAGGAAGATTTGACCTTTAAAGTGATACCACTTTTTACTTAAAATATGGAGTACAAGTACACCTAATAAGCACCATATTGACTCATACAAAAAGCAAGGATGAACACCAACATTGCCTGTGTTTTCACTTACCATTCTCCATGGTAAATCCGTTTGTGAACCAAAGGCCTCTTGATTAAAGAAATTACCCCATCTACCGATACCTTGACCGATTAAAAAACCGATTGAGGCAATGTCAAGTACAGGTAACAGTTCTTGCTTTTGAAGTTTACAAGTAAAGCCACCACCTAAGATAGCACCGATAAGACCACCATAGATAGCAAGTCCTCCCTTATTTATATAGAAAATATTCATAAGGTTGTTTTTGTAATCGTCCCAACTAAACAGTACATAGTAAAGTCTTGCACCGATTATAGCACAAATGATACCTACAATAACTGTATTTAATAATTTATTTTTATCAATCTTAAAATAATCAGCTCTTACAAATGCATAGATACAAGCCAAAACAAGACCTGATGCAATAATAATGCCATACCAATAGACACTTAAACTGCCTATGCTAAAAGCCTCTCTGTTAATATTAAACTCTAATCCTAAACCCGGAAAGGTTACTTCCATAACTACCTCCTACTTTACTACTGACAAAGCAGAATTGTTGTAGTCAAGAATTTCGTTAAACTTACTTTCTACATCACTAAACTGTAAATTATAAATTTCATCAACATAAGAGAAAAATTCTCTGTTTGTAAAGTGGCTTTCCATCAAACCGTTACCAATAGAATTTACTGAATTTAGTGAAGAAATTGCATCACCATAAACTGCCTTTTTAGAGATTTCATAATCTTCTTTAGAAAGGCCCTTTTCTCTTAACTCTTTAATATAGTCAATGATAGTGTCATAAACTTCCTTAGGCTTTTGACTTTCACCGTCAAGAAGTACACAGGAACAACCCTCAGTTTCAAAATATTCATAACTAAAGGACTGATTAATAAGACCTTTGTCAAGCATATCTCTATAGATTTTACTTGTTGAACTAAATAGCATTGCAAGTAGCACATCAACTGAAGCCATATCCTTGCTAGTAGAAAGACCTGTGTATTTATTCTTGAAACCGATATTAAACAGTGGTACTGCAACAGGTAGGTTACATTCTACATAGTCCTTATCCACTTCATATGGTTCATCTTCAAAATAATTTTGAATTGTAACATCTTCAGCAGGTTTTAGAAGTCTATCTGCTACTTCAAGAACTTCATCTAACTTTGCTTTACCACAAACACAAAGTGCCATATTGTTTAGGTTATAGAAAGTGTTGTAGCATTTGTACAAAAGTTCAGGTGTGATTTTGGCAATACTTTCAACTGTACCTGCAATATCAATCTTTACAGGATGATTATGGTACATAATTTCAAGCAAATTGAACATTACTCTCCATTCAGGAGAATCATCATACATCTTGATTTCTTGACCGATAATACCTTGTTCCTTTGCTACTGTTTCTTCAGTAAAATAAGGTCTTTGTACAAAATCCAAAAGAATTTCCAGACTTTCCTTAAAATTATCTGTTGTTGAGAAAAGGTAGCAAGTTTTATCAAAACTTGTAAATGCATTAGCGTTTGCACCTGTCTTTGCATACTTTACAAAGGCATCTCCGTCTTCACATTCAAATAGTTTATGTTCAAGATAATGAGCAATACCATCCGGTACTGTCATTTTCTCTCCACCATTTGAGCTGAAAGTTGTGTTGATTGAGCCATATCTTGTACCAAAAACTGCATAGGTACTGTTGTAGCCCTCTTTTTCATATACATAAATGTTAAGGCCTGATTTATGCTTAACCTTATAATACTTGTCCCCTGTTAGTTGGGATTTTATTTCTTGTACACTCATTCTTTACTCTCCAATGTATAAACTGTATCTAGTTTTAGTTTCTTAGCCATTTCAATAATTTCTTCTCTTGTAACTGAATTTACTTCCTTACAAGCATCTTCAACAGAAGAAATTTTGTTGGAAAGAACCTGAGAAAAATACCATGTTTCCAGTCCAAATTCATTATCGGCAATTGTAATAAAGCTATTGCACATTGATAACTTTGTGGCATTAATTTCAAAGTCGGTAAAGTTGCCCTTTGCTAGGTCATCAAGTTCCTTTAGGATAGCATTCTTAGCTTCCTCGATATTTTTCTTTTCTACACCTGACTCAATAAACATTAAGCCTTTGTTCTTAATAAATCTTGATGAGCAGTAGTAACATAGGCTAAGCTTTTCACGAACATTGTTAAATAGCTTACTGTGAGCAGTACCACCCAACATTGCAACTGCAAGACGCATTGGCATTGTGTTGTCCTTGTTATCGGAAATATCTGTACGGAAAGCAAGAATCATTTTGCTTTGAGAAAGTTCCATTTCTTCCTTTACAGTCTTAACTTCTGTAACTTCACCTGAAACAATGTTGTTAATTTCACATTCTGTACGATCATACTTGCTAAACTGAGCTTTTAGTTCATCAATAACTGCATCGGATGAACTGTCTCCTACATAGAAAATTTCTACTCTGGAATTATTTAGCAATGACAACCAACCGTTATATAGGTCTTCACCTGTTACCTTGTCAATATCTTCCTTTGTACCGAATTTTGATAGGCTATAAGGTTCATCCTTACAGATAATCTTAACTGCTTGATTAATAGAATATGTTCTCTTATCATTAAATTCAGAGTCAATAACTTCCTTTAGCTGACGCTTTTCTTGAGTAATTTCTTCTTCACAGAAAGAATTTCCATCTAACTTAGGATTGAAAATAATATTGCAAAGTAAATCTGTCATATCCTTTGAAATATTATCTCCCTCAAAGGCATATTTATCATCAATGCCACTGATAGAGAAAGTTACAATCTGATTATCACCGGTTTTACGAACAAAACCACCTAAATGAGCACCATATAGGTCGGAAAGTTTCTTAGAAAGTAAAGTAAAATCCGGATACTTACTAGTTGTACGAGTCATAACACCTGAAAGTAAAGCATTGACTGATGCAGTTTCTTTCTTTAGTGGAACAATAAATGACACACTAATCTTTGATGTTTTGAAACGATTGTCCTTTATTGAATTGAAATAGACACCCTTAGCTATTTCTAATCTATTTATGGAATCCATATAATTCCTCCTAATACACATTATCAAGATTATTATACCATAGTGATAGGAATTATAAAAGTATTTTGGGAAAATATATTTTAGGTTGACATATGTAATATGTAATGCTATAATTACTGTTGCTAATAGTTAATATGCGAGTGTGCTGGAATAGGCAGACAGGCACGTTTGAGGGGCGTGTGTCTTTGACGTACGGGTTCAAGTCCCGTTACTCGCACCATAAAAAGACCTAATACATTAGTATTAGGTCTTTTTATTATACCAGCAAAGCGATAACGGGACTTGAAGGCGACCGTTAAGAAAACAGTCCGGTGGACTGTTTTTAGGGAGGGCGTAGATTCCTCTATCCTTTCGTATTTGTGCTTATAAAGCAAGGTAGGCAGTAGTGCAAGAAGAAAGTATGTCACCCATAACCATAATAAGAAGTACACTAGTACTTCTCTTTTTCTTTATACCTCAAAAAGCCCATGGATAAGCCATTTTTAAGGCTTTTTTTATTTTTCATCGGTATACAAATTATTTTCGGATTGCACACTATTTGCATCCATTTTGGTGCAATAGTATTTTGATTTGCACCATAATTGCACCGAAAGATTTTCAGTATTTTGTTAACTTAATGTACTTATGTTATGAAATGAAATACATTAAAAAAAGATTATAGCAAGTGTAAAGGCTACCCAATGGGTAGCCTTTTTGTGTGTTGGTTTATTATTTTTAGACTTATTAATAATTCCTATTTAGTATTTTATAATTGAAAATATCTATATTTCCAAGGTTAGAATATAATTTTACACTTTCTTGTATATTCTTTTCTGTATTGTAATTTGGAATTTTTGGTATTCTGATTAACAAATTTTCTTTGCCGGTTTTATGGCTTAATCTAAGTACATTGTCATATACTTTTAGGTTATCAACACCTGTATAGTTTTTGTATATTTCTGTGTTGATATCTTTAATGTCAATTATCCATTGGTCAATATAGGGTAGAAGTAGTTCGATTTTATCCCACTTAACATTAAGACTTGTTTCTATTCGTATTTTCCATTGGAGAGGTACTAGGTCACAAACTTCCTTTATGTATTCGGCATTTAGCAAAGGTTCTCCACCACCAAATACAATTCCACCACCTGTTGACTTAAAATATATATCATCAACCATTAGAAGATTTACAAGGTCATTAGGTTCAATATAAGTGCAAGGCGTACTTTCACTTTTGCATTGTGGGTTTAAACAATATTTGCAATTTAGAGGACAACCGTAGAATGTAATAAGTGTTGAAATTCCTTTCCCGTCAGTTCCCATTCTGTGCCTATTAATACCCATTATTTCAGCTTTTTTCTTTTCATTATTTATCATCATTGTTGTTCACAATCACCTTTGGGTATTTTACATTATCCAAATTCTTTGTTAATTCTCTTAATTCATTAGCCTCATTATCACAGGCAATACAAGTACCTGCACAAGGTCCGGTATATGTACATTCTTTAAAGTTATAGTCAATCCCATTTAACTTTGCAAATTCCTTACGAATGGCTCTTAATTGCTTACAAATCACTTTTCCATCAGGTCTTGGGGATGGTGCTTTCACCGATTTAATTAATGGATTTCCATCATCATTTCTATAGTGAAAATTAGGATTGCTTTGTATGTTATGGGAACGGTTATTTTCATAATTATCTACCATTTTTAATGACTTAGTCTGAACATAAATATTCTTATCAAAATCAAAGAAATATTTATTAGAATCATTTTCTATATTTCTTTCAATACTTTCTAATTCATTTAATAAGTGACTTGTCTGTTCATTGATAACTTTTTCTATAGTAGCATTATCTATGGTATTATACTTTTTCATTGCTAATTTGTAAGGGTCGTAAACTGCAACAGATTTTACCTTAGATAAATTTGAAAGTGTTTTGTATTGCATAGTACTCTTTGTAATTTTCCCAAAAGGTAAGGGAAAAATCAAGTGGATGTTTCCACTATAATTTGACTTTTGAAGAATATTAAGCACATTAAGAATATCAGTCTTTATGTCACTTAAAATAACAATATCTTTATTTTCTGATACTAAAGGCTCAACTTGATTTGTTAAGGGGAGTCTGGTTTTTATAACTTTAAGTGACTTTTTGTATTCTGATAATGAAGTCATATTTTCATCAGCATACATCCCTGTATCTGCTATTAATAAATTGCAAATCATTCTTTTAACTCCTCGAATAATGCTTTTAGTTCAGGAAGTTGCAATAGCTTTGTTAATGGACCATTACCCTCAATTTTATTAAATGTATAATTTGGAATATAACTATATTTTGATTTTATTCCAAAAAAATCATCATTAAAACTAACTTCAAATTTATAATCTCTTGTATGAAATTCCCCCATAATAAAACCGGCTGTTTTATTTTCAGCAACATATTTTGTTGCCCATTTATAAATTTCATTATAAAGGTTATCATCAATTTTAAGTTGACCCCTAAATATATTTATTCCTTTAGTTTCACTTAAAACATAATCAATAGTTTTATCTGGGTATAAGTTAATATAGAAAACACTTAAACATCCACGAGGTGTAACCTGAATTACATATTTATTATCGTTCATTTCATCATAAACAATAACATCATTCATATCGTTCATAGTTATTTTATATGCCATAGTATCAGCAAGTTGTTGCTTTTCATAAGGCAGTGCAAGTGTAACCGTATAATCGTCATTATTCTCTAAGAAAAACAATATAGACTGAATAAATCCATATAATTCTTCTGTTGTTTTGCAAGGTTCTCCACTAACTTTGATAATATCTTTTGTGTTTGACTCTATGAATTCTTCAAGAGCATCATATACGGAATTTCCTTTTAAATATTTTGAAACATCATCCTTATAACCTTGATACCAAGTTTCATATTCAAGTCTGCAATATGCACTTATAAATTTTTCTTCATATTCTTTTACAATACTCATTAAAGCACCTCCAAAATAAAACAAAGGGTTATTGATTTCCTTTCTATTAATATAATAACATTTGTACTGTCCCATTTTTGGGACTTATCTTTTGAAATTGAAAATTTTTAAGTCTATAAACAAAAAACTAACTACTAAAATAGCAGTTAGTTTTAAAAATAATATTCTATTATGCCTTAAAGTTATATACAGGTTTCATAATATCAATTATATCAACTGAGTCTTTGATAACATCAATAATATCATCAATTGATTTATATGCCATTGGAGCTTCATCAAGGGTTTGTTCATTTACGGAGGTTGTGTAAATTCCCTCCATAGATTTTTTGTATTCCTCTAAATCAAGTTTTTCTTTAGCTTGAGTTCTTGACATTAATCTACCTGCACCATGTGGGGCAGAGTAGTTCCATTCTTTGTTGCCTCTACCTAGTGCAATTATTGAGCCATCCCTCATATTAATTGGAATTAATATCTTTTCATCCTTATGGGCAGCAATAGCACCTTTCCTAAGTATCATTTCATTTGTGTCAATATAGTTGTGAATGGTATGAAAGCTGTCTGTGGCTGTCAGTCCTGTTTTGTTTAGGATTATTTCTGCCATTTTTTCTCTACTTCTTTTAGCAAAGTTTTGGCATATTTCAACATCATAAAGGTAATTACCAAGGAATTCTCCATATAGCCAACAAATATCTTCCGGAATTTCCAGAGCCTTTGCCTTGAAATTATTTCTCAATTCCTTTAGTGCTGATTGAATTTCTTTTCTTCTGCCTTGTGACTTGTATTTCTTAATAATTCTATCTCTTTCTTTAAAATATTCTTCCTTGCCTTGATGTAATTCTATAGCAAGGTGTTGATAATATTCAGCAACTTGCTTGCCTAGGTTTCTACTGCCTGAATGAATTATCAAATAATAAGTTCCGTTACTGCTAATATCAACTTCAATAAAGTGGTTGCCACCACCAAGTGTACCTAGTGAGCGTTGTAATCGTCTTGTATCTTTCAAGTCCCTATAGCAGTGAAGTTTTGTTAAATCAAATCTTTCAATTCTACCGTCCCATACATTTTTTCCTGATGGGATAAAGTGACAAACCTTATCAAGTTCTTCAAAATCAATTTCTTTATCTTGAAGTTTAACTGTAAGCATACCACATCCAATATCAACACCAACAATGTTTGGACAAGCCTTGTCTTTTATAGTCATAGTTGTACCGATAGTACAACCTTTGCCTGAATGAACATCAGGCATTATTCTTACACTTGAACCCTCAGTTAGTTCATAGTCACACATTCTCTTTATCTGTTCGACTGCCTCATCTTCTATTACCTTTGCATAGCAGATTGCAGTTGCTTTTTTACCTTTTATTTCTAACATTTTATCATCTCTTTGTGATATAGTTATGCAACAATTTTTGCATATCGTTCATTGCTTATTGTGTCAATCATAAATTTATATGGTGAAAGCTCACCACTTGCAACCATAGAAAATAATCGTGGTGTTACTCCTGATCGTCGATGTGGCTCGCCAGCACCAACTGATGATCCTATCCGATGAGATCTATGACCGCTTGGTCATGGACGACCTTGAGCACGTGTCCATCGCAAGCCTTGCTCCCGATCTGTTCTGCATCACCTTCTCGGGTCTTTCGAAGTCGCACATGATTGCCGGCTATCGCATCGGTTGGATGGTGCTGTCCGGCGAGAAATACTGCGCGCAGGACTTCATCTTGGGCCTGAACATGTTGTCGAATATGCGCTTGTGCTCCAACGTGCCGGCGCAGTCCATCGTCCAGACCGCCCTGTGGGGCCATCAGAGCGTGCGCAACTACGTGGTGCCCGGAGGCCGTGTATGCGAGCAGCGCGATTACGTATACAAGGCGCTCAACGACATCCCCGGCATCACCGCCGTAAAACCTCGTGCAGCCTTCTACATCTTCCCAAAGATCGACGTGAAGAAGTTCAACATCACCAACGATGAGCAGTTTGCGCTTGATCTGCTGCACGAGAAGAGGATCCTGCTGGTTCCCGGCAAGGGCTTCAACTGGGGTTCGCCCGACCACTTCCGCGTGGTATACCTGCCGCGTATCGAGGTGCTCTCCGAGGCCATGGGACAGCTCGGCGACTTCCTCTCGCACTACCGCCAAGCGTAGCAGGCTGAGAGGCACCTAGCGCTTTCAGGCTTCGCACGTGAGCAGGGGGGCAGTCCCCTGCTCACGTATCAGGGTCGTCCGACCGCTGCTGCGCGGTCGCCTACCGGCATGACAGGGGTCTGTCCCGTCAAGCGCTTTTGAGGCGTTTAGAGATTTCAAACCATTACTCATCAGATATGGGAAGAGGGGCGCAAGCCCCTCTTCCCATATGGTGCCAAGCTATGCGTGGCCTTATTTCAGCTGATACTGATGCGCGAAATGCACCTTGCTTCGATGCGGAGCCATTTCAAAGCAAGGCTGTTCTCGCGGCAACAAGACATCTAGCTCTTGTCCCTTGCATTAGGGAATCTCAATACGAACTCGCACCTTTCGCTCACATGCAGCCGAATCGCGCCGCCGCCTACTGCACTTCGGAGCGATAGGCTGCGATCTCATCGAGGAAGGCTTTGCCGTACTTCTCGAGCTTCTTCATGCCTACGCCGCTAACATCCATAAACTCGTCTTCGGTTTCGGGCATGCGAGCGCACATATCGCGCAACGAGGCATCGCCGAAGACCATGTACGGAGCCAGTCCGCCTTCGACCGCCAGCTGCTTGCGCAACGCACGCAGCCTTTCGAACAGATCTTGGTCGTATGCTGCATCGGGACCGCTTGCCGTACCCGACCCACCGAATGAGTGACCGCCGGCAACGCCAGGCTTGCGCTGCGGTTGTCGCAGCACCTGCTTCATCTGCAATCGAAAATCAGGCGCTGCCGCTTCCCGGAAGCGAGCCCCAAACCCCACTACGGGGAACTGGCCATCCGATATCTCCAAGTACTCGCCCGCCGCAAGCAACTCGATGACCTCTTTCAGCTGCACTTGCGACATGCTGACGGAGTTGAGACATTTCGCCTGCGCAAGGCCGAACTGCTCAAGGCGCTCCATGTTCGTGCCACGCAGCACATCAACCACCACGCCTTTGCCGAACCTTCCGCGCAGCTCCTGCACGCAACGCATGACAGCACGCGCTTCCGCGGTGACATCCACCGCCCTGAACCCACCTTCGCAGTTCGAGCAGTTGTTGCACGAGCCGTTTTCCTGCTGCGCTGCGGACTCATCGCCGAAGTAACGCAACATGTAACCGCGCAGGCATTCGCACGTCAGGCAATAGCCCTCCATAGCCGCCAGCATACGGCGCCTAGCCGCGCGGGCAACCTCAGCTTCCTCGGGGCTCATGCTTTCGTTGCCGCTGTCCTGTTCAAGGAAGAACCTGCAAGTGGACAAATCGCCATCGCTCCAGTAGAGCATGCACTCGCTGGCAAGCCCGTCGCGCCCCGCGCGGCCCGCTTCCTGATAATAAGCCTCGATGCTTGACGGCATGTTGTAGTGGATGACGTAACGCACGTTCGATTTATCAATGCCCATGCCGAAAGCGTTAGTTGCAACGATGACCGCAGCGTCGTCGTTGATCCATGCCTGTTGATTGGCGCTGCGCTCTTCTTTTCTCAATCCTGCGTGATAGCGCGTTGCCTTCACGCCGGACTGCACCAAGTGTTCGTGCACCTTCTCGACGTTCTTGCGCGTATTGCAATACACCACGCCTGAGTCCTCGGGATGCGCCTTCGCATACGTTGTGATGCGGTTCAGCTTTTTATTCGGCTCTAGGCGCTCAACGGAAAAGTGGAGGTTCGGCCGGTCGAAACCGGTGACCGCTTGGTAGGGATCTCGCAATCCTAACAGGCGCACAATGTCGGCACGAACGCGCTCCGTTGCCGTTGCGGTGAGTGCGGCAACAGTAGGACGCGCGGGAAGCTGCTCAATGAACGTACCGATGCGCAGATACGACGGGCGAAAATCCTGGCCCCATTGCGATACGCAATGCGCTTCGTCTACCGCGACCAGCGGGATGGGCGCCTGCGAGGCGAACTCCACAAAGCGCGGGTCCTCCAAGCGCTCAGGCGCAACATAGAACAGGTCGAACCGCCAGAGCACGCGCCATGATCGAGCCCTGCTGAGACGGGGTAAGCGTGGAGTTCAGATACGCCGCCTGAATGCCAGCATCCTGCAAGCTGCGCACCTGGTCGCCCATCAGCGACACCAACGGGCTTATGACCAGCGCAAGGCCGCTCATGACAACGCCCGGTATCTGATAGCACACCGACTTGCCGGCGCCTGTGGGCATGACCGCAAGCGCATCGCGACCCGCGAGCAAAGCCTGCACCACGCCCTGCTGGCCCGGCCTGAAATCCTTGTAGCCGAAATGCATCTCCAGCGCCAAGCGCGCCTGCTCTATAGGTACCGACACGGCAAACCTTTCCCTAACAACAAGTTTCACAATGCGCAAAGTGCAAGCGCAAATCTAAATGCAGATGCAATGCAAACGCAAATCCGCGATACACGATCACCTTACCGCAATCCTGCAAGAGGATCGCGGCTCGCAACAGCTTCGAAGCCCATCCAGAAGCGTTTCATCTGGGAAAATGCCTCGGTAAACGCCTAGATAATAATCCCTTCACAGTGATCTATTTCGTGCTGGATAATCTGCGCAGTGAATGCTGCAGTATCTGACCTTTGTGGAGGTTGTTCGTACCAGAAAGTATTTTCCACA
>OGZW01002431.1_pt1 | contig 14576 bp, 11 predicted proteins | sample 1577001 | NCBI WGS metagenome assembly OGZW01 (sample SAMEA3541519, study PRJEB24748) | human gut metagenome | biome: human gut; feature: human-associated habitat; material: faeces | place: China | collected 2012 | reverse complement strand
AGAGCACTTGACTTTTAATCAAGTTGTCGGGGGTTCGAATCCCCCGTGTCTCATTAAAATTGAGTTCATAGTTATATGCTATGGGCTTTTTTATTTTATAAAACAAATACGGCACAGTATATTTTTATTGAACAAAGATAGAAATATACTGTGTTTTTATTTTGAATATTGAATTCTGTAAAAATTGATATCAATCTAAGAAATGGTATATAGAATATTTGACAAATAGCTGATAGCATAATATCAGCGGAGAATGAAACGAGGCCGCTGCAAATGGAAAAGATGGAGGAAACGTGTGATGAGCATGGAGCAGAAGTCAAAACGGCTGGAGCGGGGCGCAGGAATTTTGTTGCCAATCAGCAGCCTGCCGTCGCCATATGGTATCGGATCATTGGGAAAAGAAGCATATCAATTTGTAGATCAATTGGAAGAAGCCGGACAGAAATACTGGCAGGTACTTCCGGTTGGACCAACAAGCTTTGGAGATAGTCCTTATCAGTCATTTTCTACCTTCGCAGGAAATCCATATTTTATAGATTTGGATCTGCTACAGAAGGAAGGATTATTGGAAAAGGAAGAAATTCAGAAAATAGACTGGGGCGAACTGGTTTATGATGTGGATTATCAGAAAATGTATGTGAACCGGTTTGGAATTTTGAAAAAGGCATTTCTGCGGTGGCAGGAAAAGTCTTCGTCTGATTATCAGGATTTTGTTCATAAAAATCAGGAATGGCTGGAGGATTATAGTCTCTTTATGTCCTGTAAAGACTATTTCGGAGGTGTTGAATGGCTGTCGTGGAGTGAGGACATACGTTGCCGTAAAGAGACGGCTTTGAAATATTATCGTCAGCTATTGAAAGAAAAAATGGAATTCTGGTGTTTCGTACAATATAAGTTTTTTGAACAGTGGAATGCATTAAAGAAATATGCAAATCAAAAGGAAATACAGATTATTGGAGATATCCCGATTTATGTGGCATTGGATAGTGCCGATGTGTGGGCAAATCCGGGACAGTATCAACTGGATGAGACACTTCACCCGATTGACGTGGCAGGGTGTCCGCCGGATGCATTTTCGGATTACGGACAGAAATGGGGAAATCCCATTTATGATTGGGATATTATGAAAAAGGATCATTTTACCTGGTGGAAAAAGCGTATTAAAGCAGCAGGCAGTATGTATGATGTTGTGCGAATTGATCATTTTATTGGGATTGTAAGATATTATGCTATTCCGGCAGAAGGGGTACCGGTAGATGGAGCATTTCGAAAGGGACCCGGAGAAAAGCTGATCAAAGCCATTGATGAAGCAATTGGGGATGCAAAGGTGATTGCAGAAGATCTGGGCGTGGTTGTGCCGGGTGTCAGACAGCTTTTGAAGCAAAGTGGATATCCGGGAATGAAAATTCTGGAATTTGCATTTGATGGGAAAAGAGATAATGAATATCTGCCACATAATTATGAGAGAAATTGTGTGGTGTACAGCGGAACTCATGATAATGAAACACTACTTGGATATTTTGATTCGCTGCCGGAAGAGGGGTATCAGTATCTGCTGGATTATACAGGACTTTGTATAAGTGACAGAATTTGCTCAGAATTCAAAGAAAAACTGGCAAATGCGGTGATCCGGCTGGCTTATCAGAGTGTGGCGGATACAGTCATTCTTCAAATGCAGGATATTTTGAAAAAAGATAATGATGCGAGAATGAATCTGCCTTCAACGATTGGTCAAAACTGGCGCTGGAGACTGAAGAGGGGCGAGTTTGGCGAGAAGGAAATTAAGTTTCTGGGAAAGATGGCAGATATTTATGATCGTTAATATAACAAGATTTAAAAATATAAAATTGAAATCATCAGGAGGACAAAAATGCTTGAGAAATTTGTAAAGGATCACTATCAGAAAAGTTTAAAGGATTGCAGCAATGATGAAATTCATATTGCTTTGCTGGAGCTGGTAAAGGAGCAGGCAAAACAGAAGGAAAGCCATGCCGGAAAAAAGAAGGTTTATTATATTTCCGCAGAGTTTCTTATTGGAAAACTATTGTCCAATAATCTGATCAATCTGGGTCTTTTTGATACGGTGAAAAAGGAATTGGAGGAGAATGGAAAAAGTATTTATGAGATTGAGGAGATTGAGCCGGAGCCATCGCTGGGAAATGGTGGATTGGGACGTCTGGCAGCGTGTTTCCTGGATTCTATTGCGACTCTTGGGATTCCGGGAGACGGCATTGGTATCAACTATCACCTGGGACTTTTTAAGCAGGTATTTGAGCAGAATCTGCAGAAGGAATATCCTAATCCATGGATTGAGAAAAATAGCTGGCTGACAAAGAGGGACAAAAGCTATACTGTAGAGTTCCGTGATCATATTGTAAAAGCTTCTCTGTACGATATTGCGGTCACCGGTTATGAGAACAGGACAAATCAGCTTCATTTGTTTGATATTGACAGTGTGGAGGAGAAGATTACAAAAGATGGCATTTCCTTTGATAAGGAGGATATAGAACATAATCTGACTCTTTTCCTGTATCCGGATGACAGTGATGAGAAGGGACAGCTTCTGCGAATTTATCAGCAGTATTTTATGGTGTCAGCCGGAGCACAGCTCATTCTGGAGGAATGTGAGGCAAGGGGATGTAATCTTCATGATCTGCCGGATTATGCGGCAATCCAGATCAACGATACCCATCCGACAATGGTGATCCCGGAGCTGATCCGTCTGCTTCTGATCCGTGGCATCTGTATTGAAGAAGCTATGGAAATTGTAGCTAAAACATGTGCTTATACAAATCATACGATTCTTGCGGAAGCACTGGAAAAATGGCCGATTGCGTATCTTCAGAAGGTTGTGCCACAGCTTCTTCCGATCATTCATATTCTGGATAATGAGGCAAAGAAAAAATATCCGGATGAGGCAGTTGCAATTATTGATAAAGAAGACAGAGTACATATGGCGCATATTGATATGCACTATGGATATAGTATAAATGGTGTGGCATATCTTCATACGGAGATTTTGAAAAACAGTGAGCTGAAACCATTTTATGAAATTTATCCGGAGAAGTTTAATAATAAAACAAACGGTATTACCTTCCGCCGCTGGCTACTTCATTGCAATGAGGAGCTGACTTCCTGGATCGAGGGGCTGATTGGCAATGGATTTAAAAAGGATGCCACAGAACTGGAAAAATTACTGCAATATCAGGGAGATAAGAAGGTGCTGGAGAGTCTGTTGCGGGTAAAGGCTGAGAAGAAAAAACAGTTGAAGGAATATCTCTTGCGGACACAGGGAGTTGAGATTGATGAAAATTCGATTTACGATATTCAGGTAAAACGTCTTCACGAGTACAAGAGACAGCAGCTCAATGCACTTTATATCATTCACAAGTATCTGGAGATTAAGAGGGGCATTATTCCGGAAAAGCCGGTTACAGTGATCTTTGGCGCAAAGGCAGCACCGGCGTATGTGATCGCAAAGGATATTATTCATCTGATCCTTTGTCTGCAGGAGCTGATCAATAAGGATGAGCAGGTAAATCCATATCTTCGTGTGGTAATGGTAGAGAATTATAATGTCAGCAAGGCGGCACAGCTTATTCCGGCGTGTGATATTTCAGAGCAGATTTCTCTGGCTTCCAAGGAGGCAAGCGGTACCGGTAATATGAAGTTTATGCTTAACGGTGCGCTGACACTGGGAACTATGGATGGAGCAAACGTGGAAATTGCAGATCTGGTAGGAAAAGATAATATTTATATCTTTGGTGAGGATAGCGAGACAGTGATTGACCGGTATGCGCAGGGCAGCTATGTGTCCCGAGATTATTATGAAAAGGATACAGCTTTGAAGGAAGCGGTGGACTTTATTGTTGGCAGGGAAATGATGGCGGTAGGAGATGAAGAACACCTGACACGCCTGTATAATGAGCTCTTGAATAAGGACTGGTTTATGACGTTTCCTGATTTTAAGGACTATATTGCAACAAGAGAAAAGGCATATCATGATTATAATGATCGTATGGCGTGGGCAGAAAAGATGTTGGTAAATATTGCGAAAGCAGGATTTTTCTCATCAGACCGGACTATTGAGCAGTACGATCAGGAAATCTGGAGGACAGGAACGAGTAAATAAAAAGCTAAGTTTTTGTCTAAAAAATATTGTAAAATAAAGAAACAATTACACTCTCTTTCGGTAGGAATACCGGAAGGGAGTTATTTGGCATATTGAAAAAGATGAGTTTTTTGAAGAATTTACAGGATTTTCGGAAGCAGCATTTAGAAGGTGAAATTGTCATGAAAATTTAGAGAAAAATTTGGGTTTCCAAGGCAGATGTGGTAAACTAAATCTAAAAAAAAATGCTAAAAATCAGTAATTATGATTTTGTGTGGATTTGCGGAAATAAAAGATGTCAAATAGTGCAAAAAGATATCTTATAGAAATGAGGTCGGATATGATTCAGATATTAATCGTGGATGATGAGAAAATAGAGAGAAACGGTATTAAATTTTTGTTAAAGCAGCTTCATATGGAGGCGGAAATCCGGGAGGCGGTCAATGGCGTAAAGGCATTGGAGGCTCTGGAGGAAAAGCCGGTGGATATATTGCTGACGGATATTAAAATGCCTTTTATGGATGGACTTGAGCTGGCAGAAAATGTCATGAAAAAATATCCTCAGACAAAAATGGTGATCTTTAGTGGGTATGGAGAGTTTGAATATGCCAGAAAGGCAATGAAATCTGGTGTGGACAGCTATATTTTAAAGCCTGTGGATCCGGAGGAATTCCGCAATACTATGGAGAAGGTGCTGCAGGAGATTGAAGGAGAACGTCTGGAGGACGAGCGCAAGGAAAAGAACCGTAATTTTGTCCGGGAGCATGTATTATTGTCCCTGTTGAATGGTGCCGCACCACAGGATCTGGCGGCAAGCTTAGGGGGGGCAGACAGTCTGGAGTATGTACAGGACTTTCACAATATGATGCTGCTGGAATTTGACAGGGAATTTTTTGGAAGAACCGGTCTGGATTTTCTGGAAAATCTCCGGGAAGAAATGAAGGAGCCGTTTTTGTACTTGAATATGAACCCACAGCAGGGAATCATTCTGTTGGAACGGGAGATTGATGTGGAATCCAGAAAGGAAATGGCGCAAAAACTTCTGGATGCCATTGAGGAGAAATATGCGGAGAAGTGCTATATTGCGGTCAGCCGTGAGTTTGTGCGGCCGGTGAAGCTGGCAGAGGAAATGGAACGGCTGGAGCTTCTGATGGAAAATAAATTTTATGTACCGGAGGATCGTGTGTTTAGTGAAGAGCAGCAGACAGAGGCAAATCTTTCCCAGATTGATGACGATACTCTGATGAAGCAGATTCGGCAGGATATCAAAATGAAGGATATGGCAGGGCTGCGTCGTCATTTTGAAGGGCTGTGCGAGAAGTATCAGAGCAAAAAGAATTTTTCACAAATGTATGTAAAATTTATTTTTTCAAATTTATTGAAGGATGTATACGAAATACTGCCCAAGGAAAAGTCCGGTGGTCTGAATCAGGATATTGACCGGTTATACCGGACTAATGATTTCCAGGAGGTGACGGAAATCATTAATGAAGGCATTAAACTTTTAGAACAGAGCTTTGCAATCAATCCACAGATGGAGCATCGGGAGATTGAGACAGTGAAGCAGTATATTTATGCTCATTATGGTGAGGAACTGAGTGTGGATATGCTGGCAGATCAGGTTTTTCTGGCTCCAAGTTATCTCAGTCATATTTTTAAGAAGGAGACAGGACAGAATCTCAGCAAATTTATTAAGGCACTTCGCATGGAGAAGGCAAAGGAAATGCTGGAGGAGACTCATAATAAAATTGTAAATATCAGTTATGCGGTGGGCTATCCGAATGTATCATATTTTTGCCAGAGTTTTCGGGAATATTACGGTGTGAGTCCGCAGAAGTATCGGAATCAGTAAGTAGGAAAATGCAGGAAATGGTGGAACAGTAAACAATGAAAAATAAGATTAAAAACTGGTTTGGAAATGCAAAAATACAAAAGAAAATAATGATCATATACATCTGCATTGGCACGGTGCCTATCCTGCTTTTGGGCCTCTTTGTGCTGTCACAGGAGAGGAAAACCCTGATGGAGAGGGAGCGTAGAAATATTGAGGATTCTCTGTCACAGGGAGCATCTCAGTTGAAGTCTAAAATATTGGTCTATAATAATCTGTCGGATTATATTGCATTTAACCATCCAATCTCGGATGTACTGATCGGTGATTATGATGATATTTTTTCTATGTATGAGCAGTATACGGCGACGGTAGATCCGGTACTTTCATCTTTAAAATATTTCAATCCAAATATCAACCAGATCACCATATATCTGGATAAGGATATTGTAAAGCATGATACAACGGTGGATGCACTTCATACCATAGAGGGTGAAAAATGGTACAGGGAATATAAGGATTCCTTAAGTCAGAAGGTAAAATGGATCATTGACGGAAAAGAAAAAACATCTTTTTCAGCAAGGACCATGCCGATTATGGAGCAGAATAAACAAAAGGGAATTTTATATCTGGATGTGAATTATGATACGTTATTTTCCGGGTTTGATGACATTTCCAGAGACGGTTATGGACTATATGTCATAGACAAAGCAGGAAATGTATTGTTTGAGAAGGACACCTTTGATCAAAAAGCCGGCAATAAGACCGGCGCAAAGAAGGATGGAAAAGATCAAAGTACCCAGAATGGGACAGAAGGAAAAAGCAGATTATCCTTAAAAAAATTAAAAGAGAAAATGGCGGATCAGGAAAAGGGAAAAAGGAGCAATTATCTGATCGTGTCTGCAGATGCAGGGGTAGATGACTGGCAGGTGATCGCATATCAGCCGCAGAAAATGATGGCGAGAGAGGTGCAGACGCTTGTTGTGCTGATTCTTGGAATTATTGCCATTTGCATTGTGACGTCGGTTGTTGCTTCAAAAGCATTTTCAAGGTTTGTGGTGCGGGATATTAAACGGCTCCGGGATAATATGCAGGCGGTAGAGGAAGGTAATATGGAGCTTATGGTTACCAGTAATGCGAAGGATGAGGTGGGAAGTCTGATCCGGGGATTCGGAAGCATGCTGGGGGAGATCAACCGATTGATCCATGAAGTATATGAAAGCAAGCTGACCCAGAGAAAGTCAGAAATGACGGCACTTCAGGCACAGATCAACCCACACTTTCTTTATAATTCCCTTTCATTGATCAACTGGAAGGCGCTGGAGGCAGGGCAGCAGGACATTAGCAAGATTACACTGGCATTATCTTCTTTTTACCGGACTTCTTTGAACCGGGGCAAAAATGTGCTGACCATTGAGAAGGAAATTGAAAATATGAAGTCTTATCTGGAGATTCAGCTATGTATGCATGATAATGACTTTGATGTGATCATGGATATTGATGAGGAAATCCTGCAATATCAGACATTAAATCTGCTGTTGCAGCCTTTGGTGGAAAATGCCATTGATCATGGAATTGACCTGAAAGAGGATGGCAGAGGATATATTAAAATAATAGGACGTAAAGATGATCACAATATTTATCTGACGGTAGAGGATAATGGTGTGGGAATCGAACCGGAGCTTTTGTCCTCTATATTGGAATTTAAGACAAAGGGGTATGGTGTCCGGAATGTGAATCAGAGAATCCGGCTCTATTATGGGGAGGAATATTGTCTGAAAATTGAGAGTGAGGAAGGAAAGGGAACAAGGTGCACCATAAATATTCCACAGGTACTCAAGAAATAGAAGAGATCGAAAAATAGTAGTTGCGGATTTTACCATTTCATCCTATAATTTCATAGGGTTCATTAAGTAAAAAGTGGTGAAATAGTTAGAGTACAAATTTTAAGTGCATTATTGAAGTGGGGAGTTGTGCGGAAATAATACAGAATAAACAGAAATGTGAGGTTACAAGATGCCAGTTTTTGATTTTAATCAGGAGAAAAAGGACGCAGTCAAAGCAGAGAAAACGTACAAATTAGTTTATTCGAATGAAAGAGTGCCGGATGGGTCACATCCGGTCATGCTGTTGAAGGATGAGGAAAAGAAGCTTATGCATCATTCCTCCGGTATGTTTACAGCACCCACAAAGGGGACGGCATTTACATGTGATGAGGAAAAGACGTCTCATGATATTTTACAGATCGATGCACGTTTTGAGAAGCTGGTAAAGTGGCTTGGAGAGAACCATATTATGGTTAAGCTGTCCGGTGCCAGTACAGATCAGGGATACGCAGTTTATAAGATCTTTGAGACCGGTGTGGCTATGAGAGGTACGAAGCTTTCCGGAGAAAATGGATTTTTGCAGTTTATGATCGAGCGGTTGCTGCAGAGTGATGCACCTTCGAAGGAAGTCGTTGATTTTGATGAGATTGAAGACTCCGATGATATGAAGCTTACCAGTATTCAGAGTATTACGGATTATCTGATGTGTGCGGGAAGTACACTTCCGGACAATATCCGTCTGTGGGCGAGACGTAATCTTGCGGTAGCGAAATCTACAGAGGTGACGCCGGAGGAGCGCCGTCATGCACAGCGTGCGCTCTCTATTATGTTAAATATTCAGTGGAAAAATACAGATTTCCAGCCGATCGATCCGGTGGAGGCCAGAAAAATTCTGGACGAGGAGCTGTATGGACTGGACAATGTAAAGCAGCGTATTATTGAGACGATCATTCAGATCAATCGTACTCATACCCTGCCGGCATATGGTATTCTTTTGATCGGACCGGCAGGTACCGGAAAGTCACAGATTGCCTATGCCGTTGCAAAGATTTTGAAAATGTCGTGGACAACGCTGGAAATGAGTTCTATCAATGATCCGGAGCAGCTTACCGGAAGCTCCCGGATTTATGCTAATGCAAAACCCGGTCTGATTATGGAGGCGTTTGCCAATGCAGAGAGCTCTAATCTGCTGTTCATTATCAACGAGCTGGACAAGGCTTCTGCCGGAAAGGGAAATGGAAATCCGGCGGATGTATTGCTGACACTTTTGGATAATCTTGGATTTACCGATAATTATGTAGAATGTAATATTCCGACTACCGGGGTTTATCCGATTGCTACGGCGAATGACAAGGCGGCAATCAGTGCACCACTTATGTCTCGTTTTGCTGTGATCGAGCTGCCGGACTACAGCCTGGAAGAAAAGAGAGTGATCTTTACCAAATTTGCGATGCCAAAGGTATTAAAGAGAATTGGTCTGCGAAGCGAGGAGATTGCGATTACAGAGGAAGCACTGGATGCGATCATGGATATTTTTAAGGATACATCAGGAATTCGTGATATCGAGCAGGCAGCAGAACATATTGCCGCAAATGCGCTGTACCGCATCGAGGCGGAGAAGATGGTATGCGTTACTTATACAGCGGAGATGATCCGGGAGTTGTTAAAATAAATAAGCTGCTTTGAACTAAAAAACAGCCTGAATTTGATTTCACCCCAAAGGGAGTTGTTTGAAATCAAATCCGGGATGTTTTATTTTAGTGTATAGGAAAATGCTCGTAGCGTAGAGTGAGCAAGGGCAAAACGCTGGTTTTGCCCTTTTTTATGAATGGCTGTATCAGATTATTTTGTCTTATCTTTCTTGAGCTCGTTCATTCTCATGGCACGAACCTTCAGTGGGAGACCCCATAATGTAATGAAGCCTTCTGCATCATGATGGTCGTACATATCACCTGTGGTAAAGGATGCCAATGACTCACTGTACAGAGAATATGGAGAAGTTGTTCCGTTCTTAATGATATTGCCCTTGTAGAGACGAAGTTTTACTTCACCGGTTACATACTGCTGTGTTACATCAACGAATGCGGAGATTGCTTCACGAACAGGTGTGAACCATTTACCTTCGTATACAATGCTTGCAAGCTTGCTGCCGAGCTCTAACTTCAATGCGATGGTGTCACGGTCAAGAACAAGCTCCTCTAACTGCTGATGTGCTTCCATCAGGATTGTTCCACCCGGAGTCTCATATACACCACGGCTCTTCATACCAACGACACGGTTCTCAACGATATCAACAATACCGATACCGTGCTTTCCACCGATGGTATTCAGCTCACGGATAATATCAGCAACTTTCATTTTCTTGCCGTTCAGAGCAGTAGGAACACCCTTTTCAAAAGAAATAGAAAGCTCTACATCCTCATCCGGTGCCTTCTCCGGTGTAACACCGAGAACAAGCATATGATCGTAATTTGGTGCCTTAGCAGGATCCTCAAGCTCCAGTCCCTCATGGCTGATATGCCAGATATTTCTATCACGGCTGTAAGACTGATCGGTTCCGAACGGAAGATCAATGCCGTGTGCCTTACAATACTCAATCTCTGCCTCACGGGAATCCATACCCCATCTGTCGTCACGCCATGGAGCGATAACCTTGATATCCGGAGCTAATGCCTTGATACCAAGCTCAAAACGAATCTGGTCGTTACCCTTACCGGTTGCACCGTGGCAGATTGCAACGGCATTTTCCTTACGGGCAATTTCTACCAGCTTTGCAGCGATCGTAGGTCTTGCCATAGCAGTTCCCATGAGATATTTATGTTCGTAAACGGCACCAGCCTGTACACAAGGCATAATGTAGTTTTCGCAAAGATCATCAACAACGTCCTCAATGTAAAGCTTAGAAGCACCGGAGAGTTTTGCACGCTCCTCTAATCCATCGAGCTCCTCGCCCTGTCCACAGTCGATACAGCAGCATACAACCTCATAGCCGTATGTTTCCTTTAACCATGGAATAACTGCAGTTGTGTCAAGTCCGCCTGAGTAGGCTAAAATAACCTTATCCATCTTTTTGTCCTCTTTTCTTTTTGTTGTGATTACTTGGTTTTGAAAATCATACTGTGTCAATGCGGCGTAGGTATAGCCTGCCACACTCTTCTATCATAGCGTAAATGGCATAAAATGACAAGATTTGATTTGCTGTCTTCTTGACATTCCAGGTTTATTATTATAAAGTTAAAATAGGTTGATAACAATAGACTTATGATGCTTTTACTATTATTTATTGATCACCGGAAAGGGGGAATAACCATGGAATATATGAAGTTATGTGACAGTGACTATCGTTTTATGCAGGTCGTGTGGGAATATGCACCGATTCCATCCGGAGAGCTGGTAAAGCGGTGCGATGAGGAGCTGGGCTGGAAGAAATCCACAACTTATACGGTGATTCGCAAGCTGTCAGAAAAAGGATATATTCGGAACGAGGATGCGGTTGTTTCGGTGCTGATCCCACAGGAACGGGTGCAGCGGGATGAGTCCAATTATTTTGTGGAGAGAACGTTCGGGGGATCATTGCCCGGATTTCTGACTGCATTTCTGGGGGGAAAACATATTTCGAAAAAGGAAGCGGAGGCGATCAAAAAGATCATAGATCAGTATAGCAAGGGGTAATGTATATGAAAAAATTTAATGGTAGAAAAAAGTTGTATGCGAAAAGGGCTTTGATGGAATCTGTAATAATGGTTCTAATGCTTTGCGGGTGTTCGGATCACACAGTGGATAATCCGTTTTCTAAAGACACGGGGTATCAGGTCGAAATGGTAAAAGATCAGTCTGATGATAAAGGGCATATGGTCTGCGATTATAAGATTTTCCATAAAAAAGACGGACTGTTGATGCAAGATGTTTATGGAGATGCAATTTATGGTGATATTGACGGAGATGGAAAATGTGAGGCGGCTTTTGTAACCATGGAGGGGTCCGGAATTCAGAGAATGTGTATTTATATTGCAGATGCGGAGAAAGAAGTGGCTGTTTCTGAAAAACTTGATGTTATGTATGATATTTTTGATATTAAAGGGGTCGAAAATGTAGGAGATATCAGAGTCGCAAATGGTCAGATGAAGAAAAATGAAATACAGATGGAGGTGAGTGGAGCAAAGTATAAAGTCGAAATGGAAGCGGATGGAACGGCAGCAGGTACAGTGGATGGAACAGAAACCAAGGTGATTGCTGCCAGTGATATTAAGGTGCAAAATATTACAGAGGATTGGAAGAGAAGATTTGAGGAGGAATCGCGTATTGAAAAATAATTGGAGAAAGAATTTATGGTGTGTTGTGGTTACGGTAATGATTCTGGTGCCTTTGTGGGGGCAGGGCAGCAGAGCAAAAGCGGCAGAAGCTGGCAGTCTGGAAATTAATGAGCAAAATTTTCCGGCATACTTACGGAAAATTTCTAAAAACATTTCAGAGTGACAAGCTACCCGGTATTGTCATACAAAACGCAACAAAGCATCTTTCATCAGAGAATAGATGCTTTGCTGCGTTTTATGTAACAGAGAGTATATTGTCTAAAACATATACATCATTCTATTATCTTTGCATCTTCTATGTCATCATCACTCTTGCTGCCGGTAACAGGTGCTTTAGGACGAAGACGGGTAAATTTGAACCAGTTTATCAATTCCGAAACCGCATAGACCAGACTGGTGATTCCGATAATGATAAACGCCGTAGAACGCACGCCCGTAGGATTGAACAGCGCAACCAGCCCGGCCAGCAATATAGCCACCGGAACAACGTAGAATCCGCCCGGCACAGGCGTCCATCTGCGGGCAGCCGACAGCGAGGCTATCTGCTGCACACCACCCATCACGAGGATAAAGCCCAGCACGAACGTCAGCAAATCGGCAAAAAAGCCCGGCATAATAACCAGCCATAGTCCAAATAACAGGCTTCCTATCCCCTCGATAGGGAATCGGCGGCGCACTTCTGCATTTTGAGCATAATATCCTATAATACTAATAAGCGAAGGCACAAGGAAAATGACGCCAATCGTTATCACAAAATAATCACCGGCCTGATTGGGAAACATCACCAGCACCAAACCGATTACCAGCGCACACACAGCGCGCAAAAACGAATAACTTAATCCTTTCATGAGTCTTTGATTTTTTGCGAAGATACATTATTTATCCGAACAACCTCGCATGATAATACTGAAAAATCAATTTACATTGAGCCAGGCATTCAAGTCTTCGGCTATAAAAAGCCAATACAATAATAAAACAATGGCAATAATCACACCTATAGTAATCAGATGTTTCCGTTTCATAGTCCGTTCCTTTCTTTTTTATAGTAAATAATAGTATCCGCCATAAACAACAAAACTTTAAGAAAAAAGTTCTCATAAGAAAAAAAGAAAGATTTGCTTTGATTATTAAAACAATGTGCTTATATTTGCCTCGGTCAAAAATAAAAAAGATAATGAAAACAATGTTCGTAAATACATATTGGTGGTGGCATCCGTTACAACTCCGGCAGTCGTAAGGGAGCAGTGCTCGTATGTATATATGTACAATATAGATATAAAAAGAGCCCTGTCGCACCAAGCGACGGGGCTCTTTTATTTAAACGATGTATATAGCTAACAGTTCGCAACCGGTAACTGGCAGCCAACAATTAAATAATAAAACAATATATGGTTAGTTTCTTAGTTGACAAAGAAGGTTATTACGGAGAATTCGGCGGAGCATACGTTCCCGAAATACTCCACAGGTGTGTAGAGGAATTGCAGAAAACTTATCTCACAGTCCTGCAAAATAAAGATTTCAAGCAGGAATACGACCGGTTGCTGCGCGACTACGTAGGACGTCCCTCACCGCTCTACCAGGCACGGCGCCTGTCGGAAAAGTACGGTTGCCGGATTTACCTGAAACGGGAAGACCTGAATCATACCGGCGCACACAAAATCAACAATACCATCGGGCAGATTCTGCTGGCACGCCGTATGGGCAAACGCCGCATCATAGCCGAAACAGGTGCCGGACAGCACGGCGTTGCCACAGCCACCGTATGTGCATTGATGAATATGGAGTGCATCGTATATATGGGCAAGACCGATGTGGAACGCCAGCACGTCAACGTAGAGAAGATGAAGATGCTGGGTGCAACCGTAGTGCCCGTGACCAGCGGAAACATGACCTTAAAGGATGCCACCAACGAAGCCATACGCGACTGGTGCTGCCACCCCGCCGACACCTACTACATCATCGGCTCCACCGTAGGCCCGCATCCCTACCCCGATATGGTGGCACGCCTGCAATCGGTCATCAGCGAGGAAATCAAAAAACAGCTCATGGAAAAAGAAGGACGCGAGTCTCCGGACTATCTCATAGCCTGCATAGGCGGTGGAAGCAATGCTGCCGGAACCATTTACCACTATGTGGACGACCGCCAGGTACAGATTGTCCTTGCCGAAGCCGGAGGCAAAGGGATAGAAACAGGAATGACTGCCGCTACCATTGCCTTAGGCAAATTGGGCATTATCCATGGAGCACGCACCTACGTTATCCAAAACGAGGATGGACAGATTGAAGAGCCTTACTCCATCTCCGCCGGACTGGATTATCCGGGCATCGGCCCCATGCATGCCAACCTTGCCGCACAAAAGCGCGCCATCGTTCTCTCCGTAAATGACGACGAGGCCATCCGCGCCGCCTACGAACTGACTAAGCTCGAAGGCATCATCCCCGCATTGGAAAGCGCCCACGCCCTCGGTGCGCTGAAGAAGCTGAACTTCAAAACC
>OGZW01002430.1_pt1 | contig 14578 bp, 10 predicted proteins | sample 1577001 | NCBI WGS metagenome assembly OGZW01 (sample SAMEA3541519, study PRJEB24748) | human gut metagenome | biome: human gut; feature: human-associated habitat; material: faeces | place: China | collected 2012 | reverse complement strand
GTGGTGGTAGTAGGCTACGGTGTACAGAAGAAAGCGAATCTGACTGGTGCGGTAAGCAGCGTGAAGATGGATGAAGTATTGGGAGACCGTCCGGTAGTGTCGGTCAGCGATGCCTTGAAAGGCGCGATGCCCGGTTTGCAGATTACGGGTAACTCCGGTAGACCAGGAGAGGAAATGAGTTTCAATATCCGTGGTGTCAACAGTCTGGATAAGAATGGCAAACCGTTGGTTCTGGTGGATAACGTAGAAATGGATATCAATATGCTCGATCCGAATGATATTGAATCAGTAACGGTCTTGAAAGATGCTGCTTCTTCGGCTATCTACGGGGCACGTGCCGCATTTGGCGTCATTCTGATTACGACAAAGAAAGGATCGGATTCAACCAGGCTTTCTATTAATTATTCTAACAATTTCTCATTTAGCAGACCTGCCAATATGCCTCGTAAGGCAACACCGCTTCAGACGGTGCAGGCTTATAAAGACATGGGAACCATCAACTATCAGAGTGGACAGAATGTGGATACGTGGCTGGATTTATTGAAAGAATACAATGCCAATCCTTCGGCTTATCCCGATGGGTATGCAATGGTGGACGGATTGCGCTATAGTCTGGCAGAAACCAATCTGTTTGATGATATGATGGAGACCGGTTTCCAGCAGACGCACAATCTTTCTGTAGGTGGCGGCACGAAAGATATATCTTATCGTTTCTCTTTCGGTATGGTCGATGAGAATGGAGTGCTGGCCTCGGACAAGGATGCGTATAAACGTTACAATGTGTCTTCTTATATCCGTTCGGACGTATTCTCATGGATTACTCCGGAACTGGATATCAAATACACGAACTCGAAATCAGAATTGCCGGAGACTTCGGGAGGATATGGAATCTGGGGAGCAGCCGTTGCCTTCCCGTCTTATTTCCCTACCGGAACAATGAATATCGACGGAGAAGAACTACCGATTAATACTCCCCGGAATCTGATTAATCTTGCTTATCCGACGACTATCCAGAAAAACAATATCCGTATCTTCGGAAAGGTGACGATTACTCCTTTGAAGAACGTCAAACTGGTGGGTGAATATACATACAACCATCTGAGTAATGAAAAGACCAAGTTTGAAAAGAAGTTCTATTATGCCCACGGAGGTAACTTTGTGAAAGAGACTTCGACGGCAAACTCTAAGTATGAAAACTCCAACGGCATTACCGATTATAATGCCCTGAACTTCTACGGAAACTACAATAACACATGGGGCAAGCATGAAGTCACCGTGATGGGAGGTTTCAATCAGGAGAGCAGTGACTATCGCTATGCGGAAATGTCGCGTATGAACATGATTAACGAAGACCTTCCTTCTATATCGCAGGCTACAGGAGATTATTTCGCTAAAGATAAATTCGAACGCTATACAGTAAGAGGATTATTCTATCGTATCAACTACTCCTTTGCCGGCAAATATCTGATTGAAACGAACGGACGCTATGACGGCTCTTCCAAATTTCCGAAAGACAGTCGCTTCGGTTTCTTTCCTTCTGTCTCTGCCGGATGGCGTGTGAGCGAAGAAGCGTTTATGAAACCGTTGACATCCGTATTGTCTAACTTAAAATTGCGTGCTTCGTGGGGTAATATCGGCAATCAGAGTATCACTCCATACGCTTATATTCCGGGTATGGATGCCGAGCAGGCTTACTGGACCGTTTCGGGTATCAAGGTAACTACCCTTAAACCTGCCGCATTGGTCAGTAACAGTTTTACCTGGGAGAAAGTGACGACTGTCGATGTCGGTTTTGATCTGGGTTTATTGAACAACAGGCTGAATCTTGTATTCGACTGGTATCGTCGTGATACGAAAGGTATGCTCGCTCCGGGAGCGGAATTACCGGCTGTGCTGGGTGCAAGTGCTCCTTTGCAGAATACTGCCGATCTTCGTTCCAAAGGATGGGAGATCACTGTAGACTGGAATGATCAGATCGGAAAAGTGAAATACAATCTGGGCTTCAACCTTTATGATGCTAAAACCAAGATTACCAAGTATAATAACGAGACAGGTCTCTTCGGCAAGGATAAGAACGATAAAGATACTTACCGTGTAGGTATGGAACTGGGTGAAATCTGGGGGTATGTTACAGACCGCCTGTATACTGTTGATGATTTCGATGCCGATGGCAAGCTGAAAGCAGGCATTCCAAAAGTGGAAGGCTATAATCCGAATCCGGGTGATATCCTGTATAAAGATCTGGATGACAACGATATTATCAACGGGGGCACAAGTACGACGAAAGATCCGGGCGACCGTAAGATCATCGGTAATAGTACCCGTCGTTATCAGTATGGCATCCACGGTGGTGCAAACTGGAAGGGGGTCTCTTTATCTTTCCTGTTGCAAGGAGTAGGCAAACGTGATTTGTGGATTATGAATGACTTGTTCTATCCGCACTATGACGCATGGACGACGGTATATGACACACAACTGAATTACTGGACGCCGGAGCGCACAGACAGCTATTTCCCCCGTCTGTATGAGAAAGCTGCCGGAAATACAGCTGCCAATACACGTATTCAGACCCGTTATCTGCAGGATGGTTCCTACCTGAGTATCCGGAACATCACCTTATCTTATAATTTCCCGTCCAAGTGGATGACTAAGATCGGTGTCAATAATCTGGCTGTCTTCTTTAGCGGTGAGAATCTTTATACATTCGATCATTTGCCGAAAGGACTCGATCCGGAACGTTCGGTAACGGATGACTTGGGACAACGTGGTTTTACCTATCCGTATATGCGGCAGTATTCGTTTGGTATCAACCTTTCATTCTGATTGTTTCACTATTTAAAAGAGTAATTGTTATGAAGAAATATATACTGGGTACGGGCATTAGTCTCTGTTTGCTGATGTCGTCTTGTTTGAATGACTCTTTTCTGGAAGTTTATCCGAAAGGACAACAGACGGAAGCGACAGTCTTTACTACCTATGATAACTTCAAAACGTATGCATGGGGATTATATAATGTATTCTTCGGATATACGTATGATACGGGGCAGACGGACGAAATATTCCGCGGAGATTTTGAGTCGGACAATATGATCAAAGGTTTGTCCGGATATGAAGGGCAGTGGGCATACCAGAAGGCGAAGGCAACAGATGAAGTCAAGGAATGGGATTACGACTATATCCGCCGGGTAAATCTGATGCTGGACAATATCGACGGTTCGCAGATGAATGATACGGAGAAGGAGCACTGGCGCAGTGTCGGCTATTTCTTCCGTTCATATAAATACTTTCAGATGCTTTCCCGCTTTGGAGATATCCCCTGGGTGGAGAATGCGTTGAAAGAAGACAGTCCGGAACTGTACGGCAAACGGGATAGTCGCGATCTGGTGGCTTCGAATATCCTGTCCAACCTGAAATATGCGGAGACACATATCGGTGCGGACGATGGCAAAAACACCATTGGTATATCTGTGGTGCAGGCACTTATTTCCCGTTTTGCCTTGTTCGAGGGTACTTGGCGGAAGTATCATGGATTGTCTGATGCCGAGACTTACTTGAAAGAGTGTGTACGTGCGTCGGAAGAAGTCTTGAAGGTTTATCCGAATGTACATCCACAGTATGACGAGCTTTTCAATTCGGAGTCTTTGGATGGGGTGACGGGCATTATCTTGTATAAAGCCTATGAAACCGGTCAGTTGATGCATGGCCTGACACGCATGGTGCGTACCGGTGAATCTTATATTGAGGCGACAAAGGATGCGGTAGACAGTTATCTGTGTACGGATGGTCGTCCGGTAAGTACTACCACCAGTCGGTATGGCGGTGATAAGGAGATTTACGGACAGTTCCGCGACCGTGATTACCGGTTGTATCTGACGATATGTCCTCCCTATATGGTAAAGAAAGAAAATGGTCCGAGCACGGCCGACTGGAAATATACGGATCATGCGCAGGACAGAGAGTTTATAGATCTTCTTGCTACAATCTCCGGTGAGACTTATCATCGTTTGCCGTCTTCCAACTTCAAAGGATTCACGGTGCAGGGGCAGCCGCACTTCAAGAATCAGAACTGGGGACAGGGCTGGAATGCTTCTCAAATGGGATTCTGGGTATGGAAGTACTATAATACGCATACCGTAGCTACCAATGCCAATGGAGTGAATACGACAGATGCGCCTTTGTTCCGTGTAGGAGAGGTAATGGTGAATTATGCCGAAGCCATGTGCGAATTAGGTAAGTTTGATCAGACGGCTGCCGATAAATCCATTAATAAACTTCGTGCACGCGGACATGTAGCGAAAATGACGGTCGAAGACATTACAGATGATTTTGATACGGCCCGTGATCCTTCCGTTCCTGCTCTTCTGTGGGAGGTACGCAGGGAGAGACGTGTGGAACTGATGGGGGAAGGATTCCGTCTGGATGACCTTCGCAGATGGAAAAAAGGAGACTATGTCAATAAACGCCCGTTGGGAGTATATGTGACGGGAGCTTCGGCTAAAAATCTGAAAGTAACCGGCGGACCGAGTAATGACGAAGGGTATGTTTACTTCTTTGACGCTCCGCTTGGATGGCAGGAACATTATTACCTGTATCCGCTGCCTCTGAAGCAACTGGCACTGAATACGAATCTGGAACAGAATCCGGTATGGACTAAATAATTTTTTGAGTAAAAACAGAGGCAAGACCTGTAATATTTTGTATATTGCAGGTCTTGAAAATTTAAACTATAAAATGAAGAACGCTATTTCGGTAAAATATACCCTTCTTTGCGGGACAGCTTGCTGTATGGCCTCTGCTGTGCAGGCGCAGCACAATGTCTCCGATGTTTCCAGAATGAATGTTCTTTTTCTGATGGCTGACGATATGCGTCCCGAACTGGGTTGTTACGGAGTGGAGGCGGTCAAGACTCCGAATATGGATCGTCTGGCATCGAGCGGAGTCTTGTTTCAGAACGCTTATTGCAATGTTCCGGTGAGTGGCGCTTCCCGTGCCAGCCTTCTGACAGGCGTATATCCTCACTATCCCGATCGTTTTGTGAATTTCTCGGCTTATGCCAGCAAGGATTGTCCGGAGGCTATACCTCTTTCCGGATGGTTCACAAAGAATGGTTATCATACAGTTTCGGATGGCAAAGTTTTTCACCACATGAGCGATCATGCCGCATCGTGGAGCGAACCTCCCTACCGGAATCATCCGGATGGATACGATGTCTATTGGGCGGAATATAATAAATGGGAACTTTGGATGAACTCAGAATCGGGCAAGACGATCAATCCCAAGACTATGCGCGGACCGTTTTGCGAGTCAGCGGATGTTCCGGATACGGCATACGATGACGGAAAATTGGCGGAACGTGCCATTCGTGACCTGCGGCGTATGAAAGAAATGAACAAACCGTTTTTCCTGGCTTGCGGATTTTGGAAACCTCATTTGCCGTTTAATGCTCCGAAGAAATATTGGGATTTGTATAAGCGGGAAGAGATACCTTTGGCTTCCAACCGTTTCAGACCGGAAGGCTTGCCGGAACAAGTCCGTAATTCGAGTGAGATATATGCTTATGCACGGGTGACTGATACGGGGGATGCCGATTTTCAGCGGGAAGTGAAGCATGGATATTATGCTTGCCTGAGCTACGTGGATGCACAAATCGGAAAAGTGCTGGATGCTCTGGATGAGTTAGGTCTGGCGGAGAATACGATTGTGGTACTGCTGGGAGATCATGGCTGGAATCTGGGCGAACATGATTTTGTGGGTAAACATAATCTGATGGACCGTTCTACTCATGTGCCGTTGATTATCCGTGTGCCCGGAATGAAAAAAGGAAAGACCCGGTCGATGGTTGAGTTTGTAGATTTGTATCCTACTTTGTGCGAGTTATGCCAGATACCACAACCAGCAGAACAGTTGGATGGACAGAGCTTTGCAAAAGTTTTCAGCAATCTGAAGGCTAAGACGAAGGATGAAGTCTATATTCAGTGGGAAGGGGGAGACAATGCGGTTGATCAACGTTTTAGTTATGCCGAATGGATGAAAGGTGACGTGAAGAAAGCAAGTATGCTGTTCGATCATCGGATAGATAAAGAAGAAAACAAAAATAGAGTCAATGAGAAAAAATATAAGAGTAAAGTTGAATCACTCTCTTCTTTTATCAAAGTGAAGAAATCATCATTAAAAAAATAATATGAGAACACCAATTATGTCATGCTGCCGTTTGATGGCAGTTGCTTTATTTCTGTTTTGCAGTATGCCGCTATTTGCTCAGCGGCAGGATATTTTATTAAACGACAACTGGAAGTTCCGATTCTCGCATCAGGTGCAGAAAGGGTCGGAAATAAGAGTAGATCTGCCCCATACCTGGAATACACAGGATGCTTTGTCCGGAAAGATCGACTATAAACGGGGAATCGGTAATTATGAAAAGAAACTGTTCATTCGTCCCGAATGGCAAGGCAAGCGTCTTTTCCTTCGTTTCGAAGGAGCGAACAGTATAGCAGATGTATTTATCAATCGCCGTCATATCGGTGAACATCGTGGAGGATACGGAGCTTTTGTCTTTGAAATAACCGGAGAGGTGAATTATGGAAAAGAGAACTCTATATTAGTGCGGGTGAATAATGGAGAACAACTGGACGTGATGCCTTTGGTGGGTGACTTTAATTTTTATGGCGGTATTTACAGGGATGTGCATCTGCTGATCACTGATGAGGCATGTATTTCTCCTTTGAATTATGCTTCTCCGGGAGTTCGTCTGATACAGGATAGTGTCAGTCATCAATATGCGAAAATAAGGGCGGTCGTTGATTTGGCAAATGGCAATAATGCCGGTCAGGAAGTAGAACTGGGTATCCGTTTGCTGGATGGTCAGAAAGTGGTGGCGCAACAGAAACAGACACTTACTCTTGCCGGGAATGCAGCTTTGCAGCAGGAACTTACATTTGAGATAAATAATCCTCATCTGTGGAATGGCCGTCAGGACCCGTTTCTTTATCAGGCGGAGGTTTCTCTGTCGAGAGGAGGGCAACTGGTAGATTGTGTGACGCAGCCTTTAGGACTTCGTTATTATCGGATTGATCCGGATAAGGGATTCTTTTTGAATGGCAAGCATCTGCCTCTTCACGGTGTTTGCCGGCATCAGGACAGGAGTGAGGTGGGTAATGCTTTACGTCCTCAGCATCATGAAGAAGATGCAGCCCTGATGCTGGAAATGGGAGTGAATGCGGTTCGGCTGGCACATTATCCGCAAGCTACCTATTTCTATGATCTGATGGATAAGAATGGGATTATTGTCTGGGCAGAAATACCTTTTATCGGTCCCGGAGGATATGATGATAAAGGATTTGTTAATCTGCCTTCTTTCCGTGCCAATGGGAAAGAACAGCTGAAGGAGCTGATCCGCCAACATTTTAATCATCCTTCCATCTGTGTATGGGGGCTGTTCAATGAACTGCTTGAATCCGGTGATAATCCGGTGGAATATATCAAGGAATTAAATGAGCTGGCGCATCAGGAAGATACTACGCGTCCTACCACTTCGGCAAGTAATCAAATGGGTGACTTGAATTTCATAACGGATGCCATCGCATGGAATCGGTACGACGGATGGTATGGAGGCACCCCGGCCGATTTAGGACGCTGGCTGGACGGTATGCATAGAGATTATCCGGAAATCCGTATTGCCATCAGTGAGTATGGTGCCGGTGCCAGCATTTATCATCAGCAGGATTCGTTGGTAAAATCCGTGCCAAACAGTTGGTGGCATCCGGAGAATTGGCAGACCTATTATCATATCGAGAACTGGAAAGCGATTTCTGCCCGTCCTTATATATGGGGTAGCTTTGTATGGAATATGTTTGATTTCGGTGCGGCTCACCGTACGGAAGGCGATCGTCCGGGAATTAATGATAAGGGGCTGGTTACCTTTGACCGGAAAGTACGTAAAGACGCGTTCTACTTTTATAAGGCTAACTGGAACAAGGAAGAACCTGTGCTTTATCTGGCCGGAAAACGTAACACCGTACGTTCCCGACGTCTGCAAACGATTACTGCATTCACTAATCAGCCCGGGGCGGAACTGTTTGTCAATGGAAAAAGCTATGGTAAGGCAATGCCGGATCAGTATGCTATTTTAGAATGGAAAAATGTGGAGTTGCAGCTGGGAAAGAATGAAATAAAAGTAGTTTCTAGCAATAAAAAAGTAAAATTGATGGATAGTTTTCGCTGCAAACTATAGCATAATGCAATAGAAAGCATTACCTTTGCGGTCTATGTGTAAAGCTAAGAAGGAGTCCGTGAAGTAAATAACCTTTGGCAGTCTGTCAAGGTTATCCCTTAATTCATACTCTGGCATATTCTTGCCAGAGTTATTTTCATATTCTATATAATAAGTATAATCGCATGTCTATAAAGCGGATAATAACTATCTGCAAGATATACATGCTCAAAAAAACAATGAAATGATAAATTCAATTAATATACAAATCAGAGAGACCAATACAGATGATTTCGACAGCATAATGACTGTTGAAAAACAAGCGTTTGGCTATGACAAAGAAGCACAGTTGGTAGCCGATCTGCTGGCTGACAAAACTGCAAAACCAATGGTTTCGTTGCTCGCTTTCTACAAAGGTGAGGCTGTCGGACACATTCTCTTCACCAGAGCCTATTTTGATGGTCAGGGAGCACAACAGATGATGCAAATTCTTGCACCTTTAGCTGTCAAGCCGGAATATCAACGGCAGGGTATAGGCGGAATGCTGATACGGGCAGGTATAGAGAGGTTGCAGGAAAAAGGTTCGTGCCTTGTGTTTGTATTGGGGCATAAAGAATATTATCCAAAATATGGTTTTATACCGGATGCAGCCAGGCTGGGTTATCCTGCTCCTTACCCGATACTGGAACAGTTCTCGGATTATTGGATGGTTCAGGCAATCAGTCCGAAGGGATTTGATGTGGATAAAGGAAAGATCAGGTGTTCGGATGAGTTGAACAAACCTGAACATTGGAGAGATGATGAATCGGACAGATAGTTCCCTGATAGTAGTTTGTTAAAATAGAGGAAATATATAAAGATTTAGGTAGCTTTATTAGTGCAGCCTAAATATAAGACTTATTTTTGTGTGGGGCTGTCCAAAATCGGACAGCCCCTTTTTTAGATGTATTAGTATTTTCTATTATCTTTCATCGCCTTCCTCCACCTCTTAAAAGCCCTCATAAGGCTATCTTCCTCCACTGTACCTTCCATATTATAATGTTCCACAAAAAGCTCCATCGAGCGTTTGAACATGATTCCGTTTTTGAATTTATTCTCCAGCAGAAATTCATAGAGTTCCGCCCTCATTTCCACTTCGATTTCCTTTTCTATGGTTAATGCGCTTTCCTGCCCGATATAATTATATACTTCCGGATTCTTTCCGTAGGCTGGATTAGGCAGAACAAACGTGATATTTCCTGTTTCTTTCCAGGATACTTTGGATGGATGCGGGACGGATAACTGATAGAGAAAATGATAGATGGGAGTGATGTGAGAGAGATGGATAGGAATCGGTTTTCGGAGAGAGGCTGACGAAGAAGGTGAGGGGCGACTTTCGGATTCGGGTTCTAAACTTTGTGCGTAACGTACGTACATATACCTTGCCAGATACGGCTTGATGGTAATCGTAACTGTAACCATGGGATTTTAATTCTTAATTGTAAATAAATATTATATGCATCAGACCGCTTCGGGTCATGAATTCCGTTTTGTTTGTTGAGAAAAATCCCATGGGTTACGGGGACGGAATTATGCTTTTATAAGAAATTGAAAATCAAATAGTTACAAATACCTCTTTTTGGTTTAAAACCAAAGGGCCGTTCCTTTAAAACCAACGCCCCGTTTCTTTAAAACCAAGAGGGTGTTTCTCGGTGAGAAACGGAGGTATTGGTTAAAACCGAAGTGCAAAGCTAGGACGAATATTCGTATTTTTCAAAATAAGGAAAATGCCGGTTGATATTACTGTGTAATGATATGAGAATTATCCGCTACCAATTAAAATTGCGCGTATATACGCGGGGATTGATGTTGATAAATAGTACGGTTTTTGCGGTTGAGCGTTTAACAAAGTTTATTACAAACAGGCGTTTTTCCTTTGCCTCTCTTTTTTTACGTGCCTCCCTTGCTCTCCGGAACATCTGTCCGGCCGTTACCACTCTTCCTGAATTAAATAAAATTAAGAATCTCTGCCGGACGAAGATGGAATTTTCATATTTTCGCCCTATACTTGTATATAAAATAACTAGTGATATAAGATGAAAAGTAAGAATGGATTTAGCCGGTGTGGGGAACTATACATCGGTCGTTTACAAAAAGAGGGGCGCTTTTCTACAGCGCATGTCTATAAGAATGCCCTTTTTTCTTTCAGTAACTTTTGTGGTACGCAGAACGTGTCGTTCCGTCAGGTTACCCGTGAGTGTCTGCGCCGTTACGGTCAGCATCTGAGTGATTGTGGTTTGAAACCGAATACGGTTTCTACCTATATGCGTATGTTGCGTAGTGTTTATAATCGTGGAGTGGAGTCGGGGAGAGCTCCGTATGTCCCCCGACTGTTTCATGATGTATATACCGGAGTGGACATTCGGCAGAAACGCGCGTTGCCGGTTCCGGAATTGCATAAGCTTCTGTATGAGGATCCCAAGACGGACCGTTTGCGACGTACACAGGCCATTGCCGGATTGATGTTCCAGTTCTGCGGGATGTCCTTTGCCGATCTGGCACATCTTGAGAAGTCTGCCCTGGATCAGAATATTCTCCGTTACAGCCGTATCAAGACGAAGACTCCGATGAGTGTGGAAATCCTTGATACGGCGCAGGAGATGATCAGCCAGCTCCTGAATCATCAGCCTTCACGTCCGGATTGTCCCGACTATCTGTTCGATATCCTTTCGGGTGACAAGAAGCGTAAGGATGAACGTGCTTACCGTGAATACCAGTCCGCCCTTCGCCGGTTCAATAACCATTTGAAGGGATTGGCAAAAGCTTTGCGTCTGACTTCTCCGGTGACTTCCTATACGCTCCGCCATTCATGGGCGACTACCGCCAAATATCGTGGCGTCCCTATTGAAATGATCAGCGAGTCGCTGGGACATAAGTCCATCAAGACAACCCAGATCTATTTGAAGGGATTCGGACTGAAGGAACGTACGGAAGTAAATAAGATGAATTTATCTTACGTGAAGAACTACTCAATGGAGGCGTTGTAAATATATAAAATATTAATAGTCAGTATTAAACTATGTGCATTACTTCTTAGGTAACGGATTTAAATATGACGCAAAGATAGACAAAAACACAAATAGGAAACAAATAAAATTCCATTTTTTTTCGTTTTATCCGCAAATAAGGCAAAAAAGTCTTTGAACATGAAAAAACATTATCTTCATGTCCCACTGCCGTTATACCATATTTCCACAGGAATATACCCCTTCTCGCAGGCTGCAAACTCCTTCTATCACGTATTTGTCGATGTTTTTCACTGTTCCCATTCTGTTTGTCTTTGAATGTATAGGTTTCCGTTACCTAAGAAGTAACGGACAAAAATGGGGTAAAAAAAGATGATTCTAACAAACAAGAAATCTATTAATGCTGGGCCTAGCTATGGGACAGGGGAAGGCGTAGCACACTCAAAACGCTGGTATGTCGCCTTGGTTCGTATGCATCACGAGAAGAAAGTTTCGGAGTATTTAGACAAGATGGGCATTGAAAATTTCATCCCTCTTCAACAGGAGATGCATCAATGGAGTGACCGTCGTAAACTGATCGAATCCGTCCTTCTTCCAATGATGGTCTTTGTACATGCCGACCCGAAAGAACGGGTGGAAGTTCTGAGCCTTTCTACAGTGAGCCGTTATATGGTGATGCGTGGTGAAAGCAATCCTGCCGTTATTCCTGATGAGCAGATGGCCCGTTTCCGTTTCATGCTCGACTATTCCAAGGAAGCCGTATGCATGAGCAGTTCTCCTTTAGCCCGTGGCGAGCAGGTCCGTGTGATAAAGGGACCTTTGTCGGGGCTTGTCGGCGAACTCGTCAGTGTTGACGGTAAGAGTAAGATTGCTGTCCGTCTGAATATGCTGGGATGCGCCTGTGTGGATATGCCTGCCGGGTATGTGGAATCAATAAAAGCCGTAGTTTGACAAGATAATTAGATCTGTATAATGGAGTTACAGGATAAAATCTTTCATCTTCATAATCAGGCCCATCGCCTTCTTCATATCGAATGCTCCGGCAGTTATTTGTATGCTGACGACCTGGCTCAGCTGAATAAGGATATTCATAATGAAATGAATGAGTTATATCCTCTGCATGGCAGTACTCCGGAACAGGACGCTTCCTTGTGTCTTGCTCTTTTGTTGGGCTATAGTGTGAGTCTGTATGCCAGTCTGGAGGATGACTTGAAAAGGGAACATATTCTTTCCCGTTCTCTGGAACTTCTTGAAACTCTTCCTCCCTCACCTTTGAAAGATGATTTATATACTGTTTGCAAAGAGTATATGAGTGTATAAAGTTTAAAATTAAGATATTGGGGAATAATATTTATGAAACAGACATTAGAAGGTGTTTTAAAATACCTCCGGAAGAATTATTGTAGTTATTGGATTATATTGGGAATTGATACAGCTATAGCTGTTCTTTGTACATGGATAGCCTACATCGGTATCTATAGTATGACGGGAATTTCTGTACGAACAGATGTTTTTGCGAAAATTATAGGAATTTCTTTTATTTCCAGTATACTCGGTTCATACATATTTCGTACTTATCGCAATACCATACGTTTTTCACAATTAAAGGAATTGTGGCGTCTGATGGGAAGTGCATGTTTAAAAGCCATTTGTATGGTTATTGCTATTTGGATTTTCATACCTCAAATGGGCTTGTCCAACAGTCAGAGAATGATCTTTGTATTATTCGATGGTATGCTGACCTTTATTGCAATGGCTGGATTTCGTATTCAGCTGATACTGATCTACGAGTTTCTTCTTAATCAGATGAATAAGAAAAACGAGCGTATTCTGATATATGGTAAAGATGATAAAAGTGTGGCATTGCAGGTACGTCTGATGAATAGCAGACATTTCAAAGTTGTTGGTTTTTATGTTTATGATACAAGTGCTTCGATCCTTCGTGTAGCAGGCTTTCCGGTTTATTCTTTTAAGAATGAAGGAGATTTCAAAAGACAGATGCACAAGCATTGCATCCAAAGTATTTTATTTGCACGTTATGAAGATACCCGAGAAGAGGAAGACCGTTTACTTCAATTTTGCAAAAAAAATAAAATCAGAACACTGATAGCCCCTTCTATTAGTGAGGCTGATGAACATGGAAACTTTCATCAATGGGTACGTCCTATTAAGATAGAAGATTTGCTGGGGCGTCCGGAAATCAGTATCAATATACAGGAAGTTGCAGCAGAATTTCGGGATAAAATAATTATGGTAACGGGGGCTGCCGGGAGTATTGGTAGTGAGCTGTGCCGTCAGTTGGCGCAAATGGGCATTCGCAAATTAATAATGTTCGATTCAGCCGAAACTCCTTTGCATAATGTACGTCTTGAATTTGAAAAGAAATATTCAAATCTAGACTTTGTTCCCATCATTGGAGATGTCCGTGTGAAAGAACGTCTCCGTATGGTGTTCGAAACTTATCAGCCTCAGATAATCTTTCATGCCGCTGCCTATAAGCCCGCTCGCCGAGTGCCTGCACCAGTCCGTAGGGAGTCGAATGGTCGCCGCCGACCAGCCCCACGGTCTTGCCCGCATCGAGCCAGCGCGAAGCCTGCGCCCCGATGTTGGCGTTCATCGACATGCACCCCTCGTTGACACGGCGGACCTTGCGCACGACATAGTCGTCCTCCAGGCAGCCGCCTCCTTCGAGGTGGTCGATCACCCGCGAGGCGTCGGCGCGCAGGCGCTGCGAAGACTCCAGCAGCGAATAGTCCACGTCGGCCGTGGCGATGCCGCGGCGCCAGACGCCGGGAGCCAGCGGATCGTGGAAATCCAGCTGCGTCGAGGCTTCGATAATGGCGTCGGGGGCATAAGCCGCTCCGGCCCCGTAGGAGACCGTCACGTCCCACGGCGCCGAGATCAGCACCAGTTCCGCCGTTTCGGGAGCGAACGGAAGTCCGAAATAGGTTCCGTTGTCCACGCCGACCCCGTCCGGATCGAAGTTTTTCTGTTCCATAACATGCTTTTGAATTGCAAAGGTACGCATTTTTTATTTTTTACCTATATTTGTTTGCTCAAAGACGAAAAACGAAAAAAACACCCGTTACCATGAAAATCATTGCCGACAGCGCCATTCCCTTTCTGCGGGGCGTTCTGGAGCCGTTCGCCGAGGTGGAATACCTCCCCGGAACGGCGATTTCGGCCGCCGACGTCCGCAACGCCGACGCGCTGGTGATCCGCACCCGCACGCGGTGCGACGAAAAACTATTGGCGGATTCGCGCGTAAAGCTGATCGCCACGGCGACCATCGGCTTCGACCACATCGACACGGCGTGGTGCGCGGCGCACGGCATCGAAGTCACGACGGCCGCGGGCTGCAACG